>Ga0207646_10002040_pt1 | contig 24260 bp, 15 predicted proteins | sample KBSK5502metaG_FD_184343 | JGI IMG/M metagenome (GOLD analysis project Ga0207646, IMG submission 184343) | Corn, switchgrass and miscanthus rhizosphere microbial communities from Kellogg Biological Station, Michigan, USA - KBS K5-50-2 metaG... | ecosystem: Host-associated > Plants > Roots >... | reverse complement strand
AGGTCGAGGACACCGTCCCAGGCCTGATGCACGTCGAGCTCGGCGGCTATCACGTTCGCGACATCGAGTTCGTCGCCGCCTTCGACATCGACAAGAACAAGGTCGGCAAGGACCTATCCGAGGCGATCTACACGAAGCCGAACAACACCTACGTCTTCCAGCAGGTCCCGAAGCTCGACGTCAAGGTCGAGCGCGGGATGACCCATGACGGGCTCGGCAAGTACCTCAGCCAGATCATCGAGAAGGCGCCCGGCCCGACGTCCGATGTCGTCGGCATCCTCCGCGAGCGCCAGGTCGATGTCGTCGTCTCCTACCTGCCGGTCGGCAGCGAGGAAGCGACGAAGTGGTACGTCGAGCAGGCCCTCCGGGCCGGCGTCGGCTTCGTCAACGCGATTCCCGTCTTCATCGGCCGCGAGCCGTACTGGCAGCGCCGGTTCGCCGAGGAGGGCCTGCCGGTCATCGGCGACGACATCAAGAGCCAGGTCGGGGCGACGATCAGCCACCGCGTCCTGACCCGCCTGTTCATGGACCGCGGCGTCCGGCTCGACCGGACCTATCAGCTCAACTTCGGCGGCAACACCGACTTCCTCAACATGCTCGAGCGCGAGCGCCTGGAGTCGAAAAAGATCAGCAAGACGAACGCGGTCACGTCCATGCTCGACTACGAGATGGATCCCGACAACGTCCACGTCGGGCCGAGCGACCACGTGCCGTGGCTCCAGGACCGCAAGTGGTGCTACATCCGGATGGAGGGCACGACCTTCGGCGACGTTCCGCTCAACGCCGAGCTCAAGCTCGAGGTCTGGGACTCGCCGAACAGCGCGGGCGTCATCACCGACGCGATCCGCTGCCTGAAGCTGGGTCTCGACCGCGGGCTCAAAGGCACCCTCGTCGCCCCGTCGAGCTACTTCATGAAGAGCCCGCCGATCCAGATCCACGACGACATCTCCCACAATCGCCTCGAGGCGTTCATTCGGGGCGAGGACAACGAGACCCTCATCGGCACCGAGAACCTGACCAAGGCGCAGCTGAAGAAGCTGGCCTCGACCGCGCCGGTCGCTTCCGCCGCCGGCAAGAAGGCGGCGGCCGCGGCGGCTCGGTTAACGCGATCAAGGGAACCGGCAAGGGCCTCGAGGCTCCTCGGGCCGATGGGTTCGCCGAGCTCACCCTCGGACCTCGGAGGGCGAGTTCGGATTCGACGCAGAGGCTTCAGACATGACGCTTGAAGCGCCACATCGACGACGTCCGCAAGGGCCACGCGTGGTCGAGAAGACCGCCGTCGCCGCCTATGCGGTGGCGGTCTGGATCGTCGCCCACGTCCCGGCTCGGCTCGCCCGCTGGGTCATCGCGACGGCCAGCCAGGCCGGGTATCTGGCCTGGCCGACACGACGAGGCTGGTCGAACGCCAACTTCGGCCGGGTGGCGGGGTTGCCGTCGGACGACCGGCGCGTCCGGCGGCTCGCCCTCCACGCCTACCGCGAGTACGCCACGTACCTGGTCGAGGTCATGCGCCTCGAAGGGCTCTCGATCGACGAAGCCGTCGCCCGCGTCGTCCAGACGGACCTCGACCGGATCGAGGGGATCTGGCGCTCCTCGCCGGGCGGCCTGATCTTCGTCCTGGGCCACGTCGGGAACAACGAGGCGGTCGCCGCTGGTGTCGCGAACCGGGGCTGGCCGATCAGCGTGGTCGCGGACGACTCGAGCTTTCCCGAGATGTTCGAGCGGTTCCGCCGCCTCCGCGAGGCCTGGGGCATCCACGTGATCCCGTGGAGGAACCTCCGCGAGATCTACGCGGTCCTCAAGCGCCGCGAGATGCTCGCCCTCCTGATCGACTGGGGCTACCGCGCCGATGGCGTCCCCGTCCGCCTGTTCGGCGCGTGGACGACGCTGCCGGCGGGCCCGGCGTCGCTCGCCGCCAAGACGAGCTCGAGGATCCTGCCGGTTGCGATCCGCCGCGGCGACGACGGGATGTTCCACGTCAAGTTCTCGACGACGATCTCGGTTGCGTCGTCGGCGGATGCCGACATCGCCCGGGCGACGCAGGAGATCGCCACCGCGCTCGAGGCAACGATCGGTGCGGCGCCCGAGCAGTGGTACAGCTTCAAGCCGATGTGGCCACCGACCGCCGAGGAGGCGGCCGAGGTCGCGGCACGCGGCGAACGGATGCTGGCGGGTCAGCCGGAGCCGCGATCGAAGGGCGCCGGCGCCCGCGACGCGACACGGGAGCCGGCAACCGACGCGGCCGTCGGGCCCGCGACCGCGGTCGAGCCCGCGACAGAGCCCGCCTCGTCGTGACCGACGCCATCCCCACTCCGTCGGCCGAGACCTCCCGCGCAGCCAACGGCCGGGGGACGGCTGTCCAGCGGGTCCGGGTCCTCGGTGTGCGCGGCCTGTCGTGGGTCGCATGCCGCCTGCCGGAGCGGCTGGCTGTGGCCCTTGCCGAAGTCGTCGGCCGGCTGTGGTACCGGCTCGCCCCGGGCCGCGCGGCGCAAGCCCGCCGGAACCTTGCCCGGGTCGTGGCCGCGCTCGACGTCCGCGGGCAGGGCTCGCCGCGCGTCCGCGCCGCCGCCCATGACCCGCGCGCGCTGGAGCGGCTGGTCGTTGCCGCGTTCCAGCACGACGCGCGGTACTACCTCGAGATCCTCCGCGTCCCGAGCCTCCGGCCGGCCGTCTTCGACAGCCGCGTCGTCAACGAGACCCCGGGGACGGTCGAGGCCGCGTTTGCCGGCGGCGCGGTGATCTTCGTCTCGGCCCACCTCGGCCCGATCGAGCTGCCCGCGCTGTACCTCGCCCATCGCTCCGGCCGGACCTTCGTGGCGCCGATGGAGACCGTCGATGATCCGCCGCTCCAGGGCTGGTTCGAACGGTCGCGCGGGCGCCTCGGCGTCCGGATCGTTGGCCTCCGGTCGGCCCGTCGCGCGCTCCTGGCGGCAGTCCGGGCGGGCGAGCCGATCGGGATCGTCGCCGACCGCGACATCGCCGGCGGTGGGATCGAGGTGCCGTTGTTCGGCGCGCCGGCGCCTTTGCCGATCGGCCCTGCGCTGATCGCGATCGAGGCCGGTGCCCCGCTCTACGCCGTCGGGGTTCGTCGCCTCCCGGACGGTCGGGTGGCCGGGCGACTGCTGGCGGTCCCGGTTGCGCTCGAGGGAACGCGTCGCGAACGGATCGCCGCAACGCTCGCCGCGATGGCCGCCGCGTTCGAGTCGCTGATCGCCGACGCGCCCGAGCAATGGTCCGCCGTCTTCTTCCCGATCTGGCCGGACCTCGCTCGACCGGAGGCCGCCGCGACGGCCGCCGCCGCCAGCGAGGCCGCGGTCGTCGTCGCGGAGGCCGAGGCCGGTGCCGAGGCCGCGGCCCCGAAGGCGGACGCAACTCCGAACGCAGACGCGACATGACCGACCGCCTCGGCCGGGCCGACCTGCACGTCCACACCCAGGCGTCGGACGGCGTCGACTCGATCGCGACGATCCTCGACCACATCGAGCACGCCACCGACCTTGACGTGGTCGCGATCACCGATCACGAGCGGATCGACGCCGCCGTCGCCGCCCGGAGGATGGCCCGCGAGCTCGGCCATCGGGCCGAGATCGTCGTCGGCGAGGAGGTGTCGACGCTCGGCGGGCATCTCCTCGCCCTGTTCCTCGAGGAGCGCGTCAAACCGCTGCGCAGCCTTCGCAGCACGATCGCCGAGATCCACGAGCAGGGCGGCCTCGCGATCCCTGCTCACCCCCTGGTGCCCTATCCGCTGTGCGCCCAGGGCTGGGTCCTGCGGCGGCTGCTCGCCGACGACGATCCGCGCGTCCGGCCCGACGCGATCGAGGCCTTCAACCCGACGATGTTCGGCCGGCCATGGCACGGCCGCGTCGTCCGCTTCGCCACGGAGCACGGGCTGGCCATGGTCGGCAACAGCGACAGCCACGAAGCCGCCTCGATCGGAACCGGCTGGACGTCCTTCGCGGGTCGCAGCGGCGCTGACATCCGGGCCGCGATCCTCGCCAACGCGACCCGTCACCACGGCGCGTTTCACGCGGCGGGCGGCCAGGTGTCGGTCTTTGGTCGGCAGCTCCGGAAGTACTCGCGCGACGCCCGGGCCATCGTCGGTGGCATGGTCCGCCGGGATGGCACCGGGCGTGACCTCGGCTACCCGGGGGGCCGCCGGCGACCGCCGCGCTTCGACGAGGAGTGGATGACCCGCTCGACCGAGGCGCCGGACACGGACGTCGGCGGCCCGGAGCAGAATCGCCGTCGATGAAGATCGGCCTGGTCACGCCCTACGTCTATCCGCTGCCCGGCGGCGTGACCCAGCACGTCCGCTACCTGTACGAGAACCTCCGGCTGCGCGGCCACGACGTCCGGATCCTGACTTCGTCGCACGGCCTCCAGCGGGCGTCGGAGGGCGACATCATCCGGATCGGCAAGGGCTTCTCGATGCCGGTCAACGGCTCGGTCGGGACGATCACCCTGTCGCCCAGGTTCGTCTCGCAGGTCCGGGCGATGCTGGAGCGCGAGCAGTTCGACCTGCTCCATTTCCATGAGCCGTTCGTGCCGTTCCTCTCGCCGATCATCCTCCGCCTCTCGACCAGCGTGAACATCGCGACGTTCCACGCCTACGGCGGCTTCTCGCCGTCGTACGAGTTCGGAAGCAAGGTGATGAAGGGCGAGGCCGCCCGGCTCCACGGCCGGATCGCGGTCAGCGGGGCGGCCAGGCACTTCATCGATCGCTACTTCCCGGGCGAGTACAAGGTCATCCCGAACGGCGTCGACCTCCACGCGTTCCAACGCGCCGTGCCGCTCGCCCGCTGGCAGGACGGGCCCCACAACCTCTTCTTCGTCGGCCGGTTCGAGCCGCGCAAGGGCCTGCTGGAGCTGCTCAAGGCGTACCGGATCCTGCGCAAGACCGGCTGCGACTGCCGGCTCCTCGTCGCGGGCACGGGACCGCTCGGCAAGGAGGCCCGGCGCTACGTGGCGACGCGCCGGCTGAAAGGCGTCGAGTTCCTCGGCCGCGTCGGCGACGAGGAGAAAGCCCAGCTCTTCCGGACGGCCGACGTCTACATCTCGCCGGCGACGGGCGGTGAGTCCTTCGGGATCGTCCTGCTCGAGGCGATGGCGGCCGGGACCGCGATCGTCGCCTCGGACATCCACGGCTACAAGGGCGTGGTCCGGCGCGGTCGGGAAGGGCTGCTCGTGCCTCCCCGCGAGCCCAAGGCGCTTGCCGCGGCGATCGGGCGCCTTCTCCGCGACGACGAGCTGCGGGCCGCGATCGGCGAGGCCGGCCGGCAGCGGGCGGAGGAGTTCAGCTGGGAGCGGGTGACGGCCAAGGTCGACGCCTATTACGGCCTCGTGATCCGCCGCCTCGCCGCCCGCGGCGAGCTCCCGCCCAGCTTCCACGCGCCGATTCCGCCCTCGCCACGGCCCCTGGCCCGGGATGCCGCGGCGGCGCTCGCCCCCGACGTTCCGTTCGAGCTCGACCCGGCCGAGCTCGTGGCATCGATCGATCGGACCCCGATCGGCCTCGACTGAGGCCTCCGATCCCGGAAGTGTCAGACGGGCATCAAGCCCGCCGGCGATCGGGCTCAACGGAGGCATCCGGCACCGGAATCCGTCATCCGGACACCAGGCGGTCATTCGTCGGCCTGTCTCTGTCATTGGACTGCGTGACGGTCATATGTCAGGGAATTGGCCGCCGCCCGTGCACGAGTGCCGCTTGATCGACCCCGTTGAGACGACGAACGACCGCCTGGGAATCATTTGACAGATCGCGAGGGTGGCGGAGCTGGGACGAGGCCTCGACGCCGAGTCTCTGGACCCGGCGGCCCGGCGCGACACCCGCGCCCGGGGCCCGGCGCTCAGTCGCCGGCGGCGCCGCCGCCGGCCCCGCGCGGCACGCTGCCTCCCAGCTCCGCGCCGTCGCGCGCCTCGGCGTCCCGCTCGGCGATGGCGAGGCGCCAGACCCAGGCGGAATAGCCGACCACGAGCGACAGGAACACGACCGACGCGCCGAGCAGGAGCGGTACGGGGCCCAGAAGCTCGACCTTGACCGTCGCCGCCACGTTGTTGACCGGGAACTGGAACGCGTACAGGTAGGTCGGCAGGACGCCCTGGTAGACGTTGGCGATCGCCGTCGGCAGCGGGAGCGCGCTGAAGTTGGGGTAGACGACGATGAACCAGGCGACGATCGCGACGACCGCGCCCACGACGAATCGGCGAGCGTCCCGCGCGGTCGCCACGAACGCCGCGATCAGGACGGCCGGCAGGGCCAGGACGATCGCGACCGGCTCGACGGGGATCCGATCGAGGGTGATGAGCGGGGTGTCGGCAAGACTCGTCTGCACGAACCGGGTCGCCAGGATCGCGACCAGCGCGGTGGCACCGAGCAAGCCCAACGTGACGGTCGAGCCGCTGACCCGTCGCCCGCCGATGACGACGTCGCTCTCGCCGTCGCCGGTCTCCTCGCCGAGCCGGCCGAACAGGCGGATGACGACGAGCACCGCGAGGCCGACGATCACCGCGAGGGCGGCCGTCTGGCTGGTCAGGAGGAATTGGGGAATGATCGGCGGGCACGCCTGCGACCCGGCGTTCGCCTTGTCGACGCCGACGAACCCGCAGAGCGGCCGGTCGAGGATCCAGAAGATCGCCGGGCCGAGGATCGCCACGGCCGCCGCAAGCCGGGCGAGCAGCCAGGTCCGCCACGAAGCGCCGTGCCACAGCTCCGCGAGGAAGTAGCCGAGGGCCAGGATCAGGAACGGCAGGCTCGTGTAGTAGTGGTACTGGAACGCGGCCCGGTCGATCCGGGCCCATGACACCCACTGGAACGCGTAGCCGACGGTGATGAGGGCCAGGGGCAGGCTCCGCCGGGCGTATGCCTGCCACGCAGCGAAGCCGAGGGCCGGCAGGCCGAGCCACCAGATCACGAGGTTGCCCGCGTCGTAGATCGCCGCGGTCGTATTGCCGGCAAAGCCTTCCTGGTAGAACCAGACCGGCTTGAAATCGAACAGCCATGCCCACCACGGCGACGACGCGGCATGTGGCGCGGTCAAGCCGTTGTGGTAGTTGTACATCGCCACGGTGAGGTCGCTCAGCGTCTGGCCGGCGTGGCCGGGCGGCCACCCTGCGAACAGGACGTGGTTGTCGATGACGGCCCACGGGATGTACGACGCGATATAGATCGCGACGGGCAGGATCAGCAGGCAGGCGACCATCCAGACGATCGGCAGCCCGAGCTGGGCGCCCGGTCGCAGCCACGCCGCCGCCGGCGGCGCCGATGGCGGAGGCAGCAACGCCGCCGGTTCGTCCGCAGCCGGGGCCGGGGCGAGCGGCCCGAACCCGAGTCGCGCGGCGCCGGCAAAGGCGAGCCAGACCAGCGCCCCGACGAGCGCGAGCGCGCCAGCCAGCTCGATCGGAGTGACCGTCGCGAACGCCACCTTGAGCTGCGAGGTAGCGTTCTTCGTGCCGATCGCGGCCAAGGCGAGGATCGCCCCTGCGGCGACCGGACCGCCGATCGCGAAACGGATCTCGTCGAGGGACCAGCGCAACGGATGGAGAACGTTGGCGACGACGGCAATGACCGTCAGGCCGACCATGATCGCGACGAACGGCAGGTTGCCGAACCCCGTCCCGGCCGGGACGTTGATCGCGAGATAGCCGAGGAACGCCGTCATCGTGACGAGGGCCGCGATCGCGAGGAGGCGGCCGAGGGCGCTCCGCACCAGGATCAGGAAGCCCATGCCGACGATCGCGTACAGGGCGACCCACTTCGAGGCGAGGGCCAGTCCGAGGAACGTGCCGATCAGGGGCATGGCGATCCAGAACGCACCGCGATGTCGCCAGACCCCCGTCCAGAGGGCGGCGAAGAGGGTGTAGGCGGCGACGATCCCGAGGCCGACATAGGCGTCGTTCATGCCGATCCGGGACTGGACGAAGAGCATCCCGTCGGCAAGGCACATGACCGCGACGAACAGGCCGACGGTCCGGCGCCGGAAGAGGATCCGGGCGAGCACGTAGAGGAACCCGGCCATCGCCGCGCCGGCCAGGACGCCGGGCAGCCGCCAGGCGAACTCGTGCTCGCCGACGTCGACGCTCGCCGCCGCCCCGGCGCCGTCGAAGACGAGGATCTGCTCGCGGTCGTCGGTCGGATACGGCCGGGCAACGTCGATCGCCCAGGCGGTCGGCTCGATCGCCAGCTTGGCGTCGGCGTAGACGGCGTTGGCGTGTGGCTCGATCACGTAGATCGTCGCCGCCGTCTCGTCGGGCGTGCGCCCGAGGACATGGACCATCTCGGTCGCGTCGTCGTAGGCGACGCGCGTGACCGACCCCGGCATCTTCATCGTCTGGAGGAGCGCGGGGCCGCTCTTCGCCTGGTCGCCGCCAACCGCGACGATCGCGATCAGGCCCTTCCCGGTCGCCGGATCGACGGTCGAGACGTACAGCTTGTCGCCGTCGAAGGTGCTCAGGGCGAGGCCTCGGGCGGGTCCGCCCACGTCGACCGTCGAGGTCAGGTCGCCGCTCGCGGAGTTGATCAGCTCGATGCCGTTCGCGTCGGCCACCGCGACCTGCGGCAGGGATTCGATCGATAGCCCCTCCAACCGACCGTCGCTGATCGCGTTCTGGACGTCGGTCTGCCGGCTGGGGCCCGGGATGGCGGCAACGACCAGGCGGTCGGCCGTGCCCGCGAGGCGCTGTTCGTACGTGGCAGCCGAGCCGCCGAGGAGCTTGACGATCGTCGAGGCCGCGGCCTTCGGATCGCTGACCGCGCCCGGCGCCGCGACCAGTGCCGGTGCCGTCCCACCAGGCCCGACATCGGCGACCCCCTTGAGCTTGACGGACCCACGCACCTCGCTCGAGACCGGGTCGAGCGTCCGGACCTGGTCATCGGCGGTGACCACGATCAGAGCGGAGCCGTCGTCCGGCACGTAGAGCCGTTTGATCGAGCCGTCGACCTGGCCGAACTGGATCGGCTCCGCCAGCAGCGACGCCGAGCCGAGCTTGCGGACGTCATCGAAGGAGGTGAGATCGAAGGTCCAGATCGTGCCGTCCGAGCTGCCGACGAAGAGCTGATGCTGGCTGGCATCGACCGCCACCGCCGCGGCCCCGTCGACCGGAATGCTGGCAACGAGCGCCCTCGTCACCAGGTCGTACGAGCGCAGCACCGAGCCGGTCACCACGTCCACCCGATCGCCGGCCCGCCCGCCTGGCATCTCCTTGTCGTCGTAGCGCGGCTCGACGACGGCGTCGAGAACCGGCACGCCGAGGTCGCTCGTCGCCGTCACCCGATCGTTGCCCCAGGCGACGAGGCCGCCGGCGATCGCGTACTTGGCGAGATGCGGATGGGTCCACTCGTAGATGTCGTGGTCGATGCCGTAGCGCCAGCCTTGGAGGAACTCCGTCGCAGTCCGCGCGTGGTAGACCTCGTCGAAGTGCATCTGGTAGGGCTCGGCCAGGCGGAACATGCGGATGCCGAGGATCGACACGACGAGGACGACGAGGATCCACAGGTCGAGCCGGTCGAGGCGGCCGGTCGGCTCGTCGTCGAGAGCCCGCGAGCGGTCGGCCCGGACCGGCCGCTGCCCGAGCCGGCTGCGGAACCAGCCGATCGGGCCGATCTCGGCGAACGACGCAGGCTCTGTCCAGGTCGGGAACACCGCCCGAGCCGGTGTGACCGCCACTGCCGCGCCCCCTACCGCGCCCGCGCCGACACCCCACCCGAGCCGGGCGGGACGATCGCCGGACGACCAGCCGCCGCCGTCATCGATCCGGCCGGCTGCGGGCCAGCCAGCAGGCACCTCGTCCCGGCCGGGTTCGCCGGCCCACCGTTCGTCGTCGTCCACGGCGTCGTCGGCGCTCGCGGTCAGCTCGCCCGCGAGCCTACGTTGCGCTCCCGGCCGGAGCTGAGCGAAGGCCCAGAGCGCGGCGGCGAGCCCAGCCAGCACGAGGAGCGACACCCCGGCCGGGCTGCGGATCCCGTTGCCGATCCGGAGCCAGTCCGAGATCCCCGGGTTCTTGTAGAAGGGCAGCGTGAGCACGGCGTACATGTTCAGGAAGGTCGTCAGCGACAGGACCACGTAGGCGATCCGCCAGCGGACCGAGATCGCCGCGAGGATCGCCCCGACGGCGATCAGCGGGAACAGGTACCGCTCGTGGACCCGGGTCGGCAGGACGAAGAACGCGATCGCAAGGACGGTGACGCCGGTCAGGATCACGAGCGGCGTCGGTCGCCGGGCGACGAGCAGCGACACGACGATGAACGCTGCGGCGAGCAGCACGGCGCCGACGACGACCGCCGGCACTGGCCCGATCATCACGGCCTCCGGGCAGAAGGTATGACCGGGGAGCGGGTTGAGGATGACCGTGTCGCACGCCCAGCTGCCGTTCGCCGCGAGGCCGGACCCATCGACCGACGCGAGCGCCCACGGGTTGTAGGCGTTGACGCTGGCGTAGGGGTAGCCGGCAGCCGTGCTGAACACCTGGTCGATCAGGCCCGAATGCACTGGCTGGCCGTTCCCGAGCTCGATCACCGACAATCCGAACGGGAAACAGAGAACGACCGCGGTCAGGAAACCGGCCGCGCCCGTCGTCAGGATCCGGAGCGGGCGATCTGTCCGGCCCTCCCAGCTCCGGATCCTGGCGAGGATGCCGGGCCTCGGCTCGACCCGTGTGTCGAGCTCGATGGCGTCGAGCGCGGCGACGGCCCGCTCGTCCGGCCACAGCGCGCGGCGGATCGTGACGATCGCAACGATCGGGGCGAGGATGGCGAGCTGCGGCTTGATCAAGGCGGCGATGACGGTGTAGATCGCCGCCCGTTCCGGCCGATCGCGCCAGAGCGCACGGACCCCGAGGAGGAGGAAGACGACGCCGAAGGAGTCGACCTGGCCCCACAGGACCGAGTCGAACCAGCTGACCGGATTGGCGACCGCGAGGACGGCCCCGATCAGGGCCGCCCGCCGCCCGCCCCCGAGCTCGCGGACCATCGACCAGACCAGCCAGCCGATCGCGGCGTCGGCGAGGATCGGCGGGACCTTGATCAGGTCGCCGAGGTCGGAGGGGTTGCCGATGGCCCTCCCGATGGTCCCCACGAGGTACAGGACGTAGAGATAACCGGGCGTGTAGTCGTGGAAAAAGGGGCGACTGTAGAAGCCGCCGAGGCCGTTGGTCGCGAGGTTGCCGGCCCAGAACTGGAACGACGAGCGGTCGACCCCGAACCCCGACCCGCGGTCGAGCTGTGCAATGATGAGCCGGAAGACGAGACCGAGCGCGAGGACGGCGACGATCGCGCCGATGCCATCCCGCGTCCAGGTGGTCCGCGTCGGCGCGTCCGCGTCCCGGCTCGGTCCGCCCGACACGCGGCCGGACGTCACGGGTTGGATCTCCCCGAACGAGCGTTGAGGTGGACCGCAGGGTAGCACAGGGTCGATCGCCGCTGGCCTCGGAAGCCCCACCGTCGTCGTCGCTCTTCGTCTCGATCGTCGTCGGCTGCGCCCTGGTCGCGATCGCCCTGGTCGTCTACACGCTCAGCCATCCGTATCGCTATTACAACCACTTCGAGTGGCAGGCCTTGGCGTTCCTCGAGGGCCATGCCGCGATCCGTTACCCGGTCACGGCGACGCCGTCCTTCCCGTTCGACAACAGCTACTTCCAGGACGTCCTGCCCGTCCCGACCTCGGACGGCGTGACCCGCGGCCTGGTTCCGTTCCCGCCCCTGCCGGCGGTCGTCCTGATGCCCTTCGTCGCCGTGTGGGGCCTTGCCGCGAACGGCCAGCTCATCTTCTCGATCCTGGCTGCGCTCGATATCGGGATCACCTGGTGGGTGCTGGGCAAGCTGCCGGTCCGGACCTGGGTCCGCGTCGCGACCACGGTGTTCCTGGGCTTCGGAACGGTCTTCTGGTACGCCGCCCAGATCGGCACGACGTGGTACCAGGCCCACGTCCTGGCGGTCGGCCTTGCCCTCGCCGCGATCGGCGTCGCGATCGGCGGTGACCGAGATTCGGCCCGGAGCGAGGACGACCTCGACGAGCTCGAGGCCGGCGACGCGGCCGCAGAAACGCTGGTCGGGTCCGACGCCGGGGGCATCGGCGGAGGCGTCACCGGAGACGTCGCCCGGGCCCGGCCGCGACTCCCGCTGGCCGCGATCGCGCCCGACCGGCGGCAGTTCCTCGCCGGCCTCCTGTTCGGGCTGGCCTGCACCTCCCGGCTCACCGTGGCGTTCGCGACGCCGTTCTTCGTCCTCGTGGGCTCCGGCGGATCGTGGCGGCGCCGCGGCTGGTCGGCGGCGCTCGGGGCCGGGATCCCGATCGGCCTCCTCCTCGTCTACAACCTCGTGTCGACCGGCCACGTCTTCCACCCCGGCTACCAGTACCTCTACGAGCTCGAGGCCGGCTTCTACACCCCGCTCAACTACCACCTCGACTGGCAGATCGAGGATCTCCGCTATCTGCCCCAGAATTTCGGGATCATGTTCCTCAACGGGCCCGTCTGGCTGCCGACCGAGGTCCCCTCAGCGCTCGGCCCCGGCGGACCCCTCTGCACGGATGCGTCGATGGCTCGCGGCCTGTTCAACCCGGCTTGCCCGCTCGTCCTGCCGAAGGACACGGGGATGAGCATCCTGCTGACCAGCCCCGCCTACCTACTGGCGATGCCGGCCCTCCGCTGGGGCTTCGGGATGAGCCGTCTCGTGACCGGCGCCGGCCTTGCCGTCCTGATCGTTGCCTTCGTGAACCTCATGCACTTCAGCCAGGGCTGGGTCCAGTTCGGCTACCGCTTCAGCCTCGACTTCGCTCCGTGGGCGATCCTCCTCGTGGCGATCGGGTTGGAGCGGATCGCGGCCGCGACTGCAGTCCCTGTGGCCGCAACGGCGGTCCCGACGGCGGCGGCTCCGTCGTGGCCGCTCGGCGGCTCGCCTGGCGTCGATGGCGCCGCCGGGTCGGCGGTCGCTGCGGCCCCGCCGGCCGCGCCGGGGATCGGTCGACGGGCCGGCGCGCTGGCCGTCGTCGCACTCGCGATCCTCCTCGTGACGGTGTCGGTGCTCGTCAACCTCTGGGGCGTGGTCTGGGGCGACGTGCTCGGATGGTGACGGCCCCCGCGAGCACGCTCGTTCGATCGCCGGACCGTCCGATGGCGCAGTGGGCCGCCTGGATCGGAGCCGTCGCGGTCGGGGTCGTCGCGTTCGGGCTGTCGCTGTGGCGGCTGATGCCGGGCCTCGGCTTCTGGGACACCGCCGAGTTCCAGACGGCCCTGCCGGTGATGGGCACCGCCCATCCGACCGGCTATCCGACGTACGTCCTGATCGGGTGGTTCGCCTCCGTGGTCCTCCAGCCGCTCGGTGAGGCGGCCCTCCGGGTGAACGTCCTCTCGGCGATCCTCGTCGGGATCGGGTCGGCGGTGACCGTCGATCTTGCCCGGCGCCTGAGTGGGTCGCTGGCGCTCGGGATCGCCGCCGGTCTCGGGATCGCGCTCACGCCGATCGTCTGGGCGATCGGGACCCACGCCGATCCGCACGCGCTCCACTTCGCCCTCGTCGCGATCATCCTCTGGCTCCTCGTTCGGTGGGAGGCCACCCGCCGAGCCAGCTCGCCCGATGCCGACCGGCTCCTCCTCGCGGCAGCCGTCGTCGTCGGCCTGGCCGTCGGCAACCACTCGCTGACCCTGCTGCTCGGGCCACCGATCATCCTGTTCGTCCTCGCCGTGGATCGCGGAATTCTCCGGCGACGGCGGTTCATCCTCGCGAATATCGCCGCGTTCGCGATCCCGACGGTCCTCGTCCGGTTCGAGATGGTCCTGCGGGCCGGCTGGTTCCGGGCACCGTTCGTCTACGCCGATCCGAGCACGTTCAGGGGCTTCTGGTACGTGACGCTCGGGGCCCAGTTCCACGGCTGGCTGACCGACCCGTTCAGCAACGCGTCGAAGCGAATCGCCGACCTCCTCGCGATGGCCGCCGGGCAGTTCGGGCCGCTGGCGGCCGTCATCGTCGTCGCGTTCGTGGCGACCGCGTTCCGGCGACCCCGCTATGCGCTCCTCAGCGGCACGACCCTCGCCCTGACCTGCTTCTTCAATTCGGTGTACCCCGACGGGGCGATCGATCGCTACTACATCGGTCCGGCCCTGATCGCCTGGACCTGGCTGGCGATTCTCGGGGCGACCGTCGTCGACGTCGTCACGAGGCGGCTGACCACGTGGAGCGACGGAGCGTGGAGCCCGTGGCCGGTCATGCCTGCGACGGTTCGTTCGATCGGGCTCGTCGTGATCGCCGCGCTGCTCATCGCGCCGAGTCTTCAGGCGTTGCCGGCTCGGGCGCGGTCCGGAGGGATCGACCAGTCCAACGACCGCGCTGCCCAGGCCTGGACCGACGAGGTCCTCGGCGCCCTCGAGCCGCGAGCCGTCGTCGTGTCGTGGTGGAGCTACTCGACCCCGCTCTGGTATGCCACGATCGTCGACGCACGGCGTCCCGACATCTGCGTCATCGACGATCGCAACCGCCTCGACTACAACCTCGGAGACCTCGACCAGGTGATCGATCGCTACATCGCCACGCGCCCCGTCTACCTGATCCGGAACGGCTCCAGCGAGCTCGGCGCGCTCGTCGGTCGCTATACGATCGACCCGGTCCCGACGGTGAACGCGGGCAATCTCCTGCGGGCGACCGCAACCGCCAGCCACGGTGGGCCGGTCGCTCCGCCGCCGGACTCGCGCGAGCCCTGCCGGTGACGGCCCGACTCACGACCCTCTCGTACTTCTTCCCGGCCCACAACGAGGAGGCGAACCTCGGGGGCCTCGTGGCCGAGGCGCTGGCGACCTTGCCGGGCCTCGCCGAGACGTACGAGATCGTGATCGTCGACGACGGCTCGCGCGACGCGACCGGCCGCCTCGCGGACGAGCTCGCGGCCGCTCATCCGGGGATCGTCCGGGCCGTCCATCATCCGACCAACCTCGGCTACGGCGCGGCGCTCCGATCCGGCTTCCGGGCGGCTCGTCACGAGCATCTCGCGTTGACCGATGGCGACCGCCAGTTCCGGGTGGCGGATATCGGTCGGTTGATCGGGCGGATGGCGGGCGAGGATCGGCCGGACGTCGTCGTCGGCTTCCGGATCAAGCGGGCCGATCCGCTCGTCCGGACGCTCTATGCGCGGGCCTACCGGCTAGCCAACCGGATCTTCTTCGGCCTGGCGATCCGCGACGTCGACTGCGCCTGCAAGCTCTTCCGCCGGGAGGCCCTCGCCGCGCTTGCGGTCGAGTCGGGCGGGGCGTTCTTCTCGGCGGAGCTCATCATCAAGCTGCGGGCGGCCGGCCGCTCGGTGGCCGAGGTCGGCGTTCCCCATCATCCTCGGACGGCGGGCTCGCCGACCGGGGCAAAGCCGAGTGTCGTGTTCCGCGCCGTTCGCGACTTCTGGGGCCTCCGCCTCCGGATGTGGGCCAACCGCCGGCGGGCGCTCGGGCGCGGCGAGCCGATCCTGGGCCCGGTCCGCGGCGACGATGCGATGGACGGCGGCCCGGGCTAGCTGTCCGAGCTGCGCGTCCGGCCCTCGCCCGTGTTCGGATCGACATCGAGCGAGTTGACGAAGTCGCGGAACACGTCGAGCCGCGGGTCGACGATCTTTTCGCCCGTCGACTCGAGCGGCGAACCCTCCGGCACGACATCGCCGGACTCGTCTCCGGTCGCGGTCACGTCGCCGCCGAGGGCGGCCTGCTCGAGGACCGCCTCGCTGGCGAAGATGCGGCCGCCCGTCCGGACCGCCAGGGCGAGCGCGTCCGACGGCCGCGAGTCGATCTCGAAGATCGTGCCGTCGCGCTCGAGGTGGAGGCGGGCGTGATAGGTCTCCTCGGCGAGGGTCGAGATCACCACCCGGTCGACCCGGACACCGAGGTTCTCGAGGGCCGTGGCGAAGAGGTCGTGGGTCAGCGGCCGGTCTGCGGTCAGGCCCTGGAGCTTCATCGCGATCGCGCTCGCCTCCCACGGCCCGATCCAGATCGGCAGGTACCGATCGTGGTCGGACTCCTTGAGGATGACGACGTGCCGGCTCGAGAGCATGTGCACGCGGACGCTCTCGACGACCATCTCGACGAGTCCGTTGCGATCGCTCGGCTCCTCGCTGGCCATGGGCCGATTATCCCACGCCGAACCTGTCACTCGGGCGGAGGCGCGGACCAGCGCCGTTGGCCCCGCTCGCGCCGCGGACCGCGAGCCCGACAAGGACGCCGGCGACGAAGCCGCCGATGTGGGCGAACAACGCGACGCCGCCGCTCGTATTCGGATCGCCGACCGAGAGCACGGCGCTCATCACCTGGAGGAGGAACCAGAAGCCGAGGATGACGACGGCCGGGATCTGGATCAGCTGATAGAAGAACCCGAGGTAGACGAGCGTCTGGACCCGGGCCTGCGGGTACAGGATGAGATAGGCCCCGAGGACCGCCGCGATCGCCCCGGACGCGCCGATGACGGGCACCTCGGAGTGGGGGGCGATCGCCACCTGGGCGAGGGCGGCGAGAACCCCGCCGGCGAGATAGAACACCAGGAACAGCGGCCGGCCGAGGCGATCTTCGACGTTGTTGCCGAAGATCCAGAGGTAGAGCATGTTGCCGCCGATGTGGAGCGGGTCGGCGTGCAGAAACATGCTGCTGAAGATCGTCGCGATGGCGGGCGGGCCTCCGATCGAGTCGCCAGCGGATTGACTCATGAGTCGAGCTGGAACGAGGCCCCAGCCACCGATGAGGCGGTCGAAGCCGTCCTGGCCGGACGACGCCTGGACCATGACTTCGTACAGGTAGACCGCCACGCAGGCCACGATCAGGGCGATCGTGACAACCGGGAAGCGGCGGGTCGGGTTCGCGTCGCGGAGCGGGATCACGGGGTGAGCGACGCCGGGGCCGATGCCCCCGGCGACGCCCGGCTCGACGCGCCGGGGCCCGGCGAGCCGGACGGCGCCGCCCCGCGGGGCAAGTCAGGCACCGCCTCGAGGATCGCCGACATCACCGAATCCTTCGTGGCCCAGAACAGCGTCGTCGGGGCGCCCGGAGCCGGCCCGAGGACGACGAACATGCCGCGGACATCGCCGAAGGCCGGGCTGCCGCCGGCGAGGCGATACTGCTCGACGAAGGTGCCCTTGGCTTTGTCGAACGCCACGACCCGGCCGTTGGCCTGGTCCCACGCGTACAGCAGGCCCGTCCGCTTGTCGCTCGCCGAGGCGATCAGCGTGTAGCGCGGCGCCGACCGAAGCAGGATGTCGCCCTGCGGGGCGAAGCCGGTGGTGCCCGGCGCCTGGACCCCCCAACCCTCGCTCTTGCCGTTGACGAACCGGGTGATCCCCCCGCCGTCCGCCACGAAGATGTCGCCGTCGATCAGGAGATCCGTCACGTTCGACACGTCGCGATTGACCGTCAGCTTGGGCTGCCCGCTGGAGTGAAATCCGCTGCCGTCGGCGTCGGGCGAGTACGCCAGGATGTTCTGCGCCGACGGGTCGACCACGTAGAGGTTGTAGAGCTGATCGCGGACCAGCTTCAGGAACGTCCCGATCGCGACGATGTCGTTGCCCCAGCCGGGAGCTCCGACGACCGGGATCAGGGTCGTCGTGCCTCCGCCGCTCTGGTCGGCTGGCCGCCAGCGCCAGACGACGTTCTTGTTGTCGACAATGACGAGGTCTCGGGCGCCGCCCGTCGTGATCAGCCGTGGCACGCCCTCGATCAGGCCCTTGGCGTGGGTCTTCCAGCGAAAGACGACAACGGCCTTCTTCGTCCGGGGGTCGACCCGGTACACGGACGCCGTGGCCCGATCGAGGATGAACGGAACGCCCTGCGGCCCCATGATCATCTCGCTGATATCGAGAGGGGTCTTGGCGCTCGCGGTCGAGAGGATCGTCGCCCCGGCCACCGGAACGACATGGAACAGCCGGTCGAGCCCACCGACGGTCTTCGCCCGGAGCGGGTCGAGGATCGAGGCCGGGACGTTCGCCGTCTTCGCGATCGCCAGCTGATCCCATGCGGCCGACAGGAGCTGGAATGCCTTCTGGGGATCGCCGGCCACGAGATCGATGCCGTTGGGCCCGAAGACCTGGTCGAGATTCGCATTGATGGCCCGGACGGCCGCCACGCCGGCCGCCTCCGAGCTCAGGGTCTCCTTCACGCCGTTGCCCGCGCCGAACGCGAAGAGCGCGGCCCCGAACGTGACCATGACGAGAACGAAGGCGAGGATCGCCATGGCCGCCCGCCGCTGCGTCTCGCGCTTCGCGGCCGCCGGCGTCACCCGTCGATACGACGTCCGGCGGTGGGGCAGGAGATCCTGGGCGCGGTGGATGAGCCGGGTGAAGAGTCCGCCGGCCGCGCTGCGGGCCCGGGTGGCAGAGGCCTGGACGGCGGCGACACCCCCGGTCACGTTGTCGGCGAGGGGAATGGGCGAGCGGTCGGGCACTCCGGCGAGCGGCTCGGCCGGCCGGACCGGGACGAGCGTCCGCGATCGGTGGGTCGACGCGACCTCGGTCGCCTCGAACGCGATCATCGCGTCGCTGCCGTCGCCGTCGGCGGCGAAGAAGCGGTGGTGGAGGTGCTCCATCGCGGGCTGCGGATGGAGCGTGACCATCGCATCCTTGAGCTCGTCGGGACCGAGCCGGGTCATGACGTTCGGCGAGACGAGGACGAGCGAGTCCCCGACCGAGATCTCGCCGCGCCACACGTCAGGCTCGAGCTCGCCGGTCGGCAGGCCGCGCTCGCGATGCGGATCGGGCAGGGTCGACAGGCGCGCCTGGCGAATCAGGTAGGCCTCGGCCGGCCCGATCGTCGCGACATACAGCTCGTTGCCGCGGACGACCGCGATGCCGATCCCGATCGGGCCGTTGGCCGCCGTTCCGTGAAGCCCGAGACGCTCGCGCTGGTGGTTGAGTCGCTTGTTGGCCGAGGCGATCGCCTTCTCGATGCAGACCCGGATCCCGGCCGACTCGTCGTAGTAGTACTCGCCACGGATCGTCTCGGCGGCGAGCTGGGTCGCCTCCTGGGCGCGCGCCGATGCGATCGTCGACGTCACGATCAGGTAGAGGTGCCCTTTCGACCGGGCGATCGCCCCGATCGAGGGCTCAACGACGACGACCGTGTCGGGCGAATTCGGCGAGCGGTCGGGCTCGGCGATCACGCCGAGCTTCATCTGCAAACGGACGGCCAAGTCAGGGTCTCTCGTGGGTGTGGGCGCCGGGGTGGTTCATGGACGGCGCGGAACGCCGAGGCGGGCCCGGTTTCCTTCGGGATCCGCTCCGAGATTGGCTGGCAGGTCCGGGCAGTATACGCGGCGGCTCCCCGATCGGACGCCAACCCGCGCGTCAGGGCCGATCCGATCCGATCGATCGCGGGGCGCGACCGGTGTGGTCCGCATCGTCGCGCCCGTGGTGGTGTGCCACGATCACCCGCAGCTCGCGGGCCCCGACACCCGCCGGGGTCGCGGCGAAGGCAGCCAGGAGCTCCGGCGCGCGGAGACGGAGCTCCTGGGCCACGATCGGCGCATCCGCCTCGGCGATGATCGCGAACCCGTCGATCCGGATCACCCGGCAGGCGCCCGCCGCGGCCGGGACCCGCTCGGCGACGAGCCGCTCGAACGTCGCCATCGCCCGCGACAGCCGCAGCTCGTCTTCGAGGCCGAGGCCGCGGGCGGCGTCCGGCAGGAGGTCGCCGAGGCGGACCATCGGCCGCCGACGGCCGCTCACGGCACATCGGGGTCGAGGACGGCCGGCGCGCCGGCCGCGCGATCCGCACGGCGTGCCGACCCGTTCCCGGACGTCTCGGTCGACCGGAGGGTGGCACCCCCACCACCGTCGGGGACCACCTCCCAGGCCGTCGCCGCCCGGACGAGCGCGGGATCGAGGTCGTCGAGCGTGGTCGTCGTGACGAATGCCTGGGGGAGGGCGGCGATGCGCCGGACGAGGTGGGATCGTCGATCCGGGTCGAGCTCGGAGAAGACGTCGTCGAGCAGCAGGAGCGGCGGCCGTCCGTCCTGCTCCGTCAGGAGATCGAGCTCGGCGAGCTTGAATGCCAGGATCGCGGTCCGCTGCTGGCCGCGCGACGCGAACGCCGACATGTCCCGGCCGTCGAGGGTGAAGACCAGGTCGTCGCGATGGGGACCCACGAGCGTCGAGCCGTTCCAGACCTCCTTGTCCGCGGTCTCCGCGAGGCGGCGGGCGAGCGCGTCCCGCGGCGACTCGCCGGGGAGTGCCGGGGCATTCGTCGCGTAGGCGGTCGCGAGCCGCGTCGCGGCGGCTTCGTCGGGAGCGATCTCCGCGTGAGCCCGCGCCAGCGGGTCGGCGAGGTCCTCGATCAGGCGCAGGCGCTCGGCCACGATCGCTCCGCCGGCATCGAGGAAGAACGCGTCCCAGAAGCGGAGCTCGTCGCGTTCGGCCTGCTCCTCGCGGATCGCTCGCAGGAGGCTGTTCCGCTGCTGGAGCGTCCGCGCATAGGTCGCCAGGTCGCGGCCGTACGCCGCCGACCGCTGCGTCGCGAGCTGGTCGAGTGCCGCCCGCCGGAGGCCCGGTGACCCGACGACGAGGAGCATCTCCTCGGGCGCGAAGACGACGGATCGCAACAGCCCGACGAGGCCGGCCGCCCGCCGGGCGACGCCGTTGACCCGGATCCGCTTCCGCGCGCCCGAACCGGCCGCCGACCGGACGAGGGCGACCTCGACCGTCTCGGCTCCGACCTGACCCTCGATTCGGGCGAGGTCGCTCCCCCAGCGGACGAGCTCGCCGTCGGCGGAGGTCCGGTGGGAGCGGCCCCAGGCGACCAGGACGATCGCCTCGAGGAGGGTCGTCTTGCCGGCCGCGTTCGGCCCGACGATCAGTTGCGGCCCGGGCCCGAACTCGGCCTCGAGGCTGCTGTAGGACCGCAGATCGCGGATCGAAAGGGTCCGGAGGCTTGCTGGCGAACTGATCCGGAGATCTCCGAGGTCAGAGGCTGAGCTCCGCGACGCCATTGGTCCGAGGATGGAGCTCAACTGTCCGAGCTTCCGCGAGGACTCGCACCCATCGGTCCGAGGATGTTCAGGAGGTGGTCCGGAGCGGCATGACGACGTGGACGTAGCGATCGTCGCCGACCGGCTTGAACACTCCCGGCGACAGCGGGCCGTTGAGCTCGAGGGCGAACTGCTCCGCATCGACTTTCTCGAGGACGTCCGCCAGGAACCGGGCGTTGAACGCAATCGTCGTCCCGTCGCCCTCGATCGCCGCCTCGACCCGTCCGACGTGGTCGCCGATCTCGGCGTTCGCGCTGACCGTGATCGCGCCGTCGCCGTCGAGCCCGACGCCGAGCTTGACGATGTTGGCCGATTCGTGGGCGATCAGGGCCGCCGGGCGAACGGCCCTCAGCAGCTCCTCGCGATCGAGCACGGCCCGGGTCGCATGGCTGGCCGGCAGGACGGACTGGTAGTTCGGGTACTGGCCGTCGATCAGGCGGGTGACCAGGTCGACCCCGTCGATATGGAACAGGAGCTGGTTGCGGGAGTGGGCAAGAACGATCGACACCGGCTCATCGGTGTCCGACAGGATGCGGGCCAGCTCGTGAAGCGCGCGGGCAGGGATGACGACGCTCGTCTCCTCGACCGGATCGAGGATCGTGATCGTCTTGACCGCGATCCGGTAGTTGTCCGCGGCCGCCAGCGTCAGCTGATCACCCTCGAACTTCGCGAGGACGCCGGTCAGGATCGGGCGGGCCTCGTCCGAGGCCGCAGCAAACGCGGTCTCGTCGAGGGCCTGCCGGAGGACCTTCTGGGCGACCCGGGTGATCGGCCGCTCGCCGGCGGTCTGGACCGTCGGGAAGTCCTCGGCCGGAATGCCCTTGATGTTCGATTCGAAGCGACCTGCCCGGATGTGGAGCGTCTCGCCATCGCCGAGCTCGAGGCTGATCGGCTCGCTGCCCGGCAGCGAGTTGACCAGGTCGGTGAGGAGGCGGGCCGGGACCGACGTCGCGCCGTCGACCTCGATCTTGCCCGGCACCCAGTAGGTGATACCGATCTCGAGGTTGGTCGCGGTCAGCTTCAGGCCACCGTCCTCGGTCTTGAGCAGGACGTTCGTCAGGACCGGCAGCGAGCGGTTCGAGACGGCGCGACTCACGACCGACAGGCCGCGAGCGAGGTTCTCCTGCATGACCGAAAGCTTCACGTCGGGTTCACTCCTTGGGCCGTCTGGTGGTGGGGCACCCTTGGCGCCGAGTCATCTCTTGCTCTCCGAAGACCAAGGCGGAGCTCAACTGTCCGAGCTTCCGCAAGGACGTCGCACTCAGTGGTCCGAGGATCCACACATCCAGGCGGACGCTTCGTGGGTATCTCATCCGTATCTTAGTCCCGTCATCATCGTCATCATGGTGTGGACGCAGTGGATGCGCCCTCGTCGCCGTGCGGGCCGGGACGGTGGACGAGTCCGGGTCGATGGTGGACCGGCGGTCGCGGCCCGTGCCGCCTGGGTGGACGGTCGGTGGACGCAGATGCCACGACACACGGAGCGCCGGCGGCGACCCCCGACTTCGTCCACGCCGGCCATCGTCTCGTCGACGATCGCAGCCAACGGATGTCCACAACCGCCCCCGGTTGTCCACCGAATCGGGGCTCTTGTCCACATCCGACCCGACGCAAACCGGTTCAGGCCGCAATTCGGTGACCGGGTTCGCCGGCCCCCGGAACGGTCAGCGACCACGCTTGTTCGCGACTGTCAGTCGGCGTAGATGAGCTCCCTGACGGCGGCGATCTCCCGGCGGAGCTCGTCGTTGACGGCCGACTCGCGGGTGATCTTGTCGCAGGCGTGGAGGACGGTCGAGTGATCCCGCCCACCGAGCTCCGCACCGATCCTGAGCAGCGACACGTCCGTCTCCTCGCGCATCAGGAACATCGCAACCTGGCGCGGCATCACGATCGCCTTGTCCCGTTTCTGACCCTTCAGCTGGTCCATCTGGACCCCGTAGTAGTCCGACACCGCCTTGGCGATCCGCTCCGGGGTGACCTGGCGCTTCTTGGGGTTGTAGAGGACATTCGAGAGGACCGCCTGGGCGAGCTCGATCGAGATCGGCATGGCCCCCATCGAGGCGTAGGCGACGATCCGGTTCAGGGCACCCTCGAGCTCACGGATGTTGCTGACGACCTTGCGGGCGACGAACTCGACGACGTCGGAGGTGATCGGGACCGCGCCTTCCTCGGCCTTCGCCCGGAGGATCGCGATCCGGGTCTCGAGATCCGGCGCGGTCAGGTCCGCGATCAACCCCCACTCGAACCGCGAGCGCAGCCGCTCCTCGAGCGTCAGGATCGCCTTCGGCGGGCGGTCCGAGGAGAGGACGATCTGCTTGCCGTCCTCGTGGATCGCGTTGAACGTGTGGAAGAACTCTTCCTGGGTCCGCTCCTTGTCGGCGATGAACTGGATGTCGTCGATGAGGAGCAGGTCGATCCGTCGATAGCGAGCCCGGAACTCGTCGATCTTGCCCTGCTGGATCGAGGTGATGAACTCGTTGGTGAACTTCTCGCTCGTGGCGTAGACGATCCGCTTGCGCGGGAACTTCGTCGCGACCTGGCTGCCGATCGCGTGCATGAGGTGGGTCTTGCCGAGACCGACCCCGCCGTACAGGAAGAGCGGGTTGTACGCGTGGCCCGGTCGCTCGGCGACCGACAGGCTCGCGGCGTGGGCGAGGCGGTTGGCCGAGCCGACGATGAAGTTGGCGAAGGTGTAGCGCGGGTTGAGGTTGGCGCTGCCACCCTCGCCGCCGACACGACCGGGCTCGAGCCGGACCTGGGGCGACGGCGGAGTCGGACCGGCCGCGACCTCCTCGGCCGGCGGCGCAGCGACCGCGGCGATCGCGAACTCGACCTGCACGCTGTAGCCGACGATTCGAGCGAGCGTCTGGCTGATCAGCGATCGGTAGCGGTTCTCCAGCCAGTCCTTCGCGAACCCGTTCGGGACCGCGATCCGGAAGCGCTGCTCGTCGACATCGATGAGCTGCGTCTCGCGCAGCCACGTTTCGAAGTTCGCGGGCGATAACGACACCTGCAGCTCGCCGAGCGCGGCGCGCCAGACCTGCTTGGCATCCATACGATCGATGGTGTCCTGATCGGGGCTGATGAAGGAACGAATTTCGGCCGTACGGGAGAGCCGAAGCCAGGTTCGCCGAGGGCAACGCAGACGGGCCCGGTAGGGTCGTCGGCATGGCCGGACGACGCTCCAGAATCCATCCCGCACAGGAAACGGGGCTGACCCGCGAACCTCCCGGCGCCGAGGGCCCGGTGAGGATAGCACCGGCCGGAGGCGGGTCGCAAGGCGATTCCGCCATAC
>Ga0207646_10002037_pt1 | contig 24280 bp, 21 predicted proteins | sample KBSK5502metaG_FD_184343 | JGI IMG/M metagenome (GOLD analysis project Ga0207646, IMG submission 184343) | Corn, switchgrass and miscanthus rhizosphere microbial communities from Kellogg Biological Station, Michigan, USA - KBS K5-50-2 metaG... | ecosystem: Host-associated > Plants > Roots >... | reverse complement strand
GTTTCATGGGAAAATTCCTCCTCACTTTCTACCTCTTTTTTATTCATCTGCTTCTATTGTATCACATTTCCCCTGGAAAACTCATCCTCTCCAACTGGCTCCACAGGCCTTCTCGTACAGCCTCTAGTGGGTCAGCTAGCAATTGAGTACCCTTTGACGAAAGCGGCCCCCGACCCGCCTAAGCGGCGCAGGCGTGCTCGTTCGCGCCGTCGGCGTCGCTTGCCGTTCCAGACAAACGGCGTGGGTTTCTTATTCCACCCCTTCACGGTTTGCTCCAACCAGTCGATGACCTGCTGAGCACTCTGAGGATGCTGAGCGGAAAGGGCGCGACGGATAATGATGCGCTGCACCGCTTCGGCCATGTTGAGCCAGGAGCCACCCACCGGCGTGTAGAGCGGCATCACTCCCTGGTGGAAGAACCAGCCGAGTAAGTCAGGGGATAGGTGTCCCGCCAGATTATCCAGCACCAGGATGATGCGCAAGGGAGGAAGCCCCTCAGCACTCTCATGCGGCCACAGCCAGGTTTTCCACTGCGCGGCGGGCGGCCGCTGCTCTTCGGGTGGTAAGGTCTCCGCCGGCTGCTGCTTCTCCAACTCGACCAGCAGCGCGCCCAGTTCTCCTTTGAGCCAGGGATGCAAGACCGCATTGGTCACCGAGACGACCCCTTTCGCGCGGATCTCGCCGGTGGCCGGGCGAAAGAGCGTCAGCAGTTTGGCCGTCCCACCGCGCTCATACTCGTGGGGCTGCAAAGCAGGATGGCCTTCGGGCTGCCACGAGACCCCAGGCTGCGGGAGCGCCTGATAGGGCCCGGCTTCATCCTCGTTGAGTTGCACAATCCCGGCCGCTTCCGCCTGCTCGTAGGCGTGCTCAATCAGTCTTTTTTTTCCGGCGTCTGCTCGTCATAGGTCGTCACCGTGCCGCTCTTGCGCACCCGCAGTGCATAGCCAGTCCGCACCCAGGTACGCGTGCGCTGATAGCTATAGCCCGCCTCGTGCAGCACCTGGCGAATGGTTTCGCGAGCCACGTGGGGCAGCGCCTCCTTGCGCAGCGCTGTCCGCAGCAACAGCAGCGACCAGGTCGCGGTCTGATCCTGTTCTCGATCGGGCTCCCGCTGCACTTCCGCGAGGATGCGCGCCTGCTGCTCGCTCGTGTAGGTCGGCTTGCGACCTCGTCCTGCGGCGATCGACAGTGCTGCTAAGCCGTGAGTATTGAAACGCTTCACCAACTGGCCCACTCCCTTTCCACTCTTCAAGCCAGCTTCCTGCGCCGCCTGCGTAAAGGGCTTCCCGTTTGCCACGGCCAGCACCGCTTTGGCTCTTCGCATCACATCCACTCGCTCGCTGCTCGCTTTGACCAGTCGCTGCAGTTCTCGCTTTTCCTGTTCGCTCAAGGCCCGCAAAGGCTCTTTCTGGGGCTGTGCCATACTCATTCTCCTTCCCTCACTTCCCCAGTCTACCACTTTTGAGCCCTACCGGTAGCCAATTGTTAGCTGACCCACTAGGAGATCTGTACCGGGAGATCGCCGTGGTCTTATACCAATTCCCCTTCTATGTGATAGAATAAAAGAGACTACGAGAAAACACATGTGGAAGGGAATGAAGGTCATACATGGGACATCGAATCACACGAGCGGTCTCGCATCTGTCGGTGGATGAGGTCAAGGAACGCATGAAAACAGAGAGGCGTGCGTGGGTGCGCCAACACTGGTGGATTATCTACAATGCCCTGGTGGCGCCGCGCAAGGCCGACGAGATTGCCTTGCATACGGGAGTCTCAGCCACCACGGTGCACCGGGTCATCGCCAGGTACAATCGCTTCGGACCGGCAGTGATCGAGCACTCAGCCAAAGGCGGACGCCATCATGACTATCTCACCTTCGAGCAAGAACGGGCCTTTCTGCAGCCCTTCTTCGCGCGAGCCGAACGGGGAGAGATTGCCACAGTCGAGCAAATCCAGCAAGCCTTTGAAGCGGAGGTGCAACATGAAGTGCATGTCAACAGCATCTACCGCCTCTTGCATCGACATGGCTGGCGTAAGCTAGCTCCGCGTTCGCGTCATCCCAAGGCCAGCCAAGAGGAACAAGACGCGTTTCAAAAAAAAACTTTCAGCAAGCGGTCCAGGCAGCCCTGAACACCCGCGAGCCCACGGATGAGCGACCGGTGCTGCAGATGGCCGAAGATGAAGGCTGCTTTGGCCGCCTCAGTATCCCGAGACGAGCCTGGGCACCTCCCGGCATTCGGCCTCACGCGCCTCGCCAGCTTGTGCGTGAATATATCTATGTGTATGCCGCTGTGGCTCCCGCCGAAGGCAAAATGGCGTCCCTCATCCTTCCGTCTGCCGATACGGAGATGATGAATCTGTTTCTGGAGCACGTGTCGAGCACCTATGCCAAGTACTTTGTGCTGATGCAAGTGGATCAAGCGGGCTGGCATCTGACCAAAGACCTGAGGATCCCGGACAATATTCGGCTCATTGCGCAGCCTGCCTACAGTCCCGAGCTCAATCCGGTTGAACATGTCTGGGAAGAACTGCGCGAAAAACAGCTCGCGAATCTGGCTCTTGCTTCACTTGATGACGTGATTGACAAGGTGTGTGATGGACTCAACCAGTTGGAAGCCGATCCGGAACGTCTCCGTTCTCTGACCTTCTTCCCTCATTTTAGAATGATCTCTTAGAACGCGAATTGGTATTAGAGCTTCCTGTCATTCTGCAAGTCGATGTAGAGCAACGCAGCGGCTTGGTAGTGCGTGCCTTAGCCAATAAGCGCACCTTGCTCATCGTCGATAATCTAGAAACCGTAGATGATGAGGAGGTCCTCACGTTTCTGCACGAACTCCCCAACCCCACTAAGGCCATTGTTACGACCCGTCACCGCATCGATGTTGCCTACCCTATCCGCCTCACGGGTATGCCACGTGCAGATGCGCAAGCATTGATTGAACTGGAGGCAGCCCGCAAAGATCTTGAGTTAGCAGCAGAGTCAATCGAAGATCTCTATCGACGAACCGGCGGTATTCCGCTGGCCATTGTCTGGAGTATCGCTCTCATGAGTCTGGGGTACGGGGTGGAATCGGTCTTGCGTCGTCTTGGCAGCGGTCATAGTGACATCGCACGCTTCTGTTTCGAAGAGAGCGTCAATCATATACGCGGTCGTGATGCCTATCGTCTGTTACTAGCCCTCGCGCTTTTTGAGTCGAGCGTGAGCCGTACCATGCTCGGCGAGGTGGCTGGATTGGGCGGCGATGAGATTGGACGTGATGATGCACTGGCAGATCTCCTCCAGTTATCGATGGTGAATCAGGAACGCGACCGCTTCTCATTATTGCCACTGACACGCTCCTTTGCTTCGGGTGAACTCAAGCATCAGCCTGAACTGCAGCAGGTGTTACGTGAACGATGGATCGCTCATTTCACAGCACTCGCACGGCCCTATGCCGATTTACACTTGCGGCGGCATGATTTGCAGATGATTCGGCGAGAAGGCGTACATTTTGTCACCGTGTCTTCCTGGTGCCAGCAAGTGGGGCGGCCCGATATCTTGCTGAAAGTTTTCCCTGCCCTGGCTTACTATTATGATCTCATAGGTCAGTGGATGGACCTGCTCACTCTCGGGAAAAGTACCCTAGAGTACGCACAACTCACCGGTGATCTCGTCAGCATCGTTTTTATTGAGCAACATGTCTTATGCTGGCTATTGAGTCACCAGGGACAACTCGAGGAGGCTGAGCACTACATCGCGGATGCACTGAATACAGCGAGGCAGATCGGCGATCCCTCGTGGGAATGCTCTGTGCTGACAAATTATGCGCGAATCCTTCGCCTTCGTCATATGTTCGAGCAGGCACTCGCCTATTGCCGACAAGCGCTGCAGCTTGTCCCTCTAGCGGCAGGAACACAACAGATCTATTTGCGAGCGTACATTGAATATGAGTTAGGCAAAATCTACCGCGATCGCGGTGACTGGCAAGATGCTCAACGCCACCTCTATGCAGCACGCGATGTTTTTCGTGACGATGAGGCCGATCCTGCCTTCAATGTAGAGCTGGCCTGGGGTATCCTGAGTAATCTCGGCTTCATAGAACATCAGCTAGGGAACCTTGATACGGCCGAACAGATGTATCTGCAATGTCTGAGTTTTCTTCGAGAACTGGGCGGTAGAGGAACCATGGCGACGCTTTTAACTCGGTTAGCACAGCTGGAGGAGCAGCGCGGTAATCGCACAACGGCGCTCGCATATGCGAACGAAGCACTACAGTGGACCAGACGACTGGGAATGGTGGAGGAGCAGACGCTGCTGCAGGAGCTGCTCAACCATCTGTCATCAGTGGATCCAGGAGATGAGCTGAAAAAAGAGCAGTATGGTGCATAAACTCCTTGTGATCACGGCCGGAACCATTGCTGCTGGCGTCGGACAATCAATTCTCAGGCAGATGCTGGAACATCTCCGCAGTACACTCTATACTAGACCCAAGAAGGCTCGTCCGCATTCCTCATGCCCTGTAATAAAGAAACAGCTTGACCACTGGATGCTTTTTCACATGATACTTAGATGGAAGGGCTCCAATAATCGATGTAAGGGTCGACTAGTATTTCTTTTCTCCCTGGAACTCCATCAGAAATTTGGAGAAGCTCAGCAAAGACTGTTTACAAACGAAATCGATGACAGTTACAATTTAGAGGAGACATATTCTTGTCTGTCTCAATAGATCATTGTGGTACATGCAACGATGTTGTTAAAGGAGATTCCGTTAAGTGGAGAAGGTTGATTTCGGCTTCATTATTCGACCAAGCTCGTTCGGTTTGTCAATTAGCCCAAGTGAATTGCCCGAATACAACAGGCGATGCATTCGGGCCCTTTCATCTGCTTTTACGTCTATTTGGATTGAAGACCATCTGCAATGGGGCGGAGACGATACACTCGAGATTTTCACCACACTGAGTTTATTGGCGGGCGAGTTTCCGAAATTCAAAGTCGGTTCACTTGTACTTTGTCAGTCTTATCGCAATCCTGCCTTGGTCGCGAAGATGGCTGCGAACCTTCATTTCCTCTCTGGAGGTCGCTTCATTTTAGGATTAGGTGCTGGGTGGAAAACTGACGAATACATTGCCTATGGATATCCAATACCTACTGATGAGGAGCGATGGAAACAATTGGAAGAAGCAGTCATTATTATTCGAGCTATGTGGGAGTCAGCACCTGCGACCTTTATCGGCCAGCACTATCGGATTCAGGAAGCTTACTGTGAGCCGCGCCCTTCACCTGCAATACCCCTTTTGATAGGTGGAGGAGGAGAACGGCGAACACTTGCTCTTGTCGCTCGTTACGCCGATTGGTGGAACTATAATTCATGTACGGTAGAGGAATATGCCAGTAAGGTCGCTATTTTAAAAAGCCATTGTGAAAGGATAGGGCGCACTCCAGCGGAAATAAAGCTTACTTATTCTGGTAATGTCAGTGTCTCAGAAAATCCTGATAGGGTCGTTCGGCATCCTCAAAAACACTACATTGCAGGGAACAGCTCAGAAGTCATTCGGGAATTAGAGCAATTCTGTCAAATAGGCGTCTCGCAATTTATGGTGCGCTTCACTGACCTCGCTGCTTTAGAGCATTTTGTTGCTACTGTTGCGCCACATTTTGTTTAAAAACTGCTCCGCTAACTTCGTTGTATTTTAATAGGTATCTGCCGCTTGGCAGGTAGATGGTTTCTAAGAAAACAGTAGATGAGGGAAGAATGATATGCAACCGTTGATCATCTTACATACCAACGATATTCATGGTCGAGTTGATAAACTGGCTCGCATTGCGACTCTGATCGAAAGGACCCGGTCGGAAAACCCCGATACTCCCATTCTCTATTTTGATACCGGCGATATCGAGGAGCGCTCAATTCCGCTGAGCAACCTGACAAAGGGTGTTGCCATGTACCGCCTGCTCAGCACTATCGGCTGTGATGCTGTCACGGTAGGCAATGCTGGAATTCCTACCTACGGCTACCAGATGCTGGAGGATTATACCCGAGCGGCACACTATCCTCTCGTTTTAGCGAATCTATGTATCTCCACAGGAGAACCAGTACCAGGCGTACAGCCCACAGCATTGCTCAATGTACATGGAGTCCAATTAGGCTTAATTGGAGTGACAGCTGAGCTTGATAGCCTCTACAGTGATTTTGGCCTGCACGCGCCTCCGGTTCTCCCACTCGTACAAGTTTTAGCTGCCGAGCTTCGTCAAAATGGAGCCAATGCAGTGATCCTTTTGTCGCATTTAGGACTGGATACTGACCGTATATTAGCTACAGAACTAGAGCACCATGTCGATCTTATCATCGGTGCTCACAGTCATCATCTCTTATCCCAAGGTGAGCGGGTTGGGAATATCCCTATTGTGCAGGCAGGAGTATATGGCGAATACTTGGGGCGTGTGGATGCCCTCTGGGATAAAGGGCAATTTATCGTGCAACATATCCGTGTCTTGCCGGTAGAGGAAACGATTCAACCAGCAGCTTCTGTTCTCGATGAGGTTGCTCGCATTGAGGCTGAGATTGCTCATTATCTGGATGAAATAGTAGGGGAGCTAGCTGAGGCACTTGATTTCGCCACAGATCGAGAATGTGGCGTGGCAAATTTGATGGCAGATATGCTTCGGGACCACATGGGAGCAGATGTTGCTGTTATCACGACAGGAGCGGCCTTTAATGGTCCACTTCCGGCAGGTCCCCTGCAACGAAAAACTCTTTGGAATGTCTGCAATTCACCTGGTAATCCAGGAATTGTAACGATGGCAGGAAGCCAGCTAACAGAAGTAATAAGATGTGGGCTGGATCCTGATTTTGCCAGAGATTGCCCCAGACCCCTGCGAGGGCAGGCGCGTGGCCTCATCCACTTAAGTGAAGCTTGTTTGCGCAATGGGGAACTCTTGATAGGAGATACCCCAATCGAAACGCGTGGCCAATATAAGTTTGCTGGAAGTGACTGGGAACTCGATCCATTTGGTGGTTATGTAGATCGTTCTTGGGAACTCCATCCGCGATTCGATGTGCCTATAATTTTGCGAGAGGCCCTGGAGTTCTATTTGAAAAAATATTGTCCTCTACTCGTACAAATGGGAAGGTTAGCACGATGACCGATTCCGCAAAGAACGAGGCGCAAAGCTTGGCATGAGGAATGTTGATTTCGGTTTGATCATTCGGCCAACGATGCAAGAGCAAGCAGCTGGTACTCTGCTCGATTATAATTGGAGCGCGATCCGGTCTCTTTCTACTCACTTTAGCACACTGTGGGTCGAAGACCACTTGCAATGGGACAATGCAGCAACCCTAGAATGTCTCACGACGCTCAGCTATCTGGCGGGAGCGTTTCCGACCTTTCGGATAGGGACAGTTGTGCTAAGTCAAGCGTATCGCAATCCCGCTTTGGTCGCGAAGATGGCCGCTACTCTACAGTTTCTTACTGGCGGACGATTGATTGTAGGGGTAGGAGCAGGATGGAAGGAAGATGAATATGACGCGTATGGATATCAATTTCCTGACCCTAAGACACGCGTTGAGCAGTTGGAAGAAGCTATTTTTATCATGCAGTCGATGTGGACTTCGCAACCAGCAAGCTTTATCGGTCGGCATTACCGCATTGAGGAAGCTTATTGTGAACCCCGCCCCCCGATTCCAATTCCTCTCCTCATTGGAGGAGGGGGAGAGCGCCGTACCCTCAAGTTAGTGGCACGTTATGCTGATTGGTGGAACTACAATTCCTGTACTGTCGAAGAATACGCCCACAAATTGGCTATTCTGCAAAAACATTGCGCGAGTTTAGGGCGTGATCCAGCGGAAATTCGATTGACCTATCTTGCCACAGTGAGCGTAGCAGAGGACTCATCTAAAGCGCTGCGACATCCGCAGAAACATTTTATCGCAGGAAATGCGACCGAGGTAATTAGAGAATTGCAGAGGTTCTGCGGCCTAGGAGTCACGCATTTCATGGTGAAGTTCCCCGACTTAACCAATTTGAAATATTTTGTTCAAGCTGTTGTGCCGCATTTTGTATGATATGGTTTAATTGGCAGCCCTATGTGAAGATAACAAAGAAATCCATGAAAAAAAGAATTTCTATCGGGGGAAGCAAAAAGCAATCCTGCGGTCGAAGTCTATTATCTAGTTAGTGTAGCGCTGCATCTTTTCTCCTATTAGGGAGTTCGGAGGGTGCGAAGCCAATTGTTTTGAAGCATTAGAACAGAAAGAGGGTGTTAAATGGTATCTTCGTCGGTCAACACTGGTCATCTCGAACACGCCCATACAGATGATCGGCGTGTGATCTTCGAGTGTAACCTTCCCACTTCCTCTGTACAGCAATTTGTTATCCATGGGACGGCACCTCTGGGTAATCACTTTCATAAAGAAAGGCAGGAAACATTTGTTGTAACCGGTGGCGAAGGTAGATGCGCTTATTTATCTTTAGACAAAGATGGTCATCCGATTGGAAGACAGCAGTTCTTTGAACTGAAGAAAGGTTCGGTGATTCAGATCATGCCGTTTACTGCTCATGCGTTTCGACTAGAGCCAGGAAGTAGCATGCTATGCTTCTCAACTATACCTTTTGATCCAGATGATCCAGATATGTTCGCTTATCAGCTCAAGATTTAGCCAGGGAATAGCCTTGTCCCTTACCTGTATCCAGTATCTACTGTTTTGGCTCGTCAAGTAGACTGGGCATCTTCTTTGTCGGAGAGTCAGTTACTAGAATTGGCAATCTTGATGCAACTGACGAACCCTATTTTCAGATGCCATCGCGAATCTTGTGTAAAGATGGAGATGAGAAATACTCCAAGCTTGCAAAAAGCATCTACAGAAAGGGATATTTTAAAATACGGTAAGAGAGACTCTCGTATTGCGGGTTCTCTAGGTCGCAAGCCAGTGCTTCCAAATCACGGTGCAGATCGGCAGCATAAGTACCCGCTAATTTGATAGCAAGGGTATGATGATCTAGTACCCTGACAATGCGTTCGGCAGCAAAACGCTCAGTATCGCTAAGGTTTGCTCTGCTCCCCCACCCGAGGGAATTTGAGAAGAGATCCAGCGCCTCCTCGGAGGAGAGGAGATCAAGTGTGTGGCTGGCGTCAGTAGGTAGGTATGGCAGTCGGAGGTAGTACTTGACGTGCAGTCAGAAGCAGTGTGACTCCCGCAGCTTGCAATGGAGCTATAACCTTCTCAATGGCTAGCTCAGGCTCAATATTATCTAGTACAACTAAGACATCCTTCCCCGTTAGTAGTTGATATGCAGATTCAGATAGGTCCGCCAGGGCAGTGATCTCAGGTGGACGACGTAGAGGATCGAAACGCGCTAGAACAGACTGTAAGACTCTCTTTTCATCTCGGAGGTCCTGGCAGAACACAACTGCGATGCCATCGCGGAAATGACCTTCCTTACGTAATTGGTGCACAGCCTTTGCAGCTAGTGCTGTCTTACCAATACCGCCTAACCCAAGAAGAGCAGCAATGCCAGTGACCCTTCCTGATGTCAGCCGCTCCAATAAACATTTCAGATCCGCATCACGACCTACAAAGTATGCTGGCATGGCAAGCAGTATCTCGTCAAAGGGAGGTTTCTGTGAAATTGTTCTCCCATGCGATCCGAGCTCCTCAACTCGGTCGTTTAGCATGGCTTCTTTGATTGAAGCTGCCTCATCCGGGAAAGCCAGGCGATCAGCTTCATTAGCGGTGGAACTAGGGTCGATGTTGGGCATATAGATCTTAGGACTAATGTCTCCCTTTTGAGAATACGTGCGAATATATTCTGCTAAGTCTTTCTGCCGAACTCGCCAGCGTCCACCTACTCTAATAGCCGGCAACATTTCCTGCTCGGCAATCAGGCGCAAGACTGTTCGAGGATGGACGCGAAGAATATTTGCTACCTGCTTAGCATCCAGAAGCACGTCATCTTCCGAGTCACATAAATTCGGTTCTGTCTCACTCATGAGATACCTCCTTGTTGAAGAATTCAGAACTCTGTAGAATATTAACGCTATTACTACAATATCGTCATCAAATGTTGAAGATCAGCTTTCACCATCATTTCCACCAACTCCTGAAATGTCACGTGTGGGTGCCATCCGAGTTCCCGATGTGCCTTGGTGGCATCCCCAATCTGCTTATTGATTTCGAAAGAACGCAGGAGACTCCCATCAATCTCTATGTAGCACTGCCAATCATGTATACCAACACAGGCAAAGGCTGCTATTACAAAGTCAAGCACACTGTGGGCTACTCCTGTAGCAATAACATAATCATTGGGAACCTCTTGCTGGAGCATACGCCACATAGCTTCTACATAATCCCCAGCAAAGCCCCAATCGCGTTGGACTTCGAGATTACCAAGAACGATTTTATCTTGCAATCCTAAAGAGATACCGGCAACGCCATAAGAAATTTTACGTGTTACAAAGTTTAAGCTTCTGCGTGGAGATTCATGATTGAAGAGTATTCCGTTACAGGCAAACAGACCATAGGACTCACGGTAATTGATTGTGATCGAATGGCCGTAAAGTTTAGCTACTCCATAAGGACTGTGGGGGTGAACAGGGGTTTGTTCATTCTGTGGGCTCATGGGGATGTTACCGAATATTTCTGCGCTAGAGGCATTAAAAAGGCGTATTGGCCAATCAGCATGCCTTGCTACTTCCAGCATGCGGGTAACACTTAGACCTGTATATTCGGCCGTCACAACTGGCTGCCAGGATGAGACCTCACTGAAAGTCATAGCTGCGAGATGATAGACTTCATCCGCACGCGAGTCGTACAGCGCCTTTCTCAAGGAAGACTGGTCGAGCAGATCAGCCTCAATTAACTTGATGTGGTTCAGCAGATGACTGATGCTCTCATAGTTCCTTGTGCTCGTGGGGCGAACTACACCATAGACCTGATAGCCCTTTCCCAGTAAGAACTCGGCTAGGTAACTGCCATCTTGCCCGGTTATCCCAGTAATTAATGCTTTAGGCACACGTCTTACCCCCGGCTACGTAAGTAGTGTTAGTCAGCTTGATTTTCAAAAAGAATCATAACACAACTTTCGGGATGGTATCTATTTTCATGCTGGTGGTGATGTTACCGAAATCACCTTCAACTTGTACTTGCCTAAAGGGTTCGCCAGCAATAGAGCTTGCGCAAGAGTCTCATTATTCAACAAGCAGACTGTAATGTACCACCTACTAGTTCATAATGACGCAATACCCACTTGACGCAATGACAGCAAATGTTAATGCTTCAGGTTGGGTAACTCCCGGACATCACTGGGGAGATGAGGCTGCCGCCGACTCTTCGAGACAAGTCCAAAATGGCTGTTCATCTTCTGGCGGCACTAGCTCGAGATCCCGCGAGAAGCCGCTTCCAATATCCACTGTTTCAACTGAAATGCTTGAGATGCCCAGCGTGTTATCACGATCCATGATCTCTTTTGCAAACAGGGTTATCAACTGCTCAGCTCTTATCTTTCTCGCAGAAAAAAGAGTTTTCTGACGTAGAGCTTGTGTCAAGCGTCTACTTAATTTTCCTCTCGCAGCATCTGCAAAAAGCTGATCTTGCAATTTTTGGCTATAATCTACTGGTAGAAACATATGAGCCGCATCTACAGCCTGTCCAAACCAGGATGCCAATTCTCGATGAAGAGGTCTACCTACAAAGCCTTGAAGGTCATGCACATGTTCAGGATTTTGAAGACGCTCAACCAGAGTTTCTATGGCTCGTCCCATATCTGCACTTATAACAATGTCTTCAGTTACTGGAATGCTGCCTTCTGCCTCTATCAGGCGGAAAAAGTCGGCGTCATTCTGTGATAAGAAAAACACTTTTGCCTGGGCGTCGTTTTTGGCCTCCACGTGGTTTTTTAGGTCGCGCAGCACCATTTCTACTGCTGCTCTCTCACCTTCTTTCGTGAGTGCTCTGAGGGTCTTCTGCAGCACTCCTTCAGGTACTTTTTTCTGTCTGATTAAGTCGGCCACTCTTTCTATGATTGGCTGCCCTTTCTCATCCACGTACTCTTTTGCCCATTTGGGCCCCTTTTGAGGTGGAACTATCCGCACAGAACACTCGAAAGGCGAAGCAATTTCCCTCTCCAAACGTATCTGATTTAATGCATTATCAAAACCATCAAGCCACCTTAGACCGTACCATCCGTTTTCGGATTGCCTGTTGCGCTCAGCTTTGTCAAACCACCAGTCTCTTGCAATGATGTGAATGTAACCAACTTCGACGAACTTGAGAAATTGCTCTGGAGAAATCGGACAAATGCCCGACCGCCAGCACTTTTCTAACAGTATCCCTGATGGTGCCCACAGGACGAGTGGATAGCTTGTTGCAACGTGACTTGCGAGTAAAGCATATCCCCTTTCATCATAATCATTGATGTGGAAAAAGGTTGGGAAAACTATCGTCTCCATCTGTAACGATACCTCCTCGTAATGGCTGGTTCTTTTCCTCAGGATAAGGTGATAGCCTTCTACTGCCACCACCTTGCTACATCACAAAGTGCTTTGAACAACTCATACTGAGTTGAATCACCACCTAGAAACAGTAAGAGAGGGGTCAATACAATGAGATTACGCATGCAGGCGATGCGTTCTTGATGGGCGCAGACTTGCAATACGTCACACCACAATTTTCTATGTTCTTCAGTGAAGAACGTGCTGCCATCCCAATTTTGAAGGAGTTCAGTAAGATAAATTCGAGACTTTTTGTCACCTCCTTTCTTTTTAAGTGCTTTTAGCACAACGCATAGTTCCTCAGTTTTCTGCTCGTTCGATAACTGATTCACTTCTCTCCTGTTAGACTGAAGCAGAGTCCTCTTACGATTTTTCGCTACCTCTTTGCCTAAGAGAATGCCTACTTCATTAAATAACACTCCTTGTAATTCGTTTAGTTCTTCCTTTGGGACATAGTGGATAAACATGCCAATTATGCGGTCTAATGAAGTAAAAGATTGCAAAAGTGCAACTATTTTGCTAGTGACTTCGACCCGCTTATCAAGCGGTAAATATACAAGTAAGCCAAGATACACTAAAGCTTTACCTTTTTTGTCTAAAGGCGTTACCTCTGGAAGTCCGTCTACTAGAAGTTCGGCTTCTTGCAAGGCCTGGGTGTGAATAGGTTCTGATGCGTATTTCGACAATATTGCTAAAACAGTCGCACGTTCACTGTCGTCACCAATTTTTTGGCTCCATTGCTTTACTGTTGCTATTAACGTGTTTTGTATATCATCAGGGAGATACTTCAGGAGATCTAATTCCGCAATCTCAAGTAATGCAAAGGCCCGTTCGCTTTGATTCGAAATCTCATCGGCAAGCATGACAACTTGCCGTTTCTGCTGCTCATCAAGCCAGCGAAGTAACCTTATCAAATGTGAGAATCGAACGCTGATCTGGTCGATATGAGCTGCTGCGTCGTTGATAACAAGTTGTGCAAGCTTTCTCACACGCTGACTCTCTTTATTTCGCCATTCTTCTGGTAGAGTATCTGCCAGCCTGAATAAAGCTTCCAAAATTGGAAAGGTCAATGGCATTGCAAGCGCTGAATTCCAAGCAAAAGTAAAGGATTGATATTTCTCTGTTGCGGATAAGAAAGGCAACACTCGCTCCAACCCAAAAATCGCGCTTTGTTTATCTGACATTTGTTGAATAATTTGCCAGCTCTTATTTGCTGCCTGCTCTCTTTGATCGCCGAAAAGATGAGGCATCAAATCAACTAGAGGTGTTATATCCATATACTCTTCAGCTATTGCAACGCACGTCCTTAACAGATTTGATTTTTGTTTCTCAGTGAGATCCTTTGCCAGCCACACCTGACCAAGAATCCGTTGGCGCCCATTTCCCATCCGGTTTACGACACTTTGTGCTTTTACAATTTGGGGTGATGAGAAGGCATTGGCAAGGTCGGCAAGCCCATGCATAAACAGCTTTTCTCTAGCTTGTAACCAAGAGAAGACTTGGTCTTGCAAGTCTTTAGGGAAAAGCCCCCATAATTCTACGATTTTTATTGTTAAATATTCTTCATCTTCCAGATTTTGTAATCTGATCCACAATCGCCTTGTCTGTTCAGCTTGTAACTCAGGCGGAAGTTGTTGCACTATAGCATAAAGTGTGTCTATTTTGTCTTGTTCATCGACCGTAATATCATCAGCAAGTACGTTCGCTATGCCTAAAGCTCCACGAATCATCTCTTCTAGCGTTTTTTCATTTGATATATATTTAGAGGTAAGGAATGGGGCAACTATTCTGAGTGCCAAAGCCTGTTGACCCTTATGCGGCATTCTCTGTATAGCATCAATGGCGGATTCTACCGTTAGTTGCCCGGAGTCTATAAAGCGAGGTAGAAGCTGCGGCACAATGTTGCCGACAGAGGAATAAATACTGCTGCTGATAATCGCACAGCGTGTTTGACGTCCGAGATTCCAGCCATCTTGACCAGTTACCCAATTCCATACCAACTCAAGGTCATACAGATAACCTGCATAAGAGTTTTCTGCACGAAAATGAGCCGCGGCCCACTTCTGTTGGTCTCCGCCCATCACTACTAATGTATACAAATCTTCGAAGCGTTCTAATATCATAAGGTGGGATGTTAGATGGTGAAAGGGATAGAGGCTCTCAATTCTATCCCAGTTAACTTCCTCCCAATTGGTGTATCCCTTGCAGTAATAGGCCACAATTTTTTCGTGATAAAGACGTGGATTCAGGTAAAAATCCTTGTTGCGCTTTTCGTCTAAGAGGTACTCTCGAAAAGAACTATGGTACAAACGGAAGCGCTCTCCGTTGGTATCTTCGATTACCTCTAAGAATTGCAATATCTGATCAACGATGGAATCAACATAGTCCCTAGGTACTACACTGAAAGCCGCCAATTCTCCTTTGCTTACTGGCTCTCGTATCACAGAGAGCACTCCAAGCAATGGTATATATTTTTCTTCCCATGCATTAAATCCTTTTCCCTGCTGAATCACAAAAGGCCAGTCTCGAACTCCTGCTGCACTAATGAGAGGATATAGTTCCCGTATCGTCTCATTGCTGTCTTCGACCAACAAAGTAACCTGCTGATGATCCGGCATATCATGCCAATGTATCCCAGCCCTTTCACTGCTATCTACGACCCGCTGATCTGCCACCTGTATCAGATACATCCCCTTTATTTGCTGCAATCGAGGTTTGAGTGCGTCGATTATGGTTCTATCTGTAGCAAAATGAATGGTGTCAAGCGTATGCTTCTTAATTTTTTCAATAGCAAACACACGATAAATTTCGTCTAGATCCCTTGGGACGTTTATCTCTTTTAAGTCAAAGGGACCAGTTGAGGCAATTCTAGCAACCTCATTGAGAAAGTGGTAGAGATAGAGGAAGTTGCCATCGCCATTATGTTCTATTGCAGAAATGAAAGCAGTAATTTCATCTTGTGGACACGAAGACATTACGCTGGAAAGGGGAGTTTCACCGAATCTTTTATCAATGTATTTACGAGCATCCTTCAGATGCTCCTGACGAAACCAATATCCTTTTTTCTTATTATCGTTATCCTTCTCATCAAGATAAAGGAAATCATTGGCATGAAGATTTGACAGATGAGTTCCTCGTCGTGAGGTCATTACTAACCGTACATTAGGAGGGAAGCCAGAGGCCGAGGGGATAATATCTATAATTGGTACTCTCTGCCCTTGGTGCTCAAGCGACTCGTCGAGGGCGTCTATCAGAATAACCACTTTTTCTTCAGGATAGAGTTCTTGCAGTTTCTTTAAAGGAGAAAGGAGAGCCACATGCAGCAAGGTTCGCACATCCATTTGCACAGCATCGGTTTTTAAACGATTTATCCGCTCACCAATCACTCGGCTCTCGTTTGAAGCCTCTTTGACATGCAATTGAACATCATCATGCGTCACCGGTAAAAATGGCAATGGCGTACATAACTCGTCAATCAATCTCCCTACTACCTCGGCATTATCTTTTGCTGAGTTGACAGTGACCTTAGTCGTTCTTCTTAAATTCGTTGCAAATATTTCGGAACCATATTTCAGGTATAGCTGATGTGCCAAAGATATAAGAAAATTAGGTGTATCTACTCCTGACACCCCTCGAATATTATCCTCCCGTATGAAATGACGGGGGCAATTCCATAGATGAGCCAGGTAGGCTATAAAAGCTGATTTACCTGATCCTGGTTCGCCTACGATAATCATATGCTTTCTGTTGTAAGCGTTTCGAAATCGTGCAATTTCAGCAACCAGCCAACCACGCCCTACAAATTTCAATGGATCGTATCTGGCATAAATAAGATCATCTTGATATGTGATGATCCTTCCGAAAGGCTCAGGCATCTCGATTATCCTGCCTACTGAGCATATCGTTTGCCTGGCTTATTATCCTAGTTTGGTTTCCTCGATTCAATCTCTCAAATACAGAAACTAAGTAATTGGCGTCAATATTTGAAGTATCACTGAAGGTACTACCGATATCTCTACCGACCACCTGAGCTTGGTCACTGACATTACCAGCATTTACCCTAGTGCTTCCAGATATATTTTGGAAGGATCCACGCTCCCCTCCGACATAGGCTTCTCCTCCGGCCCTTCGTACTTTAACTTGTACTTCTCGCTCCTGCTCTCTTTGTGTAATGTCACGTCTTTTTGACCATACATACGTCATCAGACCGAGGATAGGAATGACATAGAATAAGGTGAGAAGCCAAGCACTTAAATCATGGCCTATCCACACCAGTACTACCAGAAGTATAGTATAAGCAAGTAGAAAAATGAGCACTTCTGATGTTAGCTTTTCAAATGCTTTACTAAGCACCCTCTCATACGGTGCATTAGAGGAACTATTCTGAAGGTTTAAATCCGTCCGTTTGGCCATATCTACATCTCCTTTAGTCTAAATACAGTTCGAATTTTCTGCCGGTTGATCCAGTTTCATCTTGTTCGATCAAGTATGCACTTGATACCTCATGAATTATAACATTATCTTCGATAATTGGAGCGCCTCGGAATGTTAAAATCTGACGAATGCTTAGACAGACCTAAGAAATGGCAAGAAGAACTGGAAGGAGGTTTTAGTTCATTGTGCACTTCCTATCAAAACCCGTTGTGCCTAAGTCTGGCATGGCTATTCCCCTGGCATGCAATTCAGCCTTCTGGCTTATCATCGGCAGATGCTTGTCCTGCTCTTCCAGGTATGGCTTTGTTCCAGATTTTGTGTTTCTTTTTAAATATGGATGAGTAAGCCTGTGTTCAGTTTCCAGCCCGAAACACACCGATTTGACCGATGAAATTGTCGGGCTGGCTGATCGAGCGCAACAGGTGAATAAACTCCTCGCTGACTTAAACCGTGGTATTACGCACCTGCGGCAAACGTTTCCCCTTCCTGTTCAGCCCGATTTTCAGCTTGCCTGTTTTGCTGCCTGGACTAACCGGCGTATGGTTTCTCTTGAGACCTGGTAATCTTTCGCAATGGTGCGGTACGATTCATGATTAGCAACCCTGGCAAGCACGATGTGCCATTCATGCTCCGGGATACCATAGGGTATTTCTCGCGGGCCAGGCCTTCGTTGTTCTGGAACTGGCTCAACATCAATCTCTGAGAGCACTTGTTGCAGCTTCTGGGAGAGGGTGGAAGAGGGGATTTGGAAGAGGTATAAAATTGGCGACAGCGTAGTCGTCGCCCGTCGGTTCCGGTCGGTTCCGCGAACGTTCCCAGGATTCCTGGTGGGTCCTGGGAACATCTTTTTCGTCTTCCTTTTCGCTCAGTAGGAGCCGAGGCCGGGTTCCAACTAACCAACGCGAACGCGCCGGTGGTGGCAGAGATCTGTGTACGCCTGGATGGGCTCCCACTCGCCATTGAGCTGGCTGCAACACGCATCAAGCTCCTGCCCCCACAGGCACTGCTGACCCGTTTGGGACAGCGCTTACAGCTCTTGACCGGCAATGCACGTGATATGCCCGCACGCCAGCAGACCCTGCGCAACACGATACAGTGGAGCTATGACCTGCTCGATGCCCAGGAACAGAGGTTCTTCTGCCTGCTCTCGGTCTTCGTCGGTGGCTGCACACTTGCAGCAGTCGAGGAGGTCTCGGCTGCGCTCGGAAACACAGCGCTCCCGGTACTGGACGGGGTGGCTTCCCTGCTCGACAAGAACTTGCTGCAACAAACAGCACCGGAGGGAGAGGAGGTCCGCCTCCTGATGTTGGAGACGATCCGCGCGTATGGGTGGGAAGCGCTGGCCCAACGTCAGGAGAGGGAGGCGATCCAGGCCACACATGCGGCCTACTATCTGGCCCTGGCCGAGGAAGCAGAACCGGCACTCGGCGGTCCACAACAACTGCTCTGGTTAGAACGCTTAGGACGGGAGTACGACAATCTGCGCGCTGCGCTGCACTGGTTGAGATTGCAGGGCAGTTGTGTGGAGGATGGAAGCGAGGCAGCAAAGCAGGCCTTGCGGTTGGAGGCTGCCCTGTCCTGGTTCTGGACACTACGTGGTTACCAGAATGACGGGCGGCGCAGACCTCGCCAACTGTTCCTTGACTTGGAGGAAACCCTCTCGACAGAGGAAGCGGTACCCCTGCCCCCATCGACGGGGATATGGCAACCACCTGCTCCTCCAGCTAGAGAAACACCTCCCGCTCCCCCGAGACTGACGGATCGCGAGGTCGAGGTGCTGCGCTTGCTAGCACAGGGCTGGACCGACACCCAGATTGCCGCACACCTGGTGATCAGTCCGCGCACCGTCAACCACCATACCACCTCTCTCTATAGCAAGCTTGGCGTCTCCTCTAGAGCCGCCGCCACCCGCTATGCGTTTGAGCACCACTTGCTCTAAGAGTGCTGCTACCCAGGTCGCCGCTCTGCCTCCTTGTACTGGAGATGAGTGGCCATGCTTCGTGTATGGCTCCCCTTCATCCATCTGGGTAATTCTACCCACTCCTCTGTGCAAACGACCTTACATGAGCCGCTCTGCAAATGGGTAGGGAGAATGTGTAGTTCTACAGATGTGCCAGAACCTTCCACCAGGTAGACTTTAAGCAGTGAGACTACTGTTCACAGAAAGCAATGATGAATTATTCCTGGCACAGCCAGGAGGGAAGGAAAAAGACATGGGTATCCTCTTCTTGCTCATTCTAGCATTGGTCGTACTCGGCATAGCAGCGTATCGTTGGGGAGCGAACAGTTCCGATGGAGTGAACAGCTCCGAATGGGAGCGACGCCAGCGATGGGTTGGCTTCGACTAAGCTTGTAGGAATCAACAGGATTTGCTCTGAATGGTTCTCGCCTGTGAGGACATCTCATACGTAGCTGCGAACTGATATCACCTCTAGCAAAGATCTACCAGGAAAAGACGCGAGAGCGCTTTCTATCAAAATCACATGTCTGAAATGAGTAATGACGCTGAAAAGGATATAGAAGGAGACATAAGATGTATTATCGTGTAGCAATCCAGGTAAATCAACAGCCTACCTGGCAATGGAGATCAACAGCGCTGACCTCTCTTGAGGCCCTGTTCGGCTTCCTGAGACTCTATCGTGTCATCCCGCAGGATCGCCTGCGCGTGTTCTCCTCCACCTCACGTGAGGATCTCAATGAGCAGCTTGTGCAAGAGAACCAGGGATTCTTGACCAACTCGGCCACGGCAACACAATTCCTGTATGAGCAGGGCATAGGTTCACGTGAGTTGACGCCTGAAGTGTCAGCACGCCGGGCCCGAACGAGTACAGGAACACTCGTTGCTGCCGGTGCTACCCCTCCATCCAACGAGAGCAGCATACTACCATATTCCCCGGCTGAGCGGAGCATCAGTGTGCTGGAGAGCAGGCGGCTCGAGCTAGAACGTGGAGCGGGTGGCGATCATGATGTCCCTTACCGCTTCGTCCTGCCGCTTTCGATGCCGCAGGTCGTCGCCTGGATGAGGCTGCTTACCAGGATACACCGTGGGGAATTGCAAGCGTAGGCATGCCTACCAGGTGATTGTGGAATACATGTCGGTAGAACCACACTCACAGGTAGGCATAATTCTGCGGCTGGATAATAATAGCAAATGCTATACATGGAGGTTCACTATGCAGACAGCGACACGTCCTATCCGCATGACTCATCCGTGGGTGGCCCAGGCAAGCGAAACTATCCGCTTTGGACTGGCCTATGGCCCACGTTCTGATTGGCGAGAGTGCCGTGACCTGGTTCTGGAGGCCGAAGCTCTCGGCTTCGACTCCTATTGGACGATGGATCATCCCACCTCTGGCGTGGACTGCTGGACGCTGCTCTCGGCACTGGCCGTCACGACGAGTACTATTCGGCTGGGGGTGGCAGTCAACTGTGTTCTCTATCGCCCTCCAACGTTGCTAGCTCGCATAGCTGCTGATGTCGACCGTCTGAGCAGGGGGCGACTCATCCTGGGGCTGGGCATCGGCAATCACGAGAAGGAGTTCACCAAACTTGGCATTCCATTCTTACCTGTGCGGGAACGACAGGAGGCCCTGACAGAAACGCTGGAGATTGTCGAGGGGCTGTGGGGCAGTACTCCATTTACCTACACTGGCAAACACTTTCAGGTCCACGAGGCCACCATACGGCCTGGTCCCGTGCAGCAGCCTCATGTGCCCGTGCTGGTAGCTGGTGGCGGGGAGCAGGTCACCCTGCGGCAAGTGGCCCAGTTCGCCGACGTCGCCAGTTTTGGCGCGGACAAGTGGGCAGGAAGTGCCCTCACCCCGGCCGATATCGTGCGCAAATATGGTGTGCTACGCCAGCACTGTACAACGCTAGGACGAGACTATGACTCCATCTTGCGCAGTTACAGTGGCGTCCCAGTGCTGGTGGCAGAGACCCGTGCCAGGCTCCAGGCCAGGCTGGCTACCATTCCCGCCCACATCCGCCAGAGCTACGCCACCAGTACTGTGGCTGGGACCCCCGAGGAGGTCTGCTCGTACTATCAAACGCTGGTGAATGCCGGCGTGCGCTACTTCATTGTGGGTCTCTTTGGCAACGATCGAGAAACCGTCCGGTTACTGGCCAGGTCGGTCATGCCGTACCTGACCGCAAGCCAGGCACGGAAAGAGGAAGACATGCCTGAGAAGCAAGCCATGCTGGCCGAATTGCTTCAAGGACGAAAGGAGGCATTATATGTTTGAGACAGGAGAGAGACCTTACCGACTGGCCCGTCGTCAGGCATTTGGAAGCCGGACGGTCGTGACGGTGGGAGCAGTGCGCATTGGGGGACCAGAGCCGGTGATCATTGGAGGACCCTGCTCTGTCGAAAGCCGAGAGCAGATCCGTGAGAGTGCTCATGCCGTCAAAGCGGCGGGTGCCCATCTCTTACGTGGTGGGGCCTTTAAGCCGCGAACCTCACCCTACCACTTTCAAGGGCTGGGGATCGAAGGCTTGCAACTGCTGGCAGCCGCCGGTGAGGAGGTGGACCTGCCAGTGATTACCGAGGTCATGGAACCGGGCGAGGTCGAAACTGTGGCTCACTTTGCCGACATCTTGCAGATCGGCAGTCGCAACATGCACAATACTCCCCTGTTGCAGGCAGCAGCACGCAACAGTCGCCAGCGCCCGATCCTGCTCAAGCGTGGGTTCGCAGCCACTATTGATGAGTGGTTATGCGCGGCGGAGTATATCTTAGTGGCAGGCAATCCCAACGTGATCCTATGTGAACGTGGTGTACGCGGCTTTGACGCGCGCTACACCCGCAACCTGCTTGACCTGGCCTGTGTTCCACTCTTGCATGAGCTGACCCATCTGCCGATCGTGGTGGACCCAAGTCATGGCACTGGTCAACGCCTGCTCATCCCAACCATGGCTCGCGCTGCCGTGGCGTGTGGGGCCGATGGGCTGATGATTGAAATGCATCCGTGTCCAGATACCGCGCTCTCCGATGCCGCACAAGCTCTTGATGCCCAGACCTTCGCTGTACTGTGTCGTGAGGTCCGCAGTCTATATATCACGCTTCAGAGGCTCCAGGAGGAAGTACTATGCACCAGTCACTGATTGCAGCAAAGGAAGGGAAGGCAGCCATTGACCTCAAGATCTCTATCGAGCATCTTATTCGTCTGGCATTTGAACAGCCGGCGTTGCTTTCTGGCGTCTTCATGACTCCACTGCTGGAAGCACATGCAGGGAGTCCTCTGCATGTGCGCTTGCTTGCTCAACAACTTTGCCTGGCTCAAGCCCCTATTCCAGAACTCATGCTGGATCGCGGGGAGCCCATCCTGGAGCGGAAAGTCCTGCTGCAAGGGAGAGAGAACGCTATCACGCACCTGTATGCGGAAAGCGTGATTGTGCCACGGGTCCTTCCCGCACTCGTTGCCGCGAGGCTGCTGTACGGTGAGGAACCGATCGGCCGAATCCTTCAGGAGCTTCGTCTACCGACCTTTCGGGAAATCATCGCACACGGCAGAGTAAGCCTCGGGGAGATCGCAGGTGGGAGGGCCGCAGAGCATTTTGAGGCTGGTCAGAGTGCAGACGTTTTCTACCGAACCTTACTCCTGTATGTCAATCCGTCTCCACAGAGTGCGGCTATGCGCATCACGGAGGTGATGCCTTTCTGACGTAGCACCCGTCGTGCTTCTGCATCGTTGTTGCTCACCGCACCTCAGCAGGATTCACGATCCGGGCCGTGATCTCGCGCACTCCCTTGCTGTAGGAAGCGTCGGGGTAGACAAGGCTAAAAATGCCAGCACTGCCCAGTTCGATCATTTCGTCCGAGACGGGTAAGATGCCGGCCACAGGGGCAGCATAGGTGGCCTGGACCTGTTGCCGCAGGCTGTTGAAGTCCAGTTTAGGGAGCACCATGTTCACCACTAGCACCAGCCGCTTCAATTTGAGCTTGCGGGCGACTTCAATGGTTACCGCCGTCCCCTGGAAGTCTTGCTGGTCGGGTCGCAAGATGAGGATCAGGAGATCGGAGATGATAATGGAGAGGAGCGTCTCCTCATTGAGGCCCGGATGGGTGTCGATGAAGAGGTAATCGAGCTGCAAGGTCTTGATCAACGTCCGAAAGCCATCGGTGAGCAGGTTGACCTCATAGCCTTCCCGCAACACGCGCGTAATCTCTCCTGCCTTGATGCTCGAAGGGACGACGTAGAGCGCCCCTCCAGATGCCGCCGCAGGGCCAAGCGTTGCCGTGACATCATGCGCTGCCTGCTCGATGCCACAACGCCCGTGAAGGTAGTCGTTGAGGGTCAGGCCACTCGTGTGTATATCCATCCCGAAGAGGACATGCAGCCCGGGTGATTGGATATCGGTATCGATCACTGCAACACGTTTGCCTGGTTGGACGACGCTACTCGCCAGATTGGCCGCCAGGTTGGATTTGCCCGTCCCACCTCGATAGGAGTGAACGGAAACGATCGTCGACATGAGAGCATCTACCCCTTTCTGTTGTTAACTTGATTACCAGCTTATTTTTTCGGTGCTGTCTTTCCTGCTAGCTGCACTTCAATTTCAAGTTGATCAGTCTCACGAGCACTTCCTGTGCTGTCTTTCTTCATGATATCTCGCAGGGAGAGGATGAACTGCTTGCTGACTCCATCCACATGAAACTCACGGATTTGTGTGCCCCAGGACACTTTCAAAAGAGCGGGCAGATGTTCTGACTGGCCTTCGGGTGTCACCCGGTGTACCCAGATCAGCAGTTCCTGCGCTTCTGTCACAGGCACATGAAATGTAGCGGAGCGGAGGTCACCCAATTCCGGGATGGCGCCGAGAGCCCCCTGGTACACACGCTCTCCATCGGGATAGCCCAGCCAGACCCTGGCTTGCGTTGCAGCCCGGCCACAATCGGTCACCCTAAACGTGCCGCCGGCCTGCCCTGTCACTGCCGGGTCTTGCCGGACCTCGATCACCACGCGGTGAGCAAATGCGCCCCTGCGCACCATCAGGTACGTTACTCCCAGGATGACGACCCCAACGAGTAGTGCCACCACCCTTTGGAAAGGGTTCTGCCAGATTACTAGACCATGCAGGAAAAGGATGCTGACAGCCACCAGGTAAATCCCACCTGCTACCAGTGGATGCGCCAAAAACGGCAAAACGAAGCCTGGCACGTTTTCTCCTTTCCTACGGCTGGCCAAGAGCAGTAACACCGGGAATACCCCTGCCGTCACCGCTATGGCGACGACCCCCACAAAACTCAGTATCTGGGAAAATGACTCCAGCTTGTGCACGAACAGCCACTCAACGAGCAGAAAAATGAGGAGCAGTGGGCCAAGTGCCAACCAGGAGCGGGCCTGTTCTCCTTGCACCCATTCCTTCATGCGCGCGAGTCGC
>Ga0207646_10002035_pt1 | contig 24292 bp, 24 predicted proteins | sample KBSK5502metaG_FD_184343 | JGI IMG/M metagenome (GOLD analysis project Ga0207646, IMG submission 184343) | Corn, switchgrass and miscanthus rhizosphere microbial communities from Kellogg Biological Station, Michigan, USA - KBS K5-50-2 metaG... | ecosystem: Host-associated > Plants > Roots >... | reverse complement strand
ATGACCTCCTCGAACACCGGCAGCCCGGTCATCGCCGGGCGGCCCCGAGCAGCCGGACGGCCTGGTCCTCGCTGCCGGGTTCCAGGCCGGCGACCAGATCACCGAGCCGCTGCGAGCAGCTGATCCCAGCGGCGTGCATGAACGTGGCCAGCCCGAGTAGCTGCGCCACCTCGGCCAGCCACGTCGCGCGGAGCCGGCTGGTGTCCAGCCGGGGCAGCCCGGACCCGCCGTCCAGCCCGGTGATCAGCGGGTTCGTCAGGTTCCGGCGGCCCGGATCGGTGCCGCCGCAGATCAGGGCGTCCCCGGCGAACCGGGCCGCCGCCAGCAGCGGCGCGTGATAGGCGGCCAGCACCGGCACCGTCCGCGGCCGGGCACCGCGGACGGTGACCACAACCCCGCCGGACCGGCACGTGACGCTGGTGCCGCGCACTTCGCGCAGATCAGACCGGATCAGCCCGGCGCCGGCGCCCAGGCAGACCAGCCCGGCCGCCCGCATCCGCCGCGCCGCCGTGGGCTGCGCGTCCGCAAGCGCCAGGAACCCGCTGATCTCCGCCGGGCCGTATGGTTCCTTGGCCCGCTCCCGGGGCAGCGGCGCATCGGCCGGATACAGCTGCGGGACGACCCGCCGGCCGAGGAACCGCAGGTTCGTCCGCAGCGTGCGCCGCGCCGCGCCAGACAGCCCTGGCGCGCACCGAGTGAACCGCTCGGTTACCGACGGGTGCAGCAGCACCCCTGGCACTGGCTCCAGCCCCAGCCCGATCGCGTAGTCGGCCAGCTTGCCCGCCGCCCACAGCAGGTTCTTCGCCCGTTCCCGCCCCGCCGGGGCCGCTTGCGTGATCACATCCCGGGCGAACGCCGCGGCCGGCGGCGACACCGACGACGGCCGCCACCGCCCGATATAGGCGGCAACCTCAGCATTCGCAGCAAGATTCATACAGCACTTATACTTAATGCGATGCGCAAGATGCGGGACCCCGGCTGCGACAATCAGAACGTGTCGCCCACCCCGGCCCAGCAAGCCCAGGCCGCCCGCATCGCCCGCGACCTAGCCGCCCTCGGCTTCGCCCTGCCCGGCACCATCGCCGACCGGATGACCCGCTGCGGGCATCCCGGCTGCCGCTGCCACGCCGACCCGCCGCAGCTGCACGGCCCCTACCACCAGTGGACCCGCAAGAAAAACGGCAAGACCGCCACCCGCATCCTCACCGACGACCAGCTCGCCGACTACCAGCCCTGGTTCGACAACCACCGCCGGCTCCGCGAACTGATCACCGAACTTGAGAAGCTCAGCCTCGACATCGCCGAAGCCGACCGCCGCTGGAACCGCTAGCCAGCCAAGATAAACGTGGGCACAGCCCGCTTAACCCGTGGGCAAACCCCAGATCAGCCGTCATCGGCGCAGCTCAGCGCCAACGTGAAGACCTCACTAGGAAGTCCAGGTCAGAAGGGGCACCGGGCTCTCATGGCGCGTAACTCCGGGTCAGCGCTATATACCTTGTTACTGGTGACCCAGGCCGCGGGCACCCCCGGCATCCAGCGCCCGGGTGATCATCCGCCGGGCCAGCGCGGACTTGGTCGCGAACGCCGCCTCGCCCGAGATCTTGGCGGCCCGGCGGCGGGCCCGGGGCGCTGACCCAGCACCTGGGCAAGTGCAGTTCCCGGTTCATGACCACGTGGTGGCCGGGATCATGGCCCGGTTGCTCGGGCGCGGGGGCCCGTCTAGGGTGTCGGCGAATGTCCCTGCGTTGAGTGCGGCCGGGCATCCGATGGCCAGTGACGACGGCCAGATTGGTCGCGCCGGTGTGATTACGGGCCTACGGCTCAGGGTGTCTTGGGCCTCTACACTGGGCACTGGCGCCCTTGATTATCCGAGGTGCCACGGCAGCGATTCGGCGGCTAACGGAGGTCCTGATGACGGCAGGTCATGAACCCGTGCATCATGTCACGCCGCTGGCCGAGCGGCAGGCGACGCTTGAGGAGTTGTTCCGAGCCAAGAAGGCCCAGCCGATCCGCTCAGCTGATGACCTCGCGTGTGATGGGATCTTCGAGACCGACGAGGAACTCGAGGAGTTCCTTGCCTATACCTATGCAGCTCGTCGGGCTGATCTGGCGTAGCCGGTGGACCGGGTCGTCCTGGATACAGATGTCGCCTCCCGCAGTTTCAAGCGGCAGCTTCCGCCACAGTTACTCGCCGAGCTGATCGGCAGCGAACCGGCCATCACGTTCGTCACCCAAGGTGAGCTCACGAAGTGGGCTGTGCGACGGCAATGGGGGACATTGCGGCAAGAGCGGATGGCCCGGTGGCTGAGCCGGATCCCGGTGCTGCACAGCACCGACGGCATCGCTGCTGTCTGGGGTGAGATCGCGGCGTCGGCCGAGCGGCGGGGCCGCCCACGGCCACAGAACGACACTTGGGTCGCTGCCTGCTGCCTGGTGTTGACGGCCGGTTTATCTGGACGAGTGCCGAGAGTTCAGCCGGACTGAAGGTTTCTCACGATGAACTCGCGGTGTTGGCGGTCATCAGGACCGGAGTCGCGGTGGGTTCGTTAGCCGGGGTGCGCGGCGAGAAGAGGCCTTCGCCGTCACTTTCGCCGAGCAGGAAGATGAAGCGGGCTATGTCGTCGCCGAGAGTTCCGACGCCGTATGCCTCGCAGCCGACGAAGCGGGTCAGGGACTGGTTGACCGGGCCGGAGCTGGTGGCGAGCCAGTCGTCCAGGAACTGCAGGAGCTCGGCGAGCTCCACGGCATCGGCGCTGTCGAGGCTTATGCTCACGGGCGTTGTCCGGCGGCACGGCGGATCGCGGTGGTGACCAGTTCCAGGTTGTGCTGGCCGGGGCCGGGGATGGCGTCGCGGAGGCTGACCAGGTGACCGGCGGCGGGACTGGCCACGGCGCGGAGGATGCGCTGCTCCCCGCCGGAGGCAGGCAGGTGCCCGCTGTCGAGGGCGGTGATGACATTGTCCCGGTCGATCCAGGCCAGCGGGGTGCCGTCGCTGATGCTGGGCGCGGTGCCGTTGTAGCGGGTGAGTTCCCCGCGGTGAGGGAGGGTGCTGTGGCTGATGATCAGCCCGGTTCCGGCCGGGCGGGGGTGCAGGCCTGCGGCTGCGGCACGCGGTGCGGCGCTGAGCTGGCTGGTCACTGGGCTTCTTCTGGGGTGCGGTCGTGCTGGGTTCCTGTTTCCTGGTCCGGCGGATCGGCGAGGATGTCGCGGGCGATGAGCGCGTACTTGCTGGCGGCTGTCTGGGAGATGCCGAATACCAGGGTGAGGTGCAGCGGGTCGGCCCGGGCGGTCAGCGCTTCGTGGAGGACACGGTCGCGGCGGATGCGCTCGATGCTGACGCCGTGTCGCTTCAGGTTCTTGCCGGGGTAACTGTTGCTGGCGGGCTGATCGCCGAGGGCGGTGCTCGCCGAGATCAGGACGTGCCGGTTGGGCGTGTGCGGCCAGGTGGCGTGGCGGTGACCGAGCCAGGCCTGCAGCGCCTGGTAGCTGAGGTCGCCGAGGCGCTGCGGGTGACCGGCGAGGGTGATGCGCCGGCTGGGCAGGTCCAGGTCGTCGAGGGTGAGATCACGGATCGCCTCCCATCGGGCGGCGTGGACCGCGGCCAGGGCGATGATCAGCCGCTGCGCGGGATTGGCAACCGCCTGCGCGGCGGCCTTGATTTCGGCATCGTTCATCGGCAGCAGGCTGGTTCGTGAGTCGCCGACTTTCAGGCGCTGAGCGGGGTTGGCGAAGATCAGCCCGCGTTTCCTGGCGAACCGGAACAACGACCGGACCGCGATAGTCGTGGTGCGCAGCGGGTTCCCGCGCAACTCGTCCAGCCCCGCCCGGATGTCATCGGCGGTGACCTCGCGGATATGACCGCGGTCTGCTGACCAGCGGCCGATGAGCGGCCGGACGGCTGCGAAGTAGGCGCAGATGGTGGTGTGGGAGCGGGGCTGGGACCTGGCGTCACCGTCGAGCAGCACCAGCAGCCACTCCCGGACTGCCGCGGCGAAGCCCTGCGGCAGCTCCGCGGTGCTTCGGGTGATCCACGAGCGGATGGCCGGCGTGGTGTCATCTTCGAGCAGGCCCAGGCCGGCAAGAACCTCGGCAACGCGCGGGGTGGAGGCACAGCGCGGCGTCTGGGTGCGGATCTCGGTGAGCGTAACGTGCTCGCCGTCGGGACGGCCGTCGAGCAGCACCGTCAGGCCGTCCATGGCGCACAAGATGGTGGCCCGCGACCAGCCGTGGGCCTGGCCGAGCTGCCTGGCCCGCTCGGCCGCCGCGCGCAGCGCCGGGCTGGCTGAAGTGAGCGCCGGGTGCTGCCAGCGGGCCGGCGGGGCGGTTCCGTTCTTGCGCCGGCAGGAGGAGGCTCGCGCCGAGCAGTTGCGGCTGCAGTAGACGCGGTCGCGGCGGCTTCCCGCGGGGACCGGCGTGCCGCAGTGCGGGCAGTTCACCGCGGCGGCAGGGACCTGCCGCCGCGTGGGCGGGGAGTGACCGCGCGCACCTCGGCAGCGGCCTGCTGCGCAGGGGCTTCCGGCCTGGGCTGAGGGACTTTCCCAGGCTCGGGCAACAGCAGCTCGTCCACCCCGCAGCCGAGGACGGCGCAGATAACGTCCAGTTCCTCAAGCCTGATCGTGTTCGGCTGGCCGGACCACAGGCCCGACATCTTCCCGGCGCTAACCACCATGCCCCGGGCGGCGAGCAGCCTTTGCAGCTCGCTGGCCTTCCAGATGCCGCGGTTGGCGGCGGCCAGCCGCAAGTTCCATCTCATAGGGCAAGCCCCTTCCAGCGGTCGGCGGCGCGCTGCTGGCCGGCCACCCACGCGTCCTCGACGTGGGTGCCGTGGACGTGGATATACCTGGCCGTGGTCCCGGTCCAGGAATGTCCCAGTAGTTCCTGGATGGCGAACAGGCTCATCCCCGCCCGGTAGAGCTGGGAGGCGCAGAAGTGACGCAGGACGTGGGGCGTGAGTTTGCCGGTCCAGGCAGGGAGATGCCGGTCGGCGGCCTCGGCCAGCGACCGGCGGAACACGTCCGCGGTTGCCCGGGCGCACGAGCCATCCTGGCATTTTCGCTCGGAGGGGAACAGCGGGGCGCCGGGGCGGTCGTGACCGGCGCCGAACTGGCCCCACACGTCCTCGATGAACCACCGCAGGCCGCGGTCGGCGCCGTTGATCAGCGGGACCAGCCGGGGCTTCGGCCCCCGCCGCCGGGAGCCTTTGCCGTGGCGGACGTTCAGCTTGCCGAACCGGCCCAGGTCCCAGCGCACGTCGTCCAGGTCGAGCATGCGGACCTCGTTGACCCGCAGGCCGACGTCGGTCTCCAGCCGGGCGGCAGCGTAGTTCCGGGCGGCCGGGGCGAACTTGCGGCAGGTCGCCAGCTCTTCCCGCCACCCGGCGAACAACTGCTCGATCTCATCCTCGGCCGGGGGAACGCGCAGCTGCGGGTCGACCGAGGCGCGCGGCCGGTTCATCTCATCCAGCGGGCACTCGGCGACGCGGCCGGTGAGGTTGTGGATCTCGGCCTTGTGGCGCAGCTCGAGGAACTGGAAGTAGACCGTCAGCGCTGCCGCCCGCCCGGTGCGCGTCGACGGCTTCGCGTCCCGCAGCACCCGGCCGAAGCAGGCGTCGGCGTCCTCGGGCTGCATCTCCCACAGCGGCCGGCCGAACCAGTCGCGGATCAGGTCCAGGTGGCCGGTGTCGCTGCGGATCGTGCTGTCGGCCAGCCCCGCCGAGGCCCGCGCCAGGACGAACCCCGCCAGCACGTCGGTCTCGAAGGCCGCGACCTCGTCCGCGCTCGACGGCTCCCGCAGCTCGCGCAGGTCACGCACCAGCGCCAGCCCCAACCCGCACCCCCCGGCTTCACCCAAGACGGCAATCCGTCACCCTGAGCGAGATGTTTTCACAGAGAGTGGCGAAACATCACGGCGACTCGCCGACGGCGAGAATGCCCGAGCAAGCCCTGCACCAGGCACGATCAGGGACGGCGGGACGCTAGCGGCTAGCGGCCGAACTCAGCGACTGTTGCGTAACCAAGTCATGATCAACGGCAATGCTCCTCATCCACAGTTTCCTTCGTGCTTGCGATCGCTGTCGGCCCGGAACTGCGGTCCATTAGGTGGAGCGCCGGCAGTGGGGCGAAGACGACCTGGACGGCGGTGAGGATGCCGGCGGCCGGCTGGATCTGCCGGCCGGCGGTTGCGAAGTCGGTGCGGTGGCCATCACAGAAGGTGACCGGACTTCCCGGGGCCGCTGCGCTCGTTCCGCGCCTGCCAAGTACGGACTCGGTCGCGATGGTCAACGCGGCGGGTAGAGAGAGTGCCGAACATCCAGGTATGGGGCGGTGGGGCGGATCGCCGCCTGCTTGCTGGTGTGCCTTGCGATGCTCGCTTCTGCGGCATGACGGCCGGGTCTGGCCGTTTGGCGGGCGCGCGGCCGAACCGCGCAATGCCAGTCGCGAAGCTGAAGGCCTCGCGCCTGGACCGGGGAGGCCGCGCCTCCCCGGTCCAGCATGGCTGGGCGCCCCTTGTGGCATCAGACGCTGCCGGGGGACACCAGTCGCCTGGGCCGCCGCTGGGTCAGGCTCCCCCGCCTCGGGGAACGAGGCTCAGCACGTGGAGCGTCAGGCTCCCTTTGCCGTTGCCGAACTCGACCAGTGTCCCGTCACCGCCGATGTTGCGATAGATGCCGTCACCGCCGGTCAGCGCGATGGGCTTCGGGGCTCCGCCGGGACCGGTGGCGAACTGGGTGGTGATGTCGCCGCCCGGCAGCCGGAATACGCCGGTGCAGTTGCCCACGATGGTGGCCGGTGGAGCAGTGACCGCTACGCAGGAGGTCACAGCGTCGCCGACGTGCTGGCCATGGGAGAAGAGCTGGCCGTGGTTGATGTTCTCATCGCCCAACGCGATGATGGGTGCTTCCGGGTTGTCGGTGTTTGACTCAATTATCGTGAACGGGCTGAACACCACGTCAAAGACGAGCGTCTTCGACGTGGCTGCGCGGGGTACAGCTGCCTGCGACGCGGTCGCGGCCAGAGTGGCGCCGGCCACGACGGCCGCGGTGATTACGGCGCTGGCCAGTACGGATTTTCGCATGATTCCTCCTCCTTGGGTTGCCGGGCTGGTGCCGGCAGGGCTGGGTGGTGTCATGGCCGGGTGGCGGCGAGCGGAAGCCCGGCGGCCAGGCCCGCGGCGGCGGCGGCCAGCAGCACGATTCCCCAGTCGGTGAGGTGGGCGTGCCCCAGGCTCACGCCGGCCGCCACCGCCCCGATCCCGATCACCAGCCACAGGGCCAGCCCGAGCGGGATCGCCGCCAGTGCCGCCCGCCGGGCGAGCCAGGCGCCGGCGGCGCAGGCGGCGGCGGTCACGGCCGCGGTCACCAGCAACGCCACCGCGAAGCCGTGCGGGAAGGCGATGGCGGCCCCGGTCCCGCGCACGCCCGTCATGAGCGCGGGGAGCAGGGATACCGCCGGCGCGGCCAGGGCGAGCACCAGCGCTGTCCCGGCCGGCCACAGCCGCCGGGCGGTCAGGCCCATTACCTGCGGGGGATGAGTGTCAATGTTTGCCATCGGATGTGTCCTCCTCGCTTGTCGGCAGCGGAGACGGCGCGGCGGCGGGATGCACGGAGCTGCGGACTGCTACCACCCGCGTGAGCGGGAACTGCGCGATGTCGTTGACGTTGCGGACCAGGCCGGCTGCGGCGGCCTCGAACAGGCACAGGCAGCGCGATTCCTCCAGGACGACAATGCGCTGCACGTAGCGGATGCGGCTGCCGCGCCGCACCGCCCGGCCGACCGCCTCGCCGAGCGAGTGGTGGGCGCTGTCCCGTTGCTGGGACGAGAGTCCACGCAGGTCATGCTCGACCATGAAGAGCCGACGATCCGGCTGACCGCTCACTGATCCCCTCACCGGCGGTGCCGTTCGGTTTAATCTTCCAGGGCACCGTCATGAGCAGCGTCGCGCTGATGCGGCCGCTTGGCGTCGGGCAGATCCCTGACCGGGGTACGTATCTTTGGCTAGTTGCCCGACCGGGCCGCCGGATGAGTCAGCCCGGCGGACCATGCGGCGATCTGAGAGCGTGCGGTGAACCCGAGCTTGTCCATGATGTGCTGGACGTGTGTCTCGGCGGTCCTTGCAGAGATCACCATCCGCCCGGCGATCTCCTTGTTGGAGAGCCCCTCGGCGACCAGCGTGGCCACCTCCGCCTCTCTGGCGGTCAGCCGGATCCCCCGATCCTGACCGCCAGAGTCCGGTCCTTCCGTGGCCGGTTCCTCCAGGGCCGCCGCGGCTCGCCCGGCAGGGCTCAGCGCGTGGCCCTTTGCCAGCCCGGCGGCGAAAGCATCCTGGCCCAGCGCCTTGCCGACCGTTGTGTAGGTGGCCTGGTGATGCGGTCCCAGGGGGGGCGGCAATGTGGCCGGGACCGCTTCCCGGGCCGCCGCCGCCGCGCCGAGCAGAAGGGCGGCGTGAGCGGGACGCCGGCGCGAGGCCGCGATCCACGCCAGCGCCTCGATGCAGTGGGCGGCTCCGACCTGGTCGGCCACCTCGCGCTTGATCCGCAGGGCGGCGCGCTCCAGCTCGCCGGCACGCTCGGCGTCACCGAGCAGCCAGGCCGCCAGGCCCAGGCCCCACAGCGCATAGGAGCGGTTCCAGCGCTCGCCCCGCTCCGCGCAGGCGTCGGCGCACTCTTGGAGCGGGCTGATCGCTGCGGCCGGGTCACCCATGAGCGCCCGCATGACCCCCAGCTGCACCAGCGTCAGCACCGTGCCCCGCCAGTCCCCTGCCGCCCGGTGCCGCGCCAGCGCCTCCTCGGTGAGCGCCAGGCCACGAGCCGGATCGCCGAGGAACCACACCGCCCGGCCCAAGAACTGGGAGGCGTAGGCGACAGCTTCGGCGTCGCCTTGGCCCTCGGCCGCCAGCAGCGCCGCCTCAAGGAGCCGGCCCGCGGCGGGCGCGTCGCCCTGCGTCAGCGCCAGGTACCCGGCGGCCCACAGGCCGCGGCTGCGCAGCGGCCCGGGATTCTTCGCCTGGGCGAGCAGGGCGTCCAGGTGCCGCCGGCCCTCGGTGAGGTGGCCGCGGGTGTCCCAGTACAGCCACAGGTCGCAGGCCATCGCCAGCCCGGCCGCTGCCCCCGCGGTCTCACCGACGCCATACTCCAGCGCGGCCCGCAGATTCTCATGGTCGGCGTCCAGGGCGTCGATCGACTCCAGCTGGCGGGGGCCGAGCGCGTCCAGTTTGGAGCCCAGCCGGGCGTAGAAGTCCCGGTGCCGCCGGTGCAGGGCCCGCGCTTGTCCTGTCTCGCGCAGCCGCCGCTGCCCGTAGTCGCGGATGGTATCCAGCATCCGATACCGGGCCGGGCCCCCGCCCGGGCCGCGCCGCAGGATCGACTTGGCCACCAGCTGGTCGACCAGATCCACGATCGCCCCGGCGGCGACGCCATCACCGGCGCACACCGCCTCGGCCGCGTCCAGGTTGAATGACCCGGCGAAAACCGAGGCCCGCTGCCACATCGCCTGCTCCGGCGGCGGCAGGAGGTCATAGCTCCAGTCCAGGGTGGCCTGCAGGGTCCGGTGGCGGGGGTCGGCCGGGTCCCCGGCGGACAGCATCCCGAACCGGTCAGCCAGCCGGGCCAGGATATGCTCAGGCGACAGGGCCCGCAGCCGGACCGCCGCCAGCTCGATCGCCAGCGGGATCCCCTCCAGGCGGACGCACAGCTCAGCCACCGCCCGGCTGTTGGCCGCGTCGAGGCCGAAGCCGGGCAGCACCGCGGCACCCCGCTCGGCGAACAGCCGCACCGCCTCGAACTGCAGGAGCTTCTCCGGCGGCCGGTCGCCGCGGCCGGGCACCGACAAGGGCGGCACGGGGAACGTCACCTCCCCGGTGACGCCGAGTGCCTGACGGCTGGTGGCCAGGATGCGCACGGCCGGGCACGCGCGCAAGACCGCGCTGGCCAGCACGGCGCAGGCGTCCAGCAGGTGCTCGCAGTTGTCCAGCACCAGCAGCACCTGCCGGCCGGCCAGGTGCTCCGACAGGGTGGCCACCGCCCACCCGGCCGACTGGTCCAGCAGGCCCACCGCCCGCGCGACCTCGGGGGCGAGCAGAGCCGGGTCGCCCAGGCCTGCCAGCTCCACCAGCCAGATGCCATCGCCGAACGCCCGCCGGGCCTCCCACGCCGCCCGCACCGCCAGGCGGGTCTTCCCGATCCCGCCCGGCCCGCACAGCGTGACCAGCCGGGCACCGCCCAGCGCCTTCCGGATCCCGGCAAGCTCAGACCGCCGCCCGACGAACCCGCTCAGCTCGCCGCGAAGCCTGCCTATCGACGAGCGTGCCCCTGCCACTGCACCACCACGCTAAAGCCGGCCAGGCGAACCGGCAATATGGCCCGGCCCACCTCGGCGTTCAGACGACGAAAGCCGGCAGGCATGCCGAACGCCGACCCGGCGGCGCGACAGAATATCCGCTCGGTGCGGCACGGACGCCCATGCAGAAAGACCAGGATTGGCGTCAGATCGGCCGGTCGGAGCGGCGTAGCTTCGCACGCGGTGACATTCCGTGATCGAGCTGGCCGTCTCCGGCAGTTCCTTATCGCCAGCGGGCAGATCCAGATGACCGACAGCACGAGGACCCAGCGCAAGAGATTGAGCAGCCCGGAGGAAAGCGGGATGCTGAGCCGGATCACGATAGTTGGAACCAGTGAGAGGCTGTGATCTGGGTGACTGAGGGTGCCTGATCACGCTTGTTGGCACCGATGGCTCACGTAGCTGGCATCGGGTGGAGGATTCTTGAGCTTTCTGCCACCGGTGGCACCTGCATCTACGGAGCAGATGTCCGAGGTCCCGTTGCACGTTGAGCACGCAGGTCCGGGATGCGATAGTGCTTATCAGGGCAAGCGACCTGCGGGGAGGTAGCATGGCCGGCCAGACTCGATTGCCTCCCGAGGTGGACAGATGGGTCGCGGCGCTGACCCACGAGGTGCGCAAAGCCTGGCACAACGGACCTGGGCCAGACGTTCTGGGCAAGATCGGGTTCTGGGTCGCGGTGCCCGGGCTTGACGCCGCGTATCAGCGCCACCTGGCGGTACTACGGCGGTCGCGCAGAACTGTTGCCGATGTGGCCACATCGGCCAAGCAGCTGGAGCTGCGGATCGGCGAGCTGGAACGGCAAGCTGACGACGTTGCCGATCACAGCCAGGGCAGTGGAGCAGACGGGGGCCAGGCGGCCCGGAATGCCGCCGTACTCGCCGAGCTGCGCCGTGACTACGCCGAAGCGAAGGCCAGAGAAGAACGTGTCAGCGCGGCCAGCCGACGGCTCATGGTTGCGATCGATGCCTTCCGGCAGGCTAAGGACGCCGCGAAGGCCGCCCACACTGCGGCGGAACAAGCAGCCCAGTCCGCGTGGGCCGAGATGCGGAACTCACAACAGCAGGAAGCTAGTACTTGACACGCGCGGCACGCCCGCGGGTTGCTGTCGCACTGCTGGTCGGTCAGGAACTCCACTCGGGGGCCGCCCCCGGGGACAGCGGCTCTTACGCCCGGGGTGCAACCGATTCTTATGATCGACAGACTGTGGCCGCCTGGGTGGGCTTTGCTGTGATGTGTGGGAAATGAGAGCTGCGGCGGGGCTAGAGTGCCTGGCCGGTTATGGTCGCACCTGGCGGGGTGGGAGGATCTTCTCGTCCCGGTGAGCGCGGATGCGGGCGTGCCGGGACTGGACTTGGGCGAGGGCTGGCCAGACCGGTGGCTGGTGTCCTGGAGAACGGGCCGGGATCTGGTGTCGTGCCCGGTCCGGGAGATTGCCCGGCGGCCGGTGGCAGCTGACGCGCCGGTTCGCTGGTTTTCCTGGCAGCGGGGTCAGCGTCACCGTCCCGGGCTGCAGTTCCTGGTCAGTACCGGTCGCCACCACGGGGCGGAGAGCCTTGAGGAGGCCCGGCTGCTGCTGGCTCTTGACTTCGCCGGTGATCTGGTCGGTGTCGTCTCGCAGCCGCTGAAGCTGCGGTTCGGCACCGCCGCCGGGAGCCGGGAGCACACGCCCGACTTCCTGGCCGTTACCCGGCGGGGGGTCTGGCTGATCGACGTGCGTCCTGAGCGGTTGATCAAGGAGGCGGATATGGAGTCGTTCGCCGCGGCGTGCGAGCTCGCGGTGGCGTGTGGCTGGCGGTATGTGCTGGCGGCCAGGTGGCGGGAGCATGTTCCCTCGACCCTGGACGCGCTGTCGTCGCAGCGCCGGCCGCTGTCAGACCCGCTGCGGCTGCGGCCTGGCTTGCTCGCCGCGGCGGCGCGGCCGGGGGCGAGGTTCGGTCAGGTCGCGGCGGCTAGCGGGTGTGAGCCGGTGGCGCGGGCCCAGTTACTGCACTTGCTCTGGCACCGGCGGCTGGGGATAGACCTGGCCGAGCCGCTGGCCGACCGTTCGGTCCTGGTTGCTGGGGCTGCCGGATGAGGCCGGGCGGCGCGGTGCTGGAGTTGTCCGCGGGCGCCGCGGTGGTGCTGGACGGAGTGGAGTGGACGGTCGAGCGGCGGGAACCGCAGCTGGGTCGTGTTCAGCTGGTCGGAGCCGACGGCGCCCGGCGGCGGGTGAGCTTGCGGTTCCTGGCCAGTCATCCCGGCTGCTGGCCATCGTCGCGGACAGCGGCGTCGGGGGCGGACCGGGGTCGCCAACCCAAGACGGTGGAGGATCTGAAGCCGGGCAGGCGCGAGCAGGCTGAGCTGAGGATGACGCATCTGCTGGAGGCCGCGACGGGATTCCGCAGCGGGGACCGGCTGCGGCCCGGGCCGGGCGAGCCGCGGCCGGAGTACGACCCGGACACCACGACGCTGACCAGCCGCCGCCGGGCCAAGGCGGCGGAGTTGAAGGCCATGGACCGCCAGCAGGCCAGGCTGCTGGGCCTGGACGCGGTCAGCTACCACACGCTGATCCGGTGGGAGAACGCGCGACGGCGGTTCGGGCTGATCGGCTGCGCCGATGACCGCTGGCTGCGCGAGAGCGGCGGTCACCCGGCGATCACCGAGGAGGTCAGGGAGGCTATCTTCGCGGTCCGCGAGGAGACACTGCGCGGGGCGAAGGTCAGCATGCGCACCAGGGAGAGCATGATCCACCAGTACGTCCGGGAGAGCTTCGGCCCGGACACGCCGGTTCCCAGCTATCCGACTATTTGCCGGGTGTGGCGGGAGTGGTTCGGCCCCGGCGGCGCACGCCAGCGGTATGCCCGCTCGGCGGAGCTGCCGGCCAAGAACGGGCACGTGCTGGTGCACCGGCCCGGCCAGGTCGTCGCGCTGGACACCACGGTGCTGCCGGTCATGGTCCGCGACGGGGTCTTCGGCGACCCGGTCAGATGCCATCTCACCCTTGCCCTGGATGTCTGCACGCACTCGATTTGCGCGTTCCGGCTCACGCTGGTGTCCGACACCTCGGTGGACGTGGCCATGCTGCTGCGCGATTTGATGATGCCGCTGCCGATGCGCGAGGACTGGGGCGAGGAGCTGGAGTGGCCCTACCCCGGCATCCCGGCCGCGGTGGTGGCCGAGTTCGCCGGGCACAAGGTCGCGGGCCTGCCGTTCTTCACCCCGGAGACGGTCACCACCGACCACGGCAGCGTCTACCGCAATCACCACCTGGTCGAGGTCCAGCGGGTGATCGGCTGCAACATCCTTCCCGCGAGGGTGCTCCGCCCGACCGACAAGGCCGCTTGCGAGCGCGCCTTCGGCGTGATCAGGCAACGGCTGTTCGAATTGCTGGCCGGGTATACCGGGGTGGATGCCGCCGACCGGGGAGCCGACCCGGCCGCCGACGCGACATTGACGATGGAGGAGATGGAGCACCTGATCGCCACGTGGGTCGTGTCGGTCTGGCAGCAGCGGGCCCTGGGCGAGTACGCCCCCGGGTGGGACCCCGACGGCACTCACAGCCCCAACTCGCTGTTCGCCGCCTCGTTCGCCCAGGCCGGGTTCGCGATGCAGATCCCCCCCCGGAGCTGTTCTACGAGCTGCTGCCCGTCCACTACGCCAGCCGCATCTCCCGGCGCGGGGTGAAGATCCGCGGCCTGTGGTATGACGGCCCTGCCCTGGAGGACTACCGCGGCACCACCTCCGGCAGGGGCGGCAAGCACAAAGGCCAGTGGGTCATCCGCCGCGATCCCCGAGACCGCCGCCAGGTGTTCTTCCAGGATCCGCTCACTCACGCCTGGCATGCCCTGGCCTGGACCGGCCTGCCGCCGGCCGGGCAGATGCCTGCCTTCGGCGACGCCCGGGTCCGCGATCTGCTCAAGAAAGCCCGTGCCTGCGGACTGAAACCCCAGTCCGACGCCGAGCTCCTGCCTGTCCTGCTGGAGCTGGTCGGGTCCAGGATCCCGGTCTCCAGGTGGCCCACCCAGATGACCAAATCCCAGCGCACCGAGCACGCCCGCGAGGTCACCCAGGCCCAGGCCGCTCACGATGATCGCCCGGCCTCGCCGCCCGAGCTGGCACAAGCCCCTCCGGCCAGCGCCCCGGAGGCAGCCCCGGGCAGCACCGCAGACCCGGCGAACGTGACCACGCTGCGCCGCGACCGGGGCTGGGCGCGGCGGGCTCAGCAGACCCGCGACACCCTCGACGCCGAACGCCGCCGCAGGCGCGAAGCGGCCGTCCCGGTCACCCCGAAACCGCCGCCACGGCTGGGGACCAGCTTCCGCGAACGCAACGTGTTCCTCCTACCCGACGAAGGCGAGGAGGACCGTGACCCGGCCGCCCGCTGACAACAGCCCGCTCGTCCCGTTCCTGCGGGCCCGCCCGCCGCCGGACCGGACCACCTGGGAAGGGTGGCAGCAGTGGCGGGCCACCCGCGACTCGTTCATCCCGGCGCCGCGCCTGTCGCTGGCCGAATACCAGGCGCTCAGCCCTCGCCGCCGGGCCCTGCACGACCTGCACCGCACCGCGACGCACGTGAACCTGCGGTTGCAGGAGACGCCGATGAGCAGCAAAGTGTCCGGGCTGATGCGCGCGCGGCTGCAGAACAACGCGGTGAAGTTCATGCCCGGCACCCGCGACGGCCTGATGATCAGCGGTGGCGGGTTCCAGGGCAAGACCGAGACCGCGTGCTGGGCAGCGGCCGAGTTCGAGGGCCTGTGGCGCCAGATCCACCAGCAGCTGCTGCCCGGCCACACCCCGGGCACCCGTGACCTGTTCGTGCCGGTCGCCTACTGCCGGCTCCCGGTCCGGGCAACCCCCAAGGCTTTGTGCAAGACCATCCTGGACGTCTACGGCGACCCCCATCCCAGCACACTGGACGAGCTGATCCGGTCGGTCCGGGACGCGGTCCGCGACCACAACACCACCGCCCTGCTCATCGATGACATCACCCGGCTGCGGCTGCACCGCGGCGACGACGAGGACACCCTGGACCTGATCCGCGAGCTGATGGACCTCAACGTCACCCTCGTGCTGATCGGCGTCGGCATCCCCGGCTCCGGGCTGCTGCGCGGCGCCCACGTCGACCCGCACACCAGCCAGTGGGTCTTCCCCGACGTCAAACGCGGCAAGAGCCACAACCCCGCAGCCGCGACCCAGACCGAACGGCGCTTTGACCTGGTCGACCTCGACCCCTTCGACTACTCCACGCCAGCCGGGATCACCGCCTTCCTTGAGCACCTGGCCGGGATCGAGGACCAGCTGCGGCTGCTGCGCTCCTTCGACTGCATGCTGACCACCGGCGAAATGCCCGAATACCTGTTCCGGCGCACCCACGGCATCGTCGGGCTGCTGCGCCGCCTGATCGAGGACGGCTGCGCCAAGGCGATCGCCACCGGCGAAGAACAGCTCACCCCCAAGCTGCTGGCCGGCACCACCATCCGCCTGGGCAATCTCGCCGACCTCGACCCCGACGCAGGCGAGATCCCGCCGATTCCCCACGACGTCGAGCCACCCGCGCCGCCGCGGACCAAGCCCGGGAAAAGACCGCGCAACACCGTGTTCGACGACCACGGCGACCACAGGCCCGCAGCCGGTGGATAACAAAGACCGCGCAACACCGTGTTCGACGACCACGGCGACCACAGGCCCGCAGCCGGTGGATAACCAGGCCAGCACCCCGGTCCGGCCGCTGGCGCGCAGCCTGGACCCCGCTGACGGCGAATCCCTCGGCGGCTACCTGCTGCGCTTGTCCCGCCGGCTCCGCCTGTCCCCGATCAGGCTCGCCCGGGCCATCGTGTCGCCCCGGACCCAGCTCAGCCGCGGCCTCCTGCTCAACGCCGGCATCGCCGCCTTCGCCCGCGCCACCCGGCTCACCCCCGGCGAAGCCACCGCGCTGACGCTGTCCCCCTGGGCGTCGCGCTACCCGCCCATCGCCCGGTCGCAGGACATGTGGCTTCGTCACCAGGGAGGCAAAGGCGACAGCTGGCTGTTCAACGACATCCCGCGTTACTGCCCCAGGTGCCTCGCCGGCGACGGCAGTTCGATTCAGCGCCAGTACGGCGGCCCCTGGAGACTGATCTGGCATCTGCCGATCTGTTTCGCCTGCACCGACCACCAGGTGCTGCTGCGGCACGACTGTCCCCGCGGCCCCCATCCACCGCAGCGGGCAGGGCAGCTGATCAGCTGCGCCGGCGACAGCAGCCTGCACCCGGCCCAGTGCCGCCACCGCGATCGCTCACAACAAGGCAGCGGTTGGAACGTCCCCGCCTGCGGAGCCCGCCTCGACCACGCCCGCGAGACCGGGCTCCTCCGCCCGGATGCCGCTGTCCTGGAAGCGCAGCGGCGGCTTGCGGACGCGCTCGGCCCGCACCGTCCCGCCGAGAACGCCGCCCGCTACTTCACCGACCTTCGGGTGATCACCGCGCTGCTGTGCGCATCTTGGCCCCTCGCCCATGACCTGGTGAACAACCTCATGACCGACGCGGTCGGCGCGCACGTCCGCCGCCTCGGCGAACGGCGGGGGGTCGTCCTCGCGGCCCAGGCTCTGACGCGGCTCGACATTCCGCCCGCCGACCCCCTCGCCGCGGCGGGCCTGCTCACCGCGGCCACCGCGGTCCGTGACAGCGACGACCTCCAAAGCGCCCTTGCCCGCCACCTTCAGACCGCCTGGACGGGGGGTCCCAGCAGGTCACCGTGGGCGCAGCTGCTCAACCGGCACAAGTCCTCCTGCTCGCCCGAACTGCTGCAGGCCGCCGAACCGGTCATCCGTGCCTACCGGCGCACCGGACATCACCCGCACGGAACCAGAGCACCCGCTCGCGCCGGCGGATACCGCCCCGAGCACATCCCCGCGCACCTGAAGCAGCACTGGTATCAGCGGCACCTCGCACCGCTCGGCTGCCACGCGGCCACCTCCATGCGGCGGGCCGGATCGGTCCTGCTCGTCCAGTGGGCGGCCGGCGGATCCATGGGAGAAGCCGCCGGCTTCCTCGGCATCCGCCTCACCCGGCGCCAGCACTCACCTGGGCCCACCCTGGCCCGATGGCTCCGCCACCACGGATCCGCGGACTTCACCGCCGCCCTGCACGACCTGGCCCGCGAGCTCGATGCCACCCCCGGCCTCACCGACTACCACCACCGCCGCCAGGCCCTGCACGGATGGTGCCTGGACCCCTGCACCTGGCACGACATCACCAGCCGCCTGCCGCCCGTCCCCGGACCCGTCCAGCCCACCCTGGACGACCGCAAGCGGCAAGAAGCATCCGCGTTCGTCTGGGCCCACATCACCCAAGGCGAGCTCCGGTTCGCACCCCGCCCCATCGAAGAAAAGCAACCCGAGCCAGTCCGCCGAACCTGGATCGCCCGCCGTGGCGCCACATGGCACCACCTCACCCGCCCCGACCCGCTGTCCCACTACGCCGAACTACGAAAGCTCCTCACCCAGCACGCCGAGCACCTCGCCAAGAACATCGACGAAAGAACCGAATCCAGCCGGTGCCAGCCAGCGTGATCAGGTTCCAACTACCGTGATCCGGCTCAGATGCTCACGTAGTCTTGCCGAAGCTTCCTCATAGAGTCCGGCCGCTAGGTCTCCAAATAACGAGGTCGCTAACACCTGGCCTACGAACTCCCACTGGCGACGCTCAACGTCAAGGACTTCGGCGACTTCGCGCAGCATGAGGGGCTCATCCTCGTCACCGGCTGACCTCCAGGGCCGGTTTCGGCCTGCTCGAGCGTGCTATGCCCGCTTCGCGGGCCGGTCTTCACTGGACGAGGCCGTGGACGGTCTCGCCGCCAAGCAGCGGCTTGTCATGGGGGCCCTTGATATAGGGGCCGCGGTAGATCACCTTGTGCCGACCCAGGCTCGGATACCACTGGTGGACCTTGTGCATGCGGACTACCCACTGGTGGTGCCATTCGCGGCCGCGTTGGCCGGCGTCTGCGTGCGGCTCGGTACGGCGCAGCCGCACCACGCGGACCTCCGAGGACACTCCAGCACGCTCGGCGACAACCCGGGCACTGTGCTTGACCTGAGGACGCTCGACAGCCGCGATCCGCTGTTCGCACAGCCGCCAGAACGCATACAGAAACCGGGGCATGAATGTGTCGCCCGGGTCTTCGACCTGCGCGCCCGGCCGGTACTCGCCCACTACCGGTTCTCGTCCAGCGCTTGGCCGGCAGCCGCCTCCCGTATCGCCTCGCCGGCCTGCCGGGCGGTGGCGGCGAATTCCTCCGCCGCGCGGACCTGATCGGGTGTCGCCGCATAACGCAGCGGCAGGCTCCTGATGACGTCGAGCAGCAGCGGCGGCAGCGGTGTTCCCTGGGCGCGAGCTTGGGACGCGAAGTCGACGAAGGACTCCGGCCGCACTGGCCCGTGAGTGTCGTGGTAGGCCGACATCCGCACGGCGGGAATCTCCCTGGGTCGGCGGTGGCGGGTGGCCCGGACGGTGAGGTGGCACGGGAACCGCCAGGTATAGGCGCGGTCATCACCGGTGTCTCCCGTCACGGTCTGGACGATGACTGGGTGCGGGAGCACGACGAGCCCCGTCAGGCCCGGCAGGTCCTCCTCACTCAGCGTCTCCAGGTCCTCGCGGGTCAGGGCCTGTGCAGCCGCCACCACGATGTCACACATCTGCGGGGTCAGGACGTACAGGTCGGCCTCGGCGAGGTAGCGGGCCTCGTCGGCCAGGACCATCTCGGTGGCTTCCGGCCAGCCGGGCGGTGCGGTGGCGTAGCCCATCCCGCCGAGCAGGCTCCCCAGGGCCTGTGCAGGGTCACCGGAGTGAGCGAGGTGCATTTGGTAGGCGGTCAGCAGCTTGCCCATCTCCCACACTTGAGCGGCCGGTGTCTGAAGGAAGCGGGCCGTCGCGATCCGGGCGTCGCGGGCGGCGCGGGCCGCTCCGGCTAACGTCCAGGCACGCTCTTGCCGTGTGCGCCTAGCCACCGCGATCCCTTCCATCGCCTCCACGGAGCGGTTTCCACCGTGGGCGCAACGGCTGACAAATCCGGTCACGACCTCAATCTCTCGTTCGGTGAGCGGGACGGCGAGTGGCCGCCGGATGCTAGGCGAACCTTTGCTGGCGGTGGTGCAGGGCGGATCGTGTGGCACGACGACGCGTACCTGGCTGGATGGGCGCACACCTGAGCGTCCTGGTCGTGCCGCTGGCGGCACTTCTGGGCCTGGCGTGGCAGCTTCGGGCACGACGTCGACGCCATCAGCGCGGAAGGCCCCACAGACGCCCCGATCGAGACGTGATCGGCGGCACCCGCGGCCCACCGGATCCTGATCTCCCTGGACGTCGTCGTGACCGACATCCGCGCGTACCCGCCCGGCAGCCACGCGGGCATCGTCGTGCTGCACGTCAGCGACCAATCTGCCACCACGGGTCATCAAGGCTATTAATGACCTGGCCAGCCTCGCCAAGCACACCAGCCTGACCGCAGCAGTCGCAGGCACGCAGCGGGGGCATAGACGTCGGTGAGATGCGGCCCAGACCAGACGATCTCGGCCCGGCCAGCCTCGTACTCCAGTCGCCGGAACCGGGCGGGGCCAGCCTGACTCCGTACTCGAGCTCGGCAACGGTGACAAAGAAACAACTGCCGACCGGCCTTCATGCATCTGCCGATACAGCGCGGCCAGTAACCGGCCGCTCGGTGCCAGCCGGGCGCCGAGCACCCGGTGTCAACGACGAGAACCCAGATTCATGCGCTCATGATGGCTTCGAGGAAGACGCGATCCTGCTCCTCGGTGAGGTCGTCGATAAGAGCTTCCTCATCCGGGGGCAGGGGCCGCGCCGCGTTGAGCACTTCCTCCCGGCCACGCTCCAGGGTTGTCCCACCGGAACCCGTCCCATGCGCGTCATCCTCTGACACTGCGGCACCTCCTCCCACGAACCAGGCCACACGGGGCGAACAGCCTGGTCAGATGAGTCGCGTTCGGGTCACGCACTGCCGGCCAGGAATTCGTGGGAGCCAACCGCGGGAGCCAACACCCTCAGATTCTCCTCCACCGATCCGGACTGAGCCGGACTGTTGCTGCAGGTGAGAGGCTCTCCATTCGACTGTCTCAGACCGGGTCAGACACCGGATTCGTGCCTGGGGGTCAAGGGGTCGCCGGTTCAAATCCGGCCGTCCCGACTGGTTTTTCGAACGCTTGTACCCCGAATTGGGAACGAAACCCGCCATCATCGTTCCCACCTGAACGCGGCTGGATAACGAAGAGTGCTGACCGCCTACCGTCGCCCGCCTCCCAGCCATTCCGTTGCCGGGGAATCACCCGGACATGCTGCGGCACGCCCTCGGACACCATGCGGTACGACCGAGCATGACCGGCCTCGCCCGGGGACCCCGGGTTGGCCATTGGGAACTATGGGCGTGCCGCCGCTTCGCTGATCAGGTCGTCGGCGCGCATTCGGGCGAGTTCGCCGGCGATGTGGGGATGGATCATCTATCCGCTTGGTGCGGGTGACGGCCGGGCGGCGGGGCTCCCCGCCCGGCCGGTCGAAGGTCAGCTGCTTCCGGTGGATATCCAGCCCGCCTACGATAGGCATCGGGACCTCCTCACCCTCCGAAGGGGCGCACGCGCCCCATTACGCGAATTGCTTACGAAACCAATCGTGACGCGCCTGAGCTGGGGAGGTCCTTACGATGCACGCAGCGACCGCGCCAGCTCAACCGCCGACGGCCAGCCAGCCGATGCATGTCATCTAATCTGCACGCCGACCAGAGCGTGACGGCATAGCCGACGTCACACGCAGATCAGGTAATCGGCGCGGCAGCCGACGCTCACTCATGCCTGTTGAGTGCGCCGAACAGTGCCGGCACGCAGGACGGGAGGGCTTCGGCTCGTCTCGGCCGGGAAGTGGTCACGGTCAGACCTGGTCGGTGGGCATGATCCAAAGCTCGCCGATGGCGGTGTGGCGGGGGCGGGTGACCATGTAGGCGATGCCGTCGGCGATGTCCTCGGGGCGAGGACCTGGGTCTTCTCGTGGAAGGGGTCGATCATCTCGGTGCGGACCTCGGGCTTGTTGTGCGAGCCCAGCTCGGTCGCGACGCCACCGGGCTCGACGACACCTACGCGCACGTGCCGCTGGGTGACTTCCTGGCGCAGGGATTCGGTGAATCCCTTCACGCCGAACTTGGTGAAGTTGTAAACGCCGTAGCCGTTCCAGGCGACGCGGCCGGCGATCGAGCTGATGTTGACGATGTCGGCGACCCGGCGCGGGCCCCCCTGCGCGGCCTGCAGCAGGTGCGGGAGGGCGGCGCGGGTGGTGTAGAGCAGGCCCTTCGCGTTGATGGCGATCATGCGGTCCCACTCCTGAGGGTCCGCGCCGGCGATGGAGCCCAGGAGCATCAGGCCGGCATTGTTGACCAGGGTGTCCAGCCGCCCGAATCGCTGGACGGCTTGCTGCACGGCGGCCTCGGCCTGGGCGCGGTCGGTGATGTCTGCTTCCACGGCCAGCGCGGTGGCGCCCGCCTTACCGATGTCGGCGGCGAGGGCCTGCAGACGGTCGCGGCGGCGGGCCACGAGCGTGACGGAGGCGCCGTCTTGGGCGAGCCGGCGGGCAGTGGCGGCGCCGATACCGCTGCTCGCGCCGGTGATGAGCGCGGCGGTGCCGGCCAGTTTCGATGTCATGGGTGTTGTCCGTCTTCTCTGGATGTACGGCGCTCGGGCAGGCGCCGGGCGTCGCCCTCACGTGGTGCATGTCTGGCAGCGCCGGTGGGCGGCCGTTCGGCCGCTCATCGATCGCGTCGAGGAGCCGGCGTGCCCGCGTAGGACCTCGCGGTAAGCGAGCGCGCATTCTGCCCGTGCCTGTACCTGTGCCTGTGCACGAGCCGGTTGGCCTGATCGTTTCCGGCAGGCGGTGACTCAGGCGTCGTCGTGGGCGAGGTTGCTGGACAGTTCGCGGTAGGCATCGGCCTGGGCGAACAGGTCCTTGGCCTTCTGCTCGAAGGCCCCCACGGCGTCGGCGCCGGCAGCGAACCGCAGCGGCGGCTCGTCCTGGCTTGCGAGCTGGACCAGCGCGTCTGCAAGCTTGGTGGGGTCACCGCTTTGCTGGCCGTTCATGGCGTTCCAGGCAGCGACGGTCTGCTTGGCGCGCTCGGCGTAGTCCTCGATCGAGGAGCCGGCGTAGTTCGTCGACTCTGGCGTGAGCAGCTCGGTGCGGAAGAAGCCGGGCTCCACGAGCATCGTGCGGATCCCGAACGGCGCGACCTCGGGGGTCAGCGACTCGATCCAGCCCTCCACCCCGAACTTGGAGGCAGCATACGCCCCGGCGAGGACGGCGACCTCCTCGCGGCGCAGGCCCGAGACCCGCCGGTGGTCTCCCCGGTACACCGGCAGCCCGGCCTGCGCGGGACTGATCTTGGCCCGGCGCGTGCTCAGGAACGCCCGGATCTCGCCGCGGACGTCGGCCGGGTCGCTCGTGCCTGCCATGTCTGCCACTGTACGAGAGGTCCCGCCGGGCTGGGGGTCCCTGAAAGTACCCCTCTCGTCAGGGTCTGCCACCTCGCCGTGCTGGCTGGTTCTGTGGACAGTGCCACCGCAAAGACGCGGGGTGCGGCACATCAACCAGAGAGAAGTTCACCCACATGAGGGACAAGAAAATCTGGCTCATCACCGGCGCCGGCCGCGGCATGGGCGTCGACATCGCCAAGGCCGCCCTGGCCGCCGGTGACGCGGTGGTCGCCACCGCCCGTAAGACCGAGAGCGTCACAGCCGCCCTGAGCAAGCACGACGACCTCCTTGCCGTCAAGCTAGACGTCACCGACCCCACTGCGGCCGAGTCCGCCGTGAAGACGACGGTCGAACGGTTCGGCCGCATCGACGTTCTGGTCAACAACGCGGGCAACTTCAACGCCGGGTTCTTCGAGGAGATCAGCCCTGAGGACTTCCGGGCACAGATCGAGACCACCCTGTTCGGCCCGATCAACGTCACCCGCGCGGCACTTCCGGTCATGCGCGCCCAGCGCTCGGGCCTGCTCGTCACAATCTCCTCGACCGCCGGCATCCTGGGCCAAGAGTTCTGCACCGATCTCAATCGAGTACTACACCCGGTTCGAGCGCGGCAATGCCACTGGCGTCTCTGAGAGCGTCATCGACGGCATCACGCACGCGCTGCAACTCGACGACGCTGAGCGGGCGCACCTGCTCCACCTGATCCGGACCGCCGGCCGCAACCACAGGCCGCGCCGCAGGCCTGCCCCGCAACAAGTCCGGCCAGCGGTCCAGCGCATCATCGACTCGATGACCGGCACGCCCGCGCTCGTGCTTAACGGCCGGCTGGACATTCTGAGCGCCAACGCCCTCGGGCACGCGCTCTACTCACCGGTTTACGCCGACCCGGTCAGGCCGGCCAACAACGCCAGGTTCCTCTTCCTCGACTCGCACGCCACCGAGTTCTTCCGCGACTGGGACAAGGTCGCCAGCGACACTGTCGCCCTGCTGCGCGCCGAGGCCGGCCGCGATCCCTACGACCGGGGAATTTCGGACCTAATCGGGGAGCTGTCCACCCGCAGCGACCAGTTCCGGGTCCGATGGGCCGCCCACAACGTCCAGATCCACACCACCGGCGTCAAGCTCATCCACCACCCGGTCGTGGGAGATCTTGATCTCCCGTTCGAGTCCTTCCCGATCCCCGCCGATCCGAGCCAGAGCCTGCTCACCTACACCACCGAGCCCGATTCCCCGTCGCACGACGCACTGAGCCTGCTCGCCAGCTGGGCCACCAGCCCAACGCACGACAGCCAGGCGGGCCCGCACGACAACGGCCAGCAGTCCCCGCGGCAAGACCAGGGATACAACTCGCACAGCGGATCCGCCTCACGGCCCAACGACGCCTGAGGCGCGTTATGTGAGTTGAACCTTGCACGTCAGTGTGCCGGCCCGGGCACTTGATCGTCAGAGGCTCCTGTGGCAGCAAGCAGTTGTCACACTC
>Ga0207646_10002034_pt1 | contig 24294 bp, 18 predicted proteins | sample KBSK5502metaG_FD_184343 | JGI IMG/M metagenome (GOLD analysis project Ga0207646, IMG submission 184343) | Corn, switchgrass and miscanthus rhizosphere microbial communities from Kellogg Biological Station, Michigan, USA - KBS K5-50-2 metaG... | ecosystem: Host-associated > Plants > Roots >... | reverse complement strand
TACACCTACTCCAAGGCCATCGACGACGCTTCTTCCTTCAACATGACCGGCTCCGCCGCAAAGCCCGTCGCCCGCGAAAACGACCTCGCCCAAAATCCCTTCGACCTCGCTGCCGAGCGCGGCCCGTCGCTCTTCGACGCGCGCCATCGCTTTGTCTTCAGCTATCAGTGGAGCCTCCCGTTCTTCCATCAATCCGCCGGCCTCACCAAGGCGGTCCTTGGGGGCTGGCAACTCAAGGGCATCGTTACCGCCATGAGCGGTACTCCGTTCACTATCTTCGATTCCACCGACGTCTCTGACCAGGGTGGCGCCCCCGAAATCACTGCCTTCTCCGCCAATCGACCCGACGTCGTCTCTGGGCAAGACCCAAATTCCGGTCCTAAAACCACCACCGCATGGCTCAACCGCGCCGCCTTCGCCCAGGTCATCCCCGATCCCAACTCTCCGGTTCAGCAATTCGGCAATGCCGGGAGAAATATCGGCGTCGGCCCCCGCTATACCAACTGGGATTTCTCGATGATCAAAAATTTCCGCGTCAGCGAAGTCAAAGACATCCAATTTCGCGCCGAATTCTTCAACATTCTCAATCACCCCAACTTTCGACTGCCCGACAGCGATCGCTTCACAAGCAATCCTCGTCGTCCTGCTTGCCACGGCGGTTTGCGTGAGCGCAGCTGACACCCCCACAGTAACCGCTAAAGGTTACGTTCTGGATTCCGCCTGTGCGTTCACAAAGGGTCTCAATAAACCCATCAGCAAAGAATGTGCAACCTCGTGCGCCAACGCAGGTTCACAGCTCGTGATTCTCGCGCCGGATGGAACCATCTACTGGCCGATCGCCGACACTACGCCATCGAGTGGACAGAACCCGAAGCTCTACCCTTTGCCGGGGAAAAAGTAACCGTAAGCGGCAAGGTATATAAACGCGGTGGCTCTAAGGCGATCGTGATTGAGAAGATCGAACCGGAAGCAACGCCAAAGTAGAGTTCTAACTAAGGGAGCGCTGCTAAAACGAATGGCAGACACGCCGAGGTCGGCTGTCTTATGGATTGATCTTGGGGCACTGACGCAACGTGTGTCATAGGTTTCCCGGTCGCCGCTCCGGCTATTTTTCCCGGATTGCGCCCGAGGCACTTTGCCCTGACACTCGGGTCCAGCCACATGCTGTCATAGAGCACAGTGATCTAAGTCACCGTCTGTATCTAATGCCTCATATCGGTGTCGCTGTAGTACGTTCGCGGATTTTTTCCTGTGAGTTTTCTGAGATAAAGATTCAACATATCCCGCGTTGATTCAATACCTTTTGCCGTCGCTATTCTTCGCACCGCCATGTACTTTAGGCCAGCATAATCAGGGATCCGTGAGTCGTTCATTTCGATCAAGTAAAATCCTGGTTTGTCCGGGTTCTGGGTATCGGGAACACAGTAGAACACTTGCAGAGCCATGCGGATATGGCGGCTAGCGTATAGCTGTTCGTTCGTAATTACATATTTCGCGACGCCAAAACCTTGCGGAAACATCGACACGTGATTCACCCGGATTGTGGGCCCCTGGCCGAAATCGATGTCCTCCCAGTAGAAGAAGTCCGTCGCGCCTGGAATCTTCGCATCAGGGTAGTCCAAAACGTGTTGATAAATGCCACCGGACTTGTCTTCGCGCAGGTAGTACGAGCTGTCGAGCATCGATTTCATGTTTTGATAAAGATTGAAAGGCTTGTCGCGGTCGGTATAGCTGCCCAATGCCTTTAGACCCCCGGAGATGTATTTCGTCACGCCTTGCTGAACACGCTGGCGGGCCAGCTTGTTCACCTGCTCGTACTTATCACTCGAGTTCCAATTGATCTGCTTCTGAAAACTGGTGACGTCGAAGACCTGAAAATCACAACGGTGTGGCTTGCATTTCTCTATCGCGTCGATGTCCTTGCGACGAAATGTGAGACGGTCAAAATCAGACAATTTCGGCGGACTGACACTGCCATTGAACTCCTGCACGTCGAGATGCACTGCATCTTCAAGAAGACCCCTCACGTCCCGATAACATGCGGCAAACTCTGCTGTTGAGGCACTGATATAAACTGCGCCAAACACTAAGATCCCGTACTTTTTGTCGCCGGATTCGAGCACCTTGGTCACAACATGACCGTGCTCGATTTTCTGAATTTCACTGTCAGACAAACCAACCTTGGTTTTGAAAAAAGTTTCTGGCTGCCGCTGGGCGCGAGCGGCCACAACTCCCAAGCTCAATCCCGCCGCAAGAACGGTTGTCGCAAGACCTTCGGCGATCAATCTGGTGACTTCTGATCTAAGAAAGGGCACGGGCATCATTTCCGCATCCATGCGTTCCGGCAAAATCGCCCAAGTTCTAACAACTCCTGGAGGCCACTCACGACCTGACGGTCAGTACAGGACACCGGGCACCACAGACCACGCGGTATGCCTTTGTGTGCGGGACGTTCCCTGCAAGACTGTTCCTCGCTTTCGCGCCCATGATGATCAGATCCGCTTTGGTTTCGTCGGCGATTCGTAGAATCTGGTGGACGGGCTCACCCACTGCCACTTCAAAATCCAGTTTGCAGTGCAGATCGGCTCCAGTCCCAACCAGCTCCCGAAGTTGAACGCCACTGTTTTCCTTCCTCACTGCCAGTACGTTTTCGCCGTAAGCTTCCGGATGCGATAACACGTGCAAAAGCCGAAGCCTCGAGCAATGTTCCTGGGCCAGCGACACGCCGTACTCTGCTTCGCGCTTCGCGCCTCTCCCGAAATCGGTCGCAAGCAGAATATTCTTGAACTCCATTTCGTACAGGGGCTCCTTCGCGGCCGATGGCCCCACAGTTAGAACAGGCACCCTGGCTTTACGGAACATTTCCTCCGCTCCCGAACCAATCAAGACTTTCTCGACCGCACCTACGCCGCGCGTACCAACTACCAGCAGGTCTATGTTGTACGTCTTGATCAATTCTTCGATCGAAGGCCAGAGGTTTCCTTCCTGGATCAGAATCTTGTATGGCAAGTCAATCATCTGCTCGGACTTCAGAATCTCGCGAAACCCTTCCTTGGTTTCCGCATACATTTTCTCGAGTGAAAATGCCGCATATTCCGGCGACACTAGCGGATAGCCGTCGCGGGTAATGACATGGGTCAAGTAGATTGCTGATCCATAGCGTCTTGCGAGAGATGCTGCATATTCGAGCGCTTTCTTGGAAGCCGGCGAAAAATCCGTCGCAAGCAGGATGTTCTTGAAAAAATGCTTATCTAGGGGAATTCCTGTTCCCGTAGTTTGCGTGATTTGCTGTACCGTAATCATTTGCCCCTCCCTGTTCCACGTCCTGCACAGACTGTTCTGTTCGTCCTTGTTGCAAAACCCACGTTGCAGTTCAGTGGCACCGTGCTCATGTTGTACTTTTCTAGCGGCGTTGGCTGTGTCGGCTATCAATCGACCCTGTGACGACCGTCACAAGACTCGCCGCTGCTTGGATATAGTGGACGCGAAGTGAATGCGGAGCGCTAGATGCGGTGAGTAATTCGGTCGCTTCCTTTGCCTCTAGTAGAGCGGACGTTCCTTCCACGTCGAATCGTGATGTTATTGAGTTCGCTTGTCATCGGAAAGGGCGCGTTGCGGGTTTTCGGGGTTGGGCTGCCATGAAAACTTTGTGCTTCTCAGCATATCCAACACAACCAGCGTAATTGACAGAATCACGGGCCCGACAAAGATTCCGATGATGCCAAATAGCTTGACCCCGCCGAGCAGTGCGAAGAAGACCAGCAGGGTATGAACTTTGACGTGCGCGCTGACGACATAGGGCCGTACTATCACATCGATCTGTCCCACCACTGCCGCTCCCCAGGCGAATAGGATGAGCGCCTTCACCCAGTGCCCGGTGAGGAGAAGCAAAATCGACGCTGGCCCCCAAACCAACGCCGATCCAAATACCGGAACCAACGACGCCAGTGCAGTGACCAGCGCCCAAAGAATCGGAGCCGAGAGCCCCAAGAACCAAAAAGAAACGCCGGCAAGGATACCCTGTGCTGCGCCGACGGCGATGCCTCCGTACAGGTTGGCAATCAACGTATCGCTGATTCCCGTCAAGAGTCTTTCCGTCTGATCAGTGCTCAGCGGCAGTATTTCCGATAATCCTTGCCGAATGCTTTTCCCTTCGCGAAAGAAAAAGAAGAGACTGAAAAAAGCGACCACCGAATCCATCACAAACGAAACCAGGTTCGTTACCACGCTGGCGCCCACGGAAAACAAGGAACGGCTCGCCTGCTCTGCCCAACGCAAGAGAATCGCGTGTGGATCAAGTTGCGAGAGATTCACGTAATTCCCGAGGCGTTTCATCAGACTCTCGCCCAAATGCGAGAGGAACGGACTCAAACTCCCCTGCGAACCGCTCTGTTCGCGTAGCGACTGAACCACGCCGCGGAGTTCTCCACCAACCGATATTCCCAGAAGCACGATGGGTATCGTTACGATAAGCAGTACTAGGGTCGTCGAGAGCGCCGCGGCGGCACTGGGGCTTTGAACGTAGCGCTGCGTTCTTGAGTGAAGGGGATAAAAGACTATCGCGAGCATGAGCGCGATCACGATTGGGCCCAGGAAAGGCCTGGCAATCAGGTAGCAGAGGTAAAGCGAAACCGCCGCCAAGCCGAGTAAACAGATGACTGCCGCCTGCTTCCTCGCAGTCTCATTCATTCCGATGACCGTTTAGCTGACTCGGCTTTAGCGAATCACTTCCACCGAACTTCGTGATCATAGCTTAGGATCCCCCTTCGCGAGCAATCGTTCCAGTTCTGCGTCGTAGCCGTAGAGGTCTCTGTAAAAGTGTACGTGACCGTCTTCCATAACGACCGTGGTCCCATACAGGATCAGGACGGAGAGGCTTGAATGCGAGGGAACTCTAGGAATTTCGGATTCTGTGCACGAACATCCGCACGTAGAATCCTTCAGAAACTAAGCGGCCTTGCGGCTGCTCTCTTGGCGAGACCAAAATCCCACGGACAAGTCTCAAAATCCCAATTGTTTCGCGTCCGCAAACCTCAGTTCATTCATTTCTTCGTCTTAGGTCTTCTTGCGAGTCCGACGCGGTGCACCTGAGGTTGATAATCGATTCCCCAAACCCGCAGGAGTTGACGGCAACCCACGTCGAAATTCCCACTGAGATCGACCAGCTGAAACCTCAGGCAGCGTCCACGACAATCGAGAATACTCGCACGGCCTACCGGCAGGAGAAGCGGCGGTCAGTCGAAAGCGACGGCGTAGAGCATATTTGCCGATACATCTTCCACCGTGACGGCGAGACAACGCCCATCGGCGAGTTCCGCAAGAGTTGGAAAAGCGCATTGCGAAAGGCGGGACTTTCGGGCTACAGGTTTCATGGTTTGCGCCGCTTTGCCGCCGTTGCCCATCGCGACGCTGGCGTTCCGATGGTGGTCTCGATGAGACTCCTAGGGCAAAAAACAGACTCGATGTGGATTCGGTATTCAATCGTGAACGAAAAAGACCAGCGCGAAGCGCTCGAAAAAACTCAGGAACATCGCGCGAGGCTAGTGGCAATGGGAAAGTGAATTCGGACACTTTTCGGACAAAGGGCTATTCCAAGAAAAAAGGCTTCCGGTTGGAGCTCCGGAAGCCTTTTGTTTTCTTACGCTAATTGGTTGCGGGGGTCAGATTTGAACTGACGACCTTCGGGTTATGAGAACGTACAAATACACACGGCCTGTTGATTCTGTGCGACTTTCGCCATGTTTTGAGATTTCGAGTTCTTTCCCAAATCTTTCCCAGGGTTTTTGGAAAGTGGCATTTGTCAATCCTTAGACGATAGAATTTGAGGAGTGAAGCGCCAAGCCGCGCGACAGCAGATCGGTGGTACGCAGCATGTCTACGTATGCTTCTTCCTCCGGACAGGTCATGCTCTTCCGCTTGTTCCGCACCTCGCTCGTTTCCTTGGCCCGACCATCAGAAGGCACAGACGGTTTTTTGCGATCCATCGCCATGTCTCGGCTTCCACTTGATGGCGCTCCGCAAACGGACATCACGTCTGGCGCCAGATTTCGCCAGGCGTGTGCCCCCGCTGCCGGTTCGCTCAATTATGAGCTGTGCAGCAAGCCCTCTAGAACCACAGAGTTTCAAATCGTTGAGAAGGGGATACCGCACTGGAACCAAAGAACGGAAGTGTCACGGTTTCGACGAAGAAGTGAGCCTTCCGACGTTTCTCTGCAAAAATCGAAAGGTAACTCCGTTCGCGCAACCGGAAGGTCGTCAGTTCGAATTTTCCCGCAACCACTTTCAATTTGTTTTCTATTTAAGGACTTCCTGGACAAAGCTGAGTGCCGCCAGTTCAAGACCTTCAGAGTTTAATTCTGAGCTTCCCTAGCTTCGGATGATTATCCTGCCACTTCAGGGCGCTTCGTAACCGCGTCGCTGCCTGACGAATATCGTAGGAGAGCCCTCACGTTTCCGGAGAAGTCCTGAAGCGATTCTTGTCGATTTTCAGCGACCGAATCTTCGATTCCAACGTGGACCGCGGGATGCCCAACTTGGCCGCAGCCCCGGTGGGTCCGAATATCCGGCCGCGACTTTCTTTCAGGGCGGCCTCGATCATGTCCTTCTCTTGCACGAGGAGTCTGCGAGGGAGCTCAACTTGCTGTTTCGACTCTGGTGTCAGAGGCGGCGGCTGCGGTAACCAGTTTTCGTCGATCGTGAAAATCTCTGTTTCGCAAAGTACGACCGAACGCTCGATGACGTTCTGCAATTCGCGAATGTTTCCGGGCCAAGGATATGACTGAAGCAATTCCAGCGTCTTCTTGTTGACACGTTTTATGTTCTTGCCAGCTTTTCGCGCGTAGCGATCGATGAAGTATTCCACCAGCAGAGGAATGTCCTCTCTTCGCTCTCGAAGAGAAGGTATGTCAATCGGGAAAACATTCAGCCGATAAAACAAATCGCTGCGGAAAGACCCAGCGCTGATGGAGGCCTGCAAGTCGCGGTTGGTGGCTGCGATCACTCGGACGTCAACGCGGATTCGACGAGTGCCGCCAACGCGCTCAAACTCGCGCTCCTGTAAAACACGCAGCAGGGCAACCTGAGTCTCGGCTGGAAGTTCTCCGACTTCGTCGAGGAAGATCGTGCCTCCGCTCGCAAGTTCAAATCGGCCCAAGCGCTGCTGAGTCGCGCCCGTGAAGGCACCTTTCTCATGGCCAAATAGCTCCGAGGCTATCAAGTCGCGTGGGATAGCAGCGCAGTTCACGCTAACGAATACGCGCGAGCTGCGATCTGATCGTCGGTGGATGGCGCGTGCAACAAGCTCCTTGCCCGTTCCGGTTTCGCCAGTTATGAGGACCGTAGAATTACTCGGCGCAACTTTGGAAATGCGCGATACCACAGTTTGCAAGGCAGGAGAGGTTCCAACAATCTCTTCGAACATCGAGGCTTTGTCAATTTCTTCACGTAGAGCGACGTTTTCGCTCCGAAGCCTGTCTTCAGCCTGCTTTCGATCTTCGATGTCCGTCGCGGCAACATACCAACGGATGACCTGCCCCTTATCGTCGCGCACCGGGTTGTAGCGAGCCAGGAACCAACGATAACTTCCATCAGCTTTGCGTAGGCGCAACTCCAACTCGACACCAGCGCCACTAGAGAGAGCACGATCAAAATGGTCCTGCACCAGTTCACGGTCATCAGGATGAAAGAACTCACCGCGATCGGATTTCTTCCGCCACTCTTCAAGGTTAAGGCCGAGGTAATCGAGCGCGACGTGGTTGGCATAAAGGCGTTCGCGGTTCGGTCCGAATACCGCAACAAGTTGAGGTGTGAGGTCCAGCATGTGCCGGAGCTCCATTTCACTTCTGCGCAGTTCCTCCTCTGCTTGTTTACGTTCAGTAACGTCGATCACAGTGCCGACGAATTCAACGAGATGGCCGGACGTGCTCAGAACAGGATGACCTAAGACGTGAATGTCCCTAACGAGGCCATCCGGATGCACGATACGGTAGTCCGCCTCCCACTCTGCCTTCTCTCGGATAGCCGTCTGGATTAGTTCCCTGAAGCCGGGTTGGTCGTCTGGATGAATCCGCTGAAAGAAATCTTCGAATCGGGGCAAACCATCCTGTGGATCGAAACTCAGAACACGGTAGCATTCCTCCGACCAGTACCTGATATCCTGGTCTGGACTCCATGCCCAACTGCCGGTGTGGCTCAGCCTCTGCGCTTCCGCCAAGTACGCTTCACTGGTCCGGAGGGCCTTCTCGGCTCGCTTGCGATCAGTGATGTCGATTACAGTTCCTGTGAATTCGATGAGATCGCCAGAGGGGCTGAAAACAGGATGACCAATGCTGTGAATGTCCCTGACGGCGCCACCCGGATGCACAATGCGATAATCCACTTCTTCGTCGGACTTTTTATGCCTGGCCCTGTTGGTAGATTCCCGGAACGCCGGTTGATCGTCGGGATGAATTCGCTGGATGAGTTCTTCGGTTCGGGGCAAACCATCCCGTGGATCAAAACCCAGAACGCGGCAGCATTCCTCCGACCAATGCCTGACGTCGGTGTCTGGACTCCATGCCCAACTGCCGGTGTGGCTCAGCCTCTGCGCTTCCGCCAGGTACGCTTCACTGCTCCTGAGGGCTTCCTCGGCCGCCTTGCGCTCGGTGATGTCGGTCACCGCCCCGACAAACTCGCGATTGCCAGATGCATCCTGTAAAACGTGAGCTATGGCGTGGACGTGCTTGACTCGCCCATCAGGCTGTAGCAAGCGATAGGCGTGCTCGAAATCTGTCGCCCCCCGAGAGGCACCATCGATGACCTTCTGAAAGTCGGCCCGGTCCTGCGGATGGACGCGCTGCACCACTGAATCTATTGTTGGCTTAACCGAGCGGTCGTACTCGAAAATGCGATAGGTTTCGTCGGACCAGACAATCTCTCCTGTATCAGGTCTCGACCCGAAGCTGCCCGTGTGACTGAGCCTTTGAGCTTCGGCCAAGTACGCTTCGCGTCGGCGGAGTTCCTGAGTTAGGAGCTCGTGCTCCGTAACGTCTAGCGCGCTGCCAACGTACTTTTTCAGGCCTTGGTTGTCGACAAGAGGAACACCGACGCAGCGAATGTACCGTACCTCACCATTGGGACGCACGATGCGCTTTGTGGCATCGAAGGGCGAATCTTCCGCCACGATTCGCTTGATCAGGTCTGCCATGGATTCACGGTCCTGTGGGTGGACACAATCCAGATATTCCTGAACGCTAGACGGTTTGCTGGCCGAATCGAGTCCGTGCATCCGAAACAATTCGGGAGACCAATAGTAGAAACCGTCGGGATCGAAGGCCCAGCTTCCCATGTGGGCAAGACGCTGCCCTTCGGCAAGATAAAACTCGCTCCTTCGCAACTCTTCTTCCGCCCGCTTGCGGTCCTCGATATCGACATTGGTTCCGTACCATTTGACGATTTTCTCGGATTCGTCTCGCAATGCGTTGGCTCGAAACAGGAACCAGCGATATGCGCCGTCAAAACGACGAAGGCGTGCTTCAGTCTCTCCTGGTTCTCCACTAACGAGAATTGATTGCCAGGCATCTGTGAGCCGGCTCAAGTCGTCAGGGTGAATTGCTGCAGTCCATCTCCAATCCCACGACTGATCCGGAGAGAGGCCCGTATAATCGAGCCAGCGCGGGTTGAAGAAGTCGACAGAGCCGTCCGGAGCAGCCGACCATACCATCGTTGGGATCGTCTCGATGATCGAGTGAAGATCGCGTTCACTGCGCCGCAGCTTCTCTTCCGCCTGCTTGCGCTCCTCAATGTCGAGACTCGATCCATACCACTTGACGATGTTGCCGTTCGCATCGCGAAGTGGCACTTTCCGGTGGAACATCCAGCGGTATTCTCCATTCGCGCTGCGGACGCGAGTTTCGTACTCGAAGATCTCCCCAGTCGCGAGGCAGGCTCGCCACTTGGCCACAATCCCCTCAACGTCCTCAGGGTGAACCACAGCTGTCCAATTCCAGCCAGTCACTTTGTCCAAAATGACGCCCAGGTATTCCAGCCAAGGTTTATTGAAGTAATCGAGGTAACCGTCGGGCCTGGCGGTGTGAATCAGCGCAGGAATCGAGTCGACCAGGAGTTGGGCATTCAAACGCTCGGATCCCTGTCCTGAGGAGGCCATGATGGGCATGATACACAGCGTAAAGCTGCTGGCAAGACCAGTCTGTTCAATCATGTCTAGTCGCGTGTTCCTGCTCATCACTTCTATCGAGAGAGTTAGAACGATTCTCCGACCATTTCTTCGCTTTTCTTCCAGAGTGCCTCGGCGTTTTTCGGGTCGAGCGCATAACGGCGCACACCTTCGCTGACCGCGGTGATAGTCACACCATCTGGAACTATTTTGCCGACATGGCAGTTTTCGCAATACTGTCCGCCGACCTCGTCAGCCGGTGCAACCACCGCGGCCCATACTGAAGTTGCCGCGCCTTGCGGAATGGTCTTTAATTGAAACGGACCCTTGCCCTCTGCCGCCACTTGCTGATTGATCTGATCGACCAGCTTCTGTGTCGCGTCGGCGCCCATATGCCGGCTCAGTTCGGTCTGAACGCCTCCCGGATGGACAGCCGCAGCGCACGCACCACGACTCCGGTGCCGTTTATCGAAGGCAACCGCGAAAAGGATATTTGCCGTCTTCGACCGGCCGTAAGCAATGAATGGATCATAAGGCGTCCGCTCAAAGTTGGGATCCTCTAGATTCACATTCGAAAAGCGATGACCGGCAGAAGAAAGGTTGATCAGCCGTCCGCCTTCGCGGAGAAGAGATGCAATGCGGTTCACCAAGACAAAGTGGCCCAGGTGATTGGTGCCGAACTGGGTCTCGAACCCATCGGCAGTATGGCCAAAGGGTGTGGCCATAACTCCGGCGTTAGCGATAATCGCGTCGAGGGATACGCCTTTCGCCAGCAGTCCATCCGCGCAGGCACGCACGTTCTTAAGGTTGGCCAGATCGAGCTCGACCAGTTCGAAGCTGCCGCCGCCAACGGTGGCGTCCTTGCACACCTGTGCGGTGGCGTTTTCCGCTTTGGCGAGATCGCGCGCCGCGCCTATGACGTGGGCACCGTGGGCGGCTAGTGAGCGGGCGGTCTCAATTCCAAGGCCAGCCGAGACGCCGGTAATAAGAATCCGCTTGTCCCGCAGATCGATTCCGGACAAAACATCTTCTGTTGTCGATGTTGTTCCAAATATGTTCGTCATTGTGCTTGCCACTTTATTCCTCCTTGTACGCTGAGTGTTTCATGCGGCCGTAAATGGCCACAAATACGAAACTAACGGTTTCGTTTCTACACTCGAATTAGATGCTTGCCAAGGCAAAACGAAACAATTATTTTCGTAATTGGAATCGTGGTGATGAAAGGACCTAAAACCAAGATCGCACCAAGACCCCGCGGTCGGCCACGGAGTGAGCAGGCCCGGCAGGAAATCTTGAAAACCGCCTACAAGCTGCTGAGAGACAAAGGTTTCAACGCTGTCGGTTCACACGAGATAGCACAGGCAGCCGGCGTGAGCAGTGCCACATTATACCGCTGGTGGAAGTCGAAGGAAGAAATCCTGTTCGACGCGTGCTTTGAACACATGAAACCTGTTCTCGCGATTCCAGAGACCGGCTCCGCGTTGACGCGCCTCCGCCGCTACGTCTTGCGTGCGCGTGAGTTCCTCGTCTCGGAAGAGGGTGCGGTCATGGCACGCGTCCTTACCGGTATCCACGAGGACAACCGACTCCACCAGATGTTTTTGGAGAGATATGTCAAGCAAAGACGTCAGATCCAACGCGGCATCATTGAAGACGCTATCGCATCCGGCGAACTGAAGCCGACGACCGATCCAGAGCTGTTGATCGATGCCCTTAGCGGTCCCCTGTTCTTCCGATGGTTGCAGGGTCACGCTCCGCTTGATAGAGGCTTTGCTAAGAGCATTTTCGACAAAGTGATTCCCGCGTTTCAGGCAAGGTGATTCGGCTGCGACTGAGAAAGGCCTTGTTTCCGCAAACTCCGCTAGTTCGTGAATCGTCGGCAACTCGGAGCTAATGCTCGAGTCCCGGTAAACGCGGTAAAGTAGGGCCAGGTACTCCTGCAGCTGTTCATTCTGATTTCTTCCGCAAACTGGCGACCTGCACGCGCACGTGCGGGACGCATTGTAAAGCGAGCCCCTTCTGAGACTGGGCCAGAGACGACCGGGAAAGTACACTGTCATGTGCGCACGTGCGCCAAAGGGGATTGCTTGGGATGTCTACGGAGTCAGTAGGGCTGACTGGACTGATTTGCGCACATGAGCCCATCCGGGCATGAAGCCGATCCGTCCGCTGTTCCGCAAGAATGGTCGATTGGGTACTCCGCAATGCCACGGGACCTTTCAAGAGTGGATCGGTGACCCTTCGCGGGGCAAAGACAAACCACCGTTGGACGTAACGCGGGGAACATTCCGCACAGAGCAAGTCATGCGACCGGACGGCAGCGGCCCCATTTTAGTGGGTTGGCCAGTTGCCGACGCCTTTAGCGTGCCCGGAATCATCGCTTGTGCGCGAGGGCGAAAAGAGCTCACCTCCCAAGAGGCCGAATCCCTACGCGCATTCCTAATCGAGACAATCAAGGAAAAGACCTATCGCGATTGGATTGCATCATCGGGTCTACTGGCCCATTTCTTTCACGAAGACGATTGGAACGACCAAGACAACTATAAAAAGTTCGCCCTATATGCGTTGGCTTGCTTCGTAGATTTCTTCCGCCCAGGACAAATCGACTGGCGAACACCAAACCCAAACGACATGCAACTTGTGGCGAAGCTCTTAAACATCTTCGTAGACTCCAAGGATGCCGACAAGCAACGGAAGCTCCTCAGAATGCTTTTCGATCTCAAAGAAAAGTTGAATGGTCTTGTGGTCGAGTCATCGACGGGCCTTTCCAGAGCAGACCAGGAGCTGCTGATTGAGTGCCGCCGCCTTCGCTTGAAAGCAGAGGCGAGAGCAAGGTGGCTGCAAAAACAAGGCTTCAAAGGCTTCGGAAAGTCGGCCCTGACAAAATTATCGAGAAAACCCGGACTCCATGCGCGCCCAAATAAGCGCTTGGACGAGTGAAATACTCGAAGAGTAGACCGAAACGAAACGAAATTTTCGCTCTTTTCCTCTCCTCGTATCCCTTTCGTTTCCAAATAGCTGTGCCCGCTTGACCTCTCCAAAAGTCTGTTTCATTTGAACGCACTCCCCAGAAATTCGAGAAAATCTGCGCGCACGATTGGAGAAGTGAATGCCCAAGAATTATCGCTGCGTGGACTGCAACAAGAAATGCTGGGGACCCATCTATCTCAGGCTGCACTTGACGGCCTGCGGGTGGAGTAGCATTCCCCGGCAACCGCGCTGGCAGCGCTCGATTCCGGTTGGGCACCTTTGTGAAGAATGCCTCCCTATGCGTGTGCGCACGGCTTTGGGACGCGATTTCGACTTGTCTCAGGTGAAGAGGCATTCGAAGCCCGCGAGCCTGTCTGCTGGCCTGCGCACACAAGAGGCGTCCTCATGAACTTCGGCAGAGGTCCAATTTCCGCAAAGGCTGCGGGAAACCGACGTCGTTGCGCGGTTAACCGGAATTTTAACGGGTTGGTTGGCGAGTCTGTGAGCGCGCAAAGTGTGGGCAACGGTGGGAACCGACCCACGACGCATACGGGTGACACGGGCTCGCTGACCGAAGAAATATCCGCTCTTCGCGCGTGGGTGAATCAAGGGCTTGAGCGCGGCGGGCGGCCATCAGGGCCGGGTTGTGCGTGCGAAGCATGCCGCCTGCGTCGTGAGCCCGGCGCGTCACTTGCACCCGGCGCGGAGTAAATCCGCTCCCTCCCCGCGCTGAGTTTGCGCGGGGAGGGCGGGGGGAGGGGCTCGGTGTAAGCATGCCGAGGCCGGCGAAGTTTGCCGGACTTGGTCTGCGGCCTCACCCATCCTAGTAGCAACGAGTGTGTTCAGACTACGCGGGAAACGGAAAGGGAAACGGAAAGGCAAAAGTTCATGGCTCTAGCAGATCATCGAATGCGGCAAGAAGACTGGGCGAAGCGGAAACATCACCGGGCGGTGCTTCCCGACGCTTATGGAGAGTTCTTGTCAAAGCTCGCGGACTGGGATTGGTTTGTCACCATCACGTTTCGGGACATTCTGCCACGTGACCTTGCAATTGCTCGCATCGAAGAGTGGCTTGCGGATATCCAGGCAGGAGTCGGAGGAAAGCAAATTGGCTGGATTCTTGCCGAAGAGTTTGGGCGGATTGGTGGTCGCTACCACTGCCACATGCTGGTTACGGGCGTAGGGAGAGAGCGGAGAAAGTTCTGGTGGAGCGAGGCATTCCGAAGGTTCGGGCGCTCAGAAATCAGACCGTTCGACCCTCAAAGGGCCGCCGCCTTCTACGCCGCGAAGCAACTCGGAGAAATCCAATTTGGTGGTCTCCTCTCAGGCCGCAATCTGCACCACCTCACCTCTTTGCCCAATGGACAAAGACATTGGGATGACTCTCTCAGTTCTAGTTCGGCAGGAGTTGCTACCCACAGCCTCATTGCTCCATCGGCGGAAGTCGAGAGTTTTTTTTACAAGAGAATTGGGAAATGTAGCAGGCCTTACCGAAAGCGCCGTACTCGAAACATTCAAAAGGTGAGCCATGAATCCGGACAGACCGTACCACAAAATCGAAAACTCTTCTGATCCCCTCCTACGCTCAGGTCGGGCCTGCAATCACTGCGAGCGCCGCGTCGAACGGATTCAATCGGAGGAGTCTTGCCCCGAGACTTACCGATGTTTGTTCTGCAAGTCGCTCTGGATTCTAAGGGGGCATTCAATTCTCGATGCCTCTGATCTCGACGGCATATCCGATGCCGAATGGGACGCGATGCAGAACGACGATTCCTTCTCCAGAATTTTCATCCTGCTTGATTGAAATGAGCGAAACCCAGCCTCAATTGTCGCCAGCAGATTGCGAAGTCGGCGCAGATTGTGCGGATGGGTTTCGTCTCGATGTTTTGACGCAAGTATCGCCTGCTTCCCCTCCTCAGGTGTCTCCTGATAGAGTTGCCCCCGCACAGAATCAACGGGCCACGGAAGGAGCGTGGTCCGTGGCAAGAAGGCGGTGGCAGGAAGGCACAGTGTACCTACGCAAGAGTAAAAATCTCCCCGATGCCTGGTGGGGACGCTTTGTTGAAACTGTGGAAACCGAACGTGGTCCCGTGCGTGTCCAGCGCAACGTCCGCCTCGGCGAGGCACGGTTATACACAAAACCTCTAGCGAAGAGGGCACTGCGGGAACATGTGGACAGGGCTAACGACTATCAGCCGATAGCTGTGAAATCACAGACGATGGGCAAGGCAGCAACGCCTTTCGCTGTATTCGCTGCTCGTTGGCAGGGAGAAGTCCTTGTCCATAAGAAGGCGTCAACAGCCGCAACGGTGAAAGGTCACATCAATAATTCGCTCATCCCGGCGTTTGGAAAGCTCGCCATGGGCGATATTGATTCGGAGCGGGTGCAATCGTTTCTGAATCGGCTTGTGGGTAAGGCAAGCCCTAAGACCGTGAAGAACGTTTGGACTACGCTGCGCATCATGTGGAACTCAGCCGTTGCGTGGAAGTACGCCGCTGGCGAGTTGCGCGTTGAACTTCCAAAGGCACGCAAACTGCGTATGCGGTGCTACGCCGTGCAGGAAGTAAAGCGCATTCTTGCCCACACGAAAGGTGCAGAAAGGGTTTTCTTCTGGTTGGCAGCAGAAACAGGGCTGCGTGCAGGAGAACTCATTGCACTGCGTGTTAGCGACGTTGACGTTGAAAAACTAGCGGTAGAAGTCAGCAAAGCAATCTGGAACGGTTCCGAAGATAACCCCAAGACTGAAGCTGCATTCAGAAGCGTCTGCATCTCTTCGCGGCTCGGTTCACAGTTGAAGGAATACTTGGCTGACAGAGTTGACGGCTATTTGTTCCAAACTCCTTCCGGCAATCCATGGGATGCCAGCAACGTGCTTGAGCGCAAGCTGAACACGCTTCTTGAGCGTCTGGAAATTCCGAAGATTGACATCAAGCTTCTAGCAAAGTTTGTTGGGAAAGACAGAACCATTGACCAGGCAACTCGTAGTGAAAAGCGGGCAGCCTCTCTTGGGCTGCACAGCTTCCGTCACACGGTGGCCACGGCAATGGACTCTCTAGGCGTTCCCCAACAACTTCGCAAGCAGCGTCTGGGTCACAGCGGCAGCAGTGTGACGGACAATTACACGCACACTTTCACCGATGATGAACGGAACGCGGCAGAAAAACTTGGTGAACTTTTCGGCACTGGGTGGCCTGAGATTGACGCGGGAAAAGTGATTTCTTTCCCAAATCTTTCCCAAAAAGAAGAAGGGCTTGCTGGTGGAGTCCAACAAGCCCTTGTGAATCAGTAAGATTGGTTGCGGGGGTCAGATTTGAACTGACGACCTTCGGGTTATGAGCCCGACGAGCTACCAGGCTGCTCCACCCCGCATTAGAAGTGTAGCGGAGCGGCAGCACGCCGTCAAATTTTGTGTGTCAATGTCGGCGATGCGAAAAGAGCGCTGCGCAATCCCTATCTGATTGTATTGCTCGAAATCGGCGACGTGGAAGAAGAGGGCGTGGCCGCCGCGGCCTCCTTGATGAGCATCGCCCACCGCGGAAACGCATAGTTCCCTGCCACGTCGTCAATAATGTTTACCTGGCATGTATAAAAGCCGGGCTTCAGCGTTTGCAGTGGTAAGTCAAGCTGGAAAACCACTGCTTTGCGCTGCGGTACGGTCACTTCCGTTGCGGCGATTGGTTTTGATTCATATACTTTCACGTCGCCTTGCAAAAATTCCACGCTGGTTAGCACGCGAATAGATTCGCGTTGGTCCTTGTTGGACGCATTGCCCTGACCGTTGTTGGCCTGGCCATCAGCGGCAGGCGTGGCATTCGTCGCAAGCGCCTGAGAAATCTTCCCTTTCGCCGCATCGTACACTTCGAATTGCAGATACAGGTGTTGGTCCTGCGTGAACACGTGCGTCACATTGGGAACAAGCTCCGTCTGATCGTCCACCAGCGGATTCGTGGACTTGTTCTTGCCACTAGCCGGGACGCGCAGACTACTGAGCACCACCGAACTGCTGCGCAGCGGCACCTTGCGCAAATCGGGAATCTGCACATCCGTCTCAAAAGTTCCCATGCGGCCGGCGCGATTTTCCCGCACCACAAATCGCAAGTGGTAACTCCCAGGCGCAAGCACAAAGCTTGTATTGTACTGCACATTCTTGCGGCGAACCTGTTTCGCACTATCGACGGCAAGTTTCATCGTGTCACGCAGTTGGCCGACTTGGAATTTGCCGCCTTCCAGAACAAGGCCCGCGATATCAAGTGTGGCGTTGTCCTTGTCTTTTTCTTGTACAAACGGAATCTGCGAGCCCGGCACCACCAGCGACACCGAAAGAAAATAATGCGAATCGTCGCGGCGGAAATACGAAGCGCCTGCGTAGACGGCCACATCCGTCGCAGGAAGATCGGAAGCAAGCTCGTCCTGAATCTGCTGTTCGCGGTCCGTACGATTTAAGTGTTCGAAGTCCCGCCCAGCATAGTATCCCGCGCGATATTCAAGCTTTATGTCCGGACGACTCAATACAACCTTGATGTGGCGAAATCTGCCATCCTTCAAATGATTCGAGCTCGTGTAACCAAGAATGTAGTAAGCCGAAGTGTCTTTCTGCACTTGAGAAAAAACGCCGCTGAAGTCGTTTGAATCGAAAAATGCTTTTCCTCCAGTGTCCGCCGCAAGCGTCGATAGCGTTTCCTGTGTCGCGGCATTGCTGTTCAGGTCATTCAGGATCGAAGCACCCGTATACGCAGACTGCCCATGCAGACTCGCATTCTGCGCTTCGCCTCCCGCTGGAAGTGCCTGCAAGCCGCGCACGTCGATCGGATAAATCGCGACGTTCGCTTTGACTGCAGCCGCGGTCGCAGCGCGCAACGCCGACTGATTGTCCACGCCTGACTGTCTAATTCCGTTGCTGAAGTAAATCAAACTCTTTTTTTGCGAAAGTTTTCCAACCGACTGAACAAGCGACTGCAACGCCAGCAACTTGCGGTCCGCGCTGAAGGTGTTGAAGTCCGTATCATCCGCGGTGAAAGCCCCACTCGTCTCGGCTGCCCCTTCAGAACTTCCCGTTGTTCCGTTATCGAACCCTTTCCCGGAATCTGAATTGTACGTATTGAGTACAGAAAAAATTTTCGACTTGTTGTCCGCGAAGTCGAGATCGAGTCGCATGTTCGTCGACAATGACACGATGGCGATCAGATCCGCCGGCTGCATTTTCGAATTGACATATTTTTTTGCCGCGTCAACCGCGCGATCGATCTGGTCGGGCTCCATCGCCGAAAAATCAAAGAACAGCATGATTAAGCGGCGGTCTCGTGCGTCGAGGACCGTTTGTGCGGACGCAGACGCACCGGCTGTGGGCGCAACCGCCCCTTCGGTGCCGGTCGCGGTCGGCGCCGTTTGCCCGGCAAGCGCCAACTCCTCGATATTTTCGAAATCAAAACTCGAAACCTGTTGCTTCTGCCCATCCTCGAGAACCGTGAAGTCCTCGCGCTTCAGATCTCGAATGAGATTCCCTTTCTTGTCGCGTGCCACCACATTCACAAGCACGAGTTCTGTCGTTGCACGGATCGCAGGCGCACTTTGCTGCGATCCCGCTTGTTGGGCAAGCGTCGCGAGCGGAAGCTCCGCATTCAAAGCGGCAAGGCTGACGATTGCCAAGATTCTTCGGAGCACCATGCGATCCCTTCTCTAAAACCTGAAGCGCGCGACCATCGTAATGCGCCTCATGTTGGCGGCGGACGTCACTTCGCCGAACGCCAGCGAATTTACGGTCGTGTTGAGGCCCGTGAATTGAACGATGTTAAAAATGTTGTTGGCCTGAATCCGTAACTCCAGCGCGCGAGATTCGCGAATCTGAATTGTCTTGCTTAGGGCCATATTCAGCGAAAACTGCCCCGGCCCTTCGATAATGTATCGTCCCGCGTCGCCAAGCGCAGAACCCGTTGGACTCACACAGCTTGCGGAAATCGACGGCGCGCAAAACGCCGCTGTGTTGAACCACTCGAGCGACGTTGGATTACTAAGTGAAATCGATTGATCGGCCACATAATTCGCTCGCTGCGAACCGCTGACGCCACGGCTGATGTCGATACTTCCTCCTCGCACATTCGGCGTGAAATAAAAGCCCGAGCCCACGGTCGCGCTGCCGCTCCACTGCCAGCCGTTCAACACATGCGACAAGGTGCCTTTCGGCGCCAGTCGATGATTTTCACCAAACGGCAAATCATACGTCCAGCTTCCTGTGAACTTATGCCTCTGGTCGAAGCTCGAAAGACTGCGATCCGCCGCGATATCGAACGCGTCTTGCGCAACAACCACTCCGCCAAGTCCGATTGACGACGCATCATCGATGGACTTTGAGAAAACGTAACTGCCGCTGAATCCCAGGCCAGAAGACATCCGTTTGCGCACCCGAATCGACGTCGAATGCAGGATCGAATTCCCGGCGGACGATTCGTAAATGAACGGCTGCGCGTTACCTGTGACAATCGCTCGTTCGACGTCGAGTCGTGTTCCCTTTGCGCCGTTGTAGCCAACGTTCAGCAAAAAACCGTGTGGCAATTGTCGTTGTACGTCAAAATTCCATATCTGAACGTAGCCCAACCTATACTTCGGATCGATGGCGTAATTGTTCGTGACCGTCGCGGACGAAGCGCCCGGGAACCCGTTGACGAGTGTCAGATCACTCGCGGTGGGATTCGTGACCGAGTTCGTTTCCGTGACGGCAAAGGGCGGTTGAAACGCAAAGTTCTGAATTACCGTTCCGTACTGCGCGAGGTTGTAGTTGATTCCATACCCGAGCCGAACTACCGTTTGCTTCAAGGGCCGCCACGCCAGTCCGAGCCGCGGCGCAAAGTTATTTCGATCCGGCTGAACAAGCGATGCCGGGAAGCTGCCAAAAGTCGGACCGCTTTGGCCTGGTTGGACGGGACTCGCAAAGGTGAAGTTGGGACCGACATCCAGATTCACGATGCGATTATGAGCTTCCGTGTACGGACCGTTGAATTCATAACGTAAGCCGATATTCAGAGTAATGTTCGAGCGAAGGCGCCAATCGTCCTGCACGAACAGATCGTAGGAGTTGGCACGAAAGTCATAAGAGTCTGTTCCGGATTGCAAACTCGTCTGCTGCGGCAGCCCAATCAGAAAGTCCGCGAAATCATAACCGGTGTTTGGCGCAGCCTGCGCACCTCCGCCGGAATAATCGCCGGTGGAAAATCCCGTAAAAACAAACGACCCGTTGGCATTTCGCGCGGAGCGAAAGCTTTGCAGAATGCGGCGGTAGTCTCCGCCGAACCGCCAGTTGTGCTTGCCACGGTTCCACGCGACGGTATCGGAGATCGTGTATGTCTGATCCAGTTCGCGGCGCGGCGCCGGATCGCTCAATCCGCCAAAGCTCGTGAAGCTCAGGCCCGGCAACCCAAAGTCGAACGGGTTGGTCGAAATTCCCGTGATCCCTGCGTTTCCTGCGACATCTTCGATCCCCGAGTACAAGTTCGTGACAGAAACATGGTTGTGGTTATAGTTGAACCGCAGATTGTTCGTCAGCCGTCCTTTGCCGTATACCCATCCAGTGCTGGCATTCAATCCTTGCGTGCTGTTTCCCCCGTTCAGCGCAGGAAATATGCCAATGGTGTCCGTCGAGGCGCGCGACCAATTCAGCCCGAAGTTGATGTTGTTCTGGTTACGCCGCCGGTTTCCCCCGCCTCCGCCGCCGGGTCCGATCTGAATGTTAGGAAAGGGTCCTGCGCTCGAACCAAAATTGTGAATCAAGCGCAGATTGACAGAGTCGGAAGTGCTCGCGCCCGAAGTCACATTGTGAAAATTTTGCCCTGAAGCGGTGGTAGCAATGTTTGGCAGCGGAATGAATTGCAGCAGCGATTGCGCGGCGGAACTGATTTCCGCAGGATCGATCGCATTGAGCACGCCATTAAATTGATATTGCTGCCCTGTCTTGGGATTGAAGATCTGAACGGGACTCTTGTTGTTGTAGGTTGCCGCCGAAAAATCTCCACTGCGTTCTGCCACTGTTGGAACGATGGAATAGAAATCATACGGTGTGCTTCCGCGCGAACCATTCCATCCCGCAAAGAAAAACCATTTGTTGCCACCGTTGAATAGCTTGGGAATATTCAGCGGCCCGCCGATGTTTGCTCCAAACCGCGCCTGGTTGTAATCAGCGCGGTCCGTCGAAATTCCCGTCAATGAATAAGGACGAGCATCGAGCGCCGAATTGTCGTTTTGAAAATACAAAAATCCGTGCGGCTGGTTGATGTTGAACTTGCGTCCCAAGCCTCCGATCATGATGGGTCCGCCAATTCCCGGCCCACCAGGTCCGCCTCCCCCAGGTCCACCGCCGCCCGAGCCACCGGCGCCGCCCTGCCCTCCACCTTGCAAATTCGCCCCACCTTCTCGCTGCATCCGTTCGCGAAACTCTTGAACGCGATCTTCCAGATCTTGTTCGGAACCGCCCCCAAAATCCTGTGTGCGACCTTGCGTTCCGCTAATGCTGACGGATTCCGTCGGACTGTCCGCACCCGCACCGTTCAAAGGCAGTCCCGAAGCGTCCCCTAAATTGCCTCCGTTGCCGTTACTGCCTCCCGCAACGCCTTCGCCCGCCAGCGCGGAGAGCGTGCTATTCATCGCGAGGCTCTGAAATCCGCGTCGCGCCGTCTGCGTAGCCGTATCCCCTTGCTGCTCTTTTTGACGGGAAGCGAGGATGAGTTCTGCCTCGACTTTGCCGGTGGGACTTTCAGGATTTAAAACCACTTCCTGCGTCGCTGTCGCGAAGCCCATGAACTCCATGCGCACCACATAACGGCCACGCGGCAGCCCAGAAAATTGAAACGTTCCGTTCGTGGCCGTCACAGCTGAATATTTCTTGCCAGTCAGGGTATTCGCAGCCGTCACGGTAACGCCCGGCAACAATACTTTCCCATTGCGGACGCTTCCAGAGATTTGGAACGACGTGGCCGGAGATCTTGGCGGCTCTTGCGCGCTCGCGAGGCACATCAGGCATACCGCGCCAATCAGGGCCAGCGCAACGCAAACGATCAGTCCTCGCAAGAACTTGTTCAATTAGGTTGCTCCGGAGGATTCGGCGGAGTGGCAGGAGTCGCCGAACCTTGCGGCGTCGCGCCTAGGGTTGCCCGACCCTCACCCATCTCCTGCATCCGTTTCCATTGCTCCGGCGGAATCACGTTCACTCCCTTTGGTACAAACACGTCATTTGCGACAACTCCTCGCGCGACGATGTGATCGCCCGGCTGAATATCCGCCATCGTGATACTGTCCCGACCGCGGCGCAGCGAAGTCTCCTCATTCAGCTCCAGCGTTTGCGTCACATGATCCGTCCTCAAGACCGTCAGCTTTGGCGGCTCGACGCTTTTTACTTCACCCATGACATAATCTTTGCCCATCGTTCCCGGCATCCCGCCGCCAGGCCCATTCATTCCTCCGCGGGCCGTGAATCCCGGCGGCACTAGCGCCACCAGCAACGCTGTCGCCCCGGAGGAATCGCCCGCATCTTGTGAATCCTGGTTGGTTCGCACAATCACCGCATCTCCAACCTTGAAATCGCGGATCTTTGCCGGCTGCCTCTCCTTGCGAAATTCAGTACTGCTGGTGAGTTTTATAGAAACTTTCGTGCCGTCCTGCCGCGTAATTTCCATCGCTTCGTTCTGGATCGCCGAGATCTTCCCAAACAGGGGCCGGCCGCGGCCCTGTTGCTTGCCCGGCGAAGCCTCGGGCTCACCTTGCATCGTAGTCGGCGGTCCTGGGGGTGCCGCGTCCGTATTCGGCCGCGATTGTGCGCGTCCGGACGGCACAAGAATCATCATCAACAGAACTGCGATGAAGCTAACCAACCAAACGCGCGCTTTCATCTGGTCACCATGGCTAAAGGACTGCTCCGATCACTAAGACGGTTGAAGTTCCGCCCTCGTTACTCCGCTGGTTACCTAAAGCTTCTCGACTCGACGCCTTCCTTCAACAGAATTCCCTGTCAGCGAACAGAAAGTTCCCGGTAACGGCTCGCTCCCACAATCACACTCCGGCGTGCGATAAGTAGAATTTATCTTCTTGGTCATTTCTATTAATTGGACTGATTGACTCTCCTGGCACAAGCTGTTACTTTACATGGCGGAAAGCGGTGCTGCCCGCGGCGGCCCGTGTTCAAAGAGCAAGAAAATGACTCGCAACGCCATGACGATGCAGGACTCCACAGGATCCGTGAGGATGCCGGTCTGCGTCGTACCCGGAATTACACGAATTAGCCAGGTCGTCGAAATCGACGGCAAGAGCGGGTGATGGCGGCTTAACAGCGAAGTTCCGAGAAATTCGGGCCATCATCCAAATCCAAGATGATGGCCCAAATTTTTTTGCGATTCCGTATTTCTCGCAGCAAAATGGTTTGGCGACTCTTTCAGTGCTGAGCCAGTATCCGGAGACGTAAGTGAGCGACGACAGCCCGAAACTGCGTAGCAGAACTTTGATACAGGGACCAAACCGCGCTGGAGCGCGCGCCATGTTGCGTGCCTCCGGCTTAAAGGATGACGATTTTTCCAAGCCGCTCATCGGCGTAGCCAACACCTGGATCGAAATTGGACCTTGCAACTATCACCTGCGCGAACTCGCTCAGCACGTAAAAGATGGCATACGCAAAGCTGGCGGAACACCGCTGGAGTTCAACACCGTTTCGATTTCCGACGGCATCACCATGGGTACTGAAGGAATGCGCGCTTCCCTGATCAGCCGCGAAGTCATCGCTGACTCGATCGAACTGGTCACCCGCGGAAATCTTTTTGATGCCTTGGTTGTTCTTGTCGGCTGCGACAAGACAATTCCCGGCGGAATCATGGCGCTGGCACGTCTCAACATCCCCGGACTCATTCTTTATGGAGGCTCCATCGCTCCCGGTGAATTTGAAGGTCATCCAGTAACGATTCAGGACGTCTACGAAGCCATCGGTTCGCATTCCAGCGGCAAGATGAGTGATGCCCGCTTGCTCGCGCTTGAAAAATCGGCCTGCCCCGGCGCCGGAGCGTGCGGCGGCCAATTCACCGCAAATACGATGTCCCTTGTCAGTGAATTTCTCGGTATCGCGCCAATCGGCATCTCCAATGTTCCTGCTACCAATGCAGCCAAGGCTGCGGCCGGTGAGCGTGCAGGCGAGCTTGTTCTC
>Ga0207646_10002031_pt1 | contig 24315 bp, 23 predicted proteins | sample KBSK5502metaG_FD_184343 | JGI IMG/M metagenome (GOLD analysis project Ga0207646, IMG submission 184343) | Corn, switchgrass and miscanthus rhizosphere microbial communities from Kellogg Biological Station, Michigan, USA - KBS K5-50-2 metaG... | ecosystem: Host-associated > Plants > Roots >... | reverse complement strand
CGCTTTGCTCGTCCATCGCTGCCGCCAACCACTATTTCAGCTTCGCAAACTAAAGTCCAGACTACTCGTGCTTCTTTCATGGCAATGTCCCTTCAATAAGTTTGCGGAGTTCGCCGTTTGCCGGTTGTCGAGCCGTGGTTCTGGAGGAGGACTGGCGGAGTTGCCGGGATGCCGCGAAAGTTTATCAAGGCTTGGGGCGCTCCATTTTCAGTTTGCGGCAAGAGATACCGAAAGTTTGAAGCTTTCCCATTTGGGCGCCGATCACCGATGCGAGCTAACGGCTACCCAGCATGTGACCAGATTTTGCATGACTAAAACCTTCAGCTCGCATTTGACGCTCGGCCTCGGTAGCCGTAGCTCAGCTTATTCTCGTTAGACGGTCGTCTGATTTCCATTTATGGAAACGCCGCTCAGTCCGCTCGAATTCGCGCGTCGTACTCGCAAGCTCTACCCCGAACGCGATGCTGTGGTGGACGGCGATCTGCGACTGAACTACAAAGAGTTTTTCGACCGATGTGATGGTTGGTCGTACGCCTTGCAAACGCTCGGTGTGCGAGAGGGTGATCGGGTCGCTTACATCGCGCCCAACACACACGCTCAGCTCGAATCGTTTTACGCTGTCCCGCAGATTGGCGCGGTTCTGGTGCCAATCAACTACCGGCTGGCCGCGGATGATTTTGCGTATCTGATCCAGCATAGCGGCGCTCGAATTGTCTGCGCCCACTCGGAATATCTGAATGCAGTCGATAGCATTCGATCGGACGTACCTGACGTGTCTGCATTTGTCGCGCTCGAAGGAAGCAGGTCCGGCTGGTTGGACTATGAGACTCTCCTCGCGAACGCGACAAGAGACTTCCGCCCAGCAACGATTCTTGAAACCGACCTGCTGACTATCAATTATACCAGCGGCACTACTTCGAGGCCCAAGGGCGTAATGATTACACATCGCAACGCCTACACGAACGTAGTCGGCACGTTGCTTCACCATCCAATGACGGTAGCGGATCGTTATCTTTGGACGCTGCCCATGTTTCACGCCAATGGTTGGACGTTCGTATGGATCGTCACAGCCGTGGGCGCGGCTCATATCTGCCTCAGAAAGGTCGAACCAACTGCGGTTTTTCAGAAGATCCAACAGGAGTCGATCACTATGCTTTGCGCCGCCCCGACAGTATTAATCAGCATTGCCAATGCGCCGAAGGAACTCAGATGTGAAGCGCGCCGTGACGTCCGCGTCTTAACGGCGGGCGCGCCTCCGGCAGCCACCACAATCGAGCGAATCGAAGGAGAACTCGGATGGGTCACTACCCAAGCCTACGGCCTGACCGAGACGTCGCCTTTTATCACGATCTGCGAACCGAGGCCTGAACACAAAGGGCTTTCATGCGCTCAGCGGTCTGTAATTAAAGCGTGCCAGGGAGTGGAGCTGCTCACCTCGGGTGAACTTCGTGTCGCTGACGAACAAGGAAACGATGTTCCGCGCGATGGCAAGACGATTGGTGAAATCCTCGTTCGCGGGAATGCCGTTATGAAAGGGTATTATAAGGATTCCGAGGCGACAGCCGAAGCGATGCGCGGCGGATGGTTTCACACCGGCGACGCGGCGGTTGTCCATCCTGACGGCTACGCCGAGATTCGGGATCGCTTAAAAGATGTGATAATCAGCGGAGGCGAAAACATTTCTTCGGTCGAGGTGGAAGGCGTATTGCTGCGACATCCAGCCGTGCAAGAGGTCGCAATTGTAGGGCTGCCGCATGAGCGCTGGGGCGAAGCGCCGCACGCATTTGTTGTATTAAAAGTAGGCGCTACGGCCACGGAAGCGGAACTGATCTCCTACGCACGCAATCATCTCGCGCACTTTAAAGCGCCCCATGGAATCAAATTTGTGCTGGAGCTTCCGAAGACGGCGACCGGGAAAGTCCAAAAATATCTCCTCCGTGGAAAACGGGCTATTTCGAAGCAATAACGGGAGGCGAATCATCTTCAGCCTCGGACTAATGTTCCTTCTGGCGGCAATAATCGCTGGCGCATTTCACCATTGAGACCTAACCACGCGATGCAGCCAACCGCTGGCCGGCGAGAAAATCAGTTGAGGGTTTTTAGATGCGAGTTGAGAGTTGCAGAGCTCGCTCTCGCCAGCGTTGGCTGATCTCCTTCTCGTTAGGCGAACAGAAATTCGATGTGACCAAGAACGCACACATTTGCGGAGCAGCACTCAGTTACGCGGATGTTGGCGATGGTGCGCCATTATTGTGTTTGCACGGCGGCATGGGTCACGCCGATCGAAAAAGACGTCGTCAACGGAAGTCTCGTCATTCAATATTTCGCGATCACGGCGGCGTGGGCGGGCGACAAGGAGCTTGCCTTGCAGCAAGTGGAAACTGGACTGCGTGCTCCCGTCGCGTCGCAGGCGCTGAGTTACGGCGCACTAAAACTGCTGCCTTTGTGGGACCCGCTGCGCGGGTGATCCGCGCTTCGAGAAAATCGTCGCTTCGCTTGCCCCGAAAGCGGTAGATAAGTAATACGACGCCATTCAGCGCCAAAACCCCGATTGCCCGACATCGACACCGGGTTGTCGGGATGCTGCTCCCTCGCGCACGCGCGTGGAGTTGTTTCGATCGGCCGCTGTGATCGGCGCGATTTGGGATTGTATTCGACGGGACAAAGTGCTCGGAATCGTCGCATGAAAACAACCCACACAATGTTAGTAACTGCGGCGCTGTGGTTCACGGCGGCCGCGCTTGCTTCCGCGGCCAATCCTCACATCGGTAGTTGGAAGCTTAACGAAAGCAAATCGAAGTTCGCGCCCGGCGGCCCAAAGAATCATACGGTAACCTACACCGAGGCAGAAGGTGGCATGATCAACGTGACGGTCGACGGCACGGACGCGGACGGAAAGGCGGTTCATTGGACAGTGCAGTGCAAGTTCGATGGGAAACCTTACAAGGTAGAAGGAAATCCATCAGTCGACACGATCACCTACAAGAAGGTGAACGACCACACGAATAATTTCACCGGGATGAAGGACGGCAAGACGGTCGTGACCGGCACGATCACGGTGAGCAAAGATGGGAAATCACGCGTGGTAACTACAACAGGCACTGGGCCGGATGGAAAGAAGGTGACTGACAAGGCCTACTACGACAAGGAGTAGGGCGACTCGTAATTCGAGCCTAACGAATCTCGTTTGCGACGCGTCAAAATGCCGTCTTTTCGCGCGTTTCTTTCCGCCTGCTCAAACCGTTCTCAGCACCAGGATGACGAGCCGTCTCACCGTTTGTTAAGGCTGGTTGAGCGGCGAGAGGATCGACGGCGGCTTCGATTGTTTGGTGAGGCGGTGAAGCCACGGCTGTTTGAGTGGGCGAGGACTTCTTCGGCACTTCAATCCAGTCGCCCCGAAAGCCCTTTACTCTGGCAGCAGGGTGGCAGCATTGCCAATTAATTATTTACGGCGCTTTCCTGAAAACGACTCGAATACCGGGATTCCGAATGTGCGCTGTGAGTCCGTGGGCTTTGGCGAAGGCATGAATCTTTTTCTCACGCTCCAAACGCTTGATCCTTTCACTGGGCCAAACTGCTTCCAGTTCGTTCTCAAAAATCGTGCAGGCCTTTTTATTTTTGAGCCGTTCTTGGATACGTTTGGTGAGCGCCTTCACCCGCGCTCTCGCTTTACCATGTTCCCGTTCCATGTTTCAAGCGTGACAAAACACGCGACCTTGCCGTCCTGCTTCCCCGAAAGCCCGGTAGAATTGTAGCAGGGTAGCAATTACCGGCCTGCAAGAAGGCACTGAATCATTGGCTGCTCGACTATCGGGAAGCATGAAATCCTGCGGTCGCATCGGGACATTGCACTCGTAATCTCCGGCGGAAGTTGAGTCGGGCTATCTCGATTTGCGCGCTCGCCTTCTGCAAGCCCGCAGTAAACGCTTTAAATTCTCGCTTAATCTTCGTCGACCACCACACGGTTGATTACGCGGGTGTCATAATAGACATGAATGCGAGTGCCAGGTTTAATTAGGTGCTGGTCGATCTCTCTGCCGGTCTCGTTTACGTAACGAACCGTCTTGTCGAGGGCGTAACTAAAAGTATCGTGCCCGCTTTCAGAGCCGATTACGATTATTTTGCCTGGCTCATACGTGGTCACCGTGCCGGAGGCAGTTTCCGTCGTCGTTGTTGGTTCAGTAGTTGTCTTTTGCTCTGTAGCCGTCGTGCTCGTTTGCGCAAGCGCCAAAGGCGCGATCAGCGCGCAGGCTAGAGCGTTGATTGTTTTCTTCACCACGAATGCCTCCCCTGTTTTTAACCTTGATGTTTTACCCCAACCTTCGTGGTTCGGGATTCGAAGGACGACGGCCAGACCGTCGCCGATTTCATACTTTGACCGACCCGCCACAGCGCTGTTCAAATTATTAATGTGACATTAACGTGACGTGTCACGGCTGCGGCGTCGGCGAAGAAGCGCCGGTGCATGGGAACTTGGGTTTCGTGTGGCAGGGCCGTGCACCGCCCGAAGGCACGGAATCACAACTGCGAGATTACTGGGAAGCAAGCCCCACGTCCCGACGGGTTCGTTGTGTAGTTCATGCTGCGCTAGCGTTCTTGATCAGCGGAAGCCCGGCTGCTTCTGGCGTCTCTTCCACGATGAACTGAACCTGCGCGTCGCAGAAAATGCACTCCAGAAAACGAAGCTCCCGAGCGCGTGGGACACTTTTCTCTGCCGGTATAGAGAAGGAACGCAGGCAATCGGTGCAGGTGATTACGTAATACTCTCCATTGCGTGGCACCCAGACCGGCGCTTTGTCTTTCTTGATTGCCGGGCGCGGCGGAGCCTCACGCAACAACTCCCCAATCTTTGCCAGCAATTGCTCCAACCTGAACGGTTTGGCAAGGAAGGCATCTGCGAGCACGCCGAGCGGTTCGGCCGGAGGGTGAAATTCTCCGCTTACGGCAATGGTTGGGATTTGAGGGAATCGCCTGCGTGCGATCGATAGAAACTCGAACCCTGACATATTAGGCATCTTCAGGTCACTCACAATCAGGTCGGGCAGCGCTCCGTGCATTTGGGCCAATGCCGCAAAACCGTCCTTTGCGGTGCCGACCTCAAAACCGTGTTCGGAAAGTGAACTTTGCAACAGCTCTCGGCCAAGAGGCTCGTCGTCGATGATGAGTAGGCGATAGTGGAAGTTCGCCATGGATCCAGCCACCTTCAGCAGTAACGATGATCCCGGTTATCGTGTGAGTCAAATGCCCGAGACAAAGCTCAGCCGCCGCTGACGGGAGCGAGCTTTGCTCCGAATTTCAATGTTAAGATTGTCATGTGCAAATTTTCTTGATGGTCGGCGGTTGGCTGCAGCAGCTGGTTAGACTGCGTAAACCTACTTTTCACCGAAAGATTGCTCGACATTAAATATCATACCGTATGGGTCTTTGATGTAGCAGCGCGGGATCTTTGGATTCTCCTCTATCACGGTGCAACCGGCTGCCACGAGTTGCCGCTTGGCCTCTTGAATGTCTGGCACAAGAAAGTCAAAGACCGGCCCATGTTCTTTGCCCCGTTCCACGTATAGGCAAAAAGCACCGGCTTCAAAACCCACGATCGTTTCGCTCCGCTCTGTGATCGGCAGGCCGAGAACCGACCCATAAAACTTCAGTGCCTCTGACCACTTCTCGGTTCGGATAATGATATCGCGCGAAGCTTTGAATGTATTGGGCATAGTAATCTCCTAATCTGCGGTCTAACGAGAAAAAGCTCAGCCACCGCTGGCGGCGGCGAGCGTAGCAAACTCACAGAGTTCTTTCATAAATCAAACGTGCGCATCGGAACGGCCAGCGGTTGGCTGCAGCGCTTGGTTAGGCGAATTCAATTTTCCGAAGCATGACGACGGATTCTTTGTCGCCGACCTCGCGCTCATATATCGCCGATCCATTCTTTTCATAAACTGAAGCGGTCACAGCGAGGCAGTCGATGAAAAGGCCTTTGATGCGTGCTCGTGCAGCGATCGAAGCGGCTTCATGGAGGATCATCGAGGCAATCCCTCGGCGGCGAAAGTCCGGCCTGACGTAAACTGCAGCGATCCAGGGCGCATATTGGGGGCGATGAATGCAGTCGTTTTCGATGACGCAGCAACTTCCAACTGGTTCGCCCTCGGCCAGAGCGATCACGCTATACGGCACAGTATCCAGTTTCGTGTGGCTCCGGAGCCAGTTCAGAACAACCTCGGGCGAGTCGCATCGCTTGCTCCACCACTCTTCGTAGATCCAGCGCCCAACGGTCTCGAGGTGCTCTGGGCACTCCGATAGCTGCTTAAGGGCGACCGTCATTGGGCGGGACATTATCGCCTAACTATAGGATAACCGAGAATTTCGTCGGTTATCCAGCGTATTAGCCAGCAAAAGCCGCAACTGTTTAATAAAATTACACTTGGCCTCCGGTCGCCCTGTCACCCGGTCGCCTTGAACCCGAATGTTCGGTAGCCGGGGATCAGGATGAAACATTGAAACCTTTTTGCAGGGTAGCACTGTAGCAAAATAGCAAAGGTTCCGTGTCGCAGGCGTCCGCCCAGTGCTGGCAGCCGCCGCAAACCTAAAACCGACGCCGGGAGGGAATTTCTCCCCCGCGGGGGGGTTAGGGTTGTTACTACTGACCCCTAAAGGGGGTCAATAGTAGTAACAGCCCACCATAACCGAAGCGAATAGTTCTAACTGGCGCACCGGCTCAGCAATAACTCAGGCAGGACTAACCCCATTTGTTTGTTTAACGAATGAAATCCTTCCCGGAATTTTCTTTGTCCGCAAATCTGCGAAAGGCTTCCTCGGAAACTCCGACAGTAATCTTCGAAGGCCGACCAATGCCCGCATTTGTTTGTTTAACGAATGAAAATTTTCCCGGGATTTTCTTCGTTCTAACGTAATGAATTTCCGCCCTTGCCCCGCGTCTGCGCACCTCCTTCTTTTTCAAATAACCCTCGTCAACTAAACAGGGGATAACCTCTTTTGTTGCTCGGTCTCGCCCGCAGATTTTCTTTTCGGTAATCCGTGCTACAAGTATTTCCTTGCTTATTTCCTCTCCCGGCTCCGCCAAGATGCCTGGGGCGCGCAAGACTTTCTTTAGCGGAGGTATTTTCGAGGAGAGCGTCAGACTCTCTTCTGCCGTCAGTTCTGAATAAAACAGCCCCTGCCCCGGAGCGGACTGTTTCACATACTTTTTGTTCACCGGCTTCCCATCCCAATCAAGCCACTTAAGACGGAATCGTTTGCCTATTTGAAGTGTCCGTACGCCATCGTCGTTCTTCGCCGAGAGAACAAGCACTGCTCTTGCCCAATTGGCCCACTCCGCCGAGCCTGTCCCGGCATAGGCGAAGTCGTTGGCGAGTTTGTTTCTGCCATCACGTTCAGCATTTGGTTTGTTCGTGTGATGAACGATCAGCACCCCGCAATTGTGCTTGTGCAAAAGCGGATTGAGCTGGTTACGAAGAAAACCCCCAACCGTTTCCTGTTCATTTGCTGAACCTCCGATGTAGCTCAACGCGGGGTCGAGAATCAGAAGGTCTGGCGAGTATTTTTCCAAAAGCGGTTCGAGTGTCTCTCTAACGAGTTCCTCGCCCGCGCGAAAAGATTCAAAGGCACAGATGAAATTGCGCTTGTGCCGATTTAGCTCTTTTCCGGTTAACGCTAGGCCGCTGATTACGCCATCGCGCATTTCGGCCAAGTCGCCCTGGTCATTCTCGGCTTGGACGTAGAGAATTTTCAGCGCCTTCCGGGGCGGAATGCCAAAGCATTCCCTCCCCACAGCCCAGCAAATTCCCATCTGGACGACGGCTGCGCTCTTTCCGATCCCGGAGGAACCCACAAACAGCAATCCTCCACCACGACAGAGAAATCGATTGCCGAGAAGTGCGTTGCCATCGTTCTCTTTAGCGGGTTGAAGTTCCTGTAGGGGCTTTACGAACGCTTCCGGTTTCTCAGTCGATAGCAACTCAGACCCGTCCGGAATTGGAATCCACTTCATTCCGTCCCACAGGCATTTCTTAACGCCTTTTTTCAACGCTTGCACCCCTCGCACACTCAGCGGAGGAGGGTTAAATGCCGTGCGCCCTTTTCCGAGTTGCGCGCTCACGGCTTGAGTTCTCCCGCCGCTGATGGGGCATAGCTTTCCGTTCAGTAGAGCGCTCATCGCCGCCCTCCAATCTCACGGACTTCATACCGCGCCAACGCGGCTTTAACCCGCTCTAAGTTGAACTTGATGAGCCTCGCTGAAAGGCGAAGAAACGGTATCCGCTTCTGCGCCATCCATGAATCTATGGTTCGAGGGCAAACGCCGATAGCGAGTGCCAATTCCTGTTTTGAAAGGAAGTGGCGGGCCAATGACTGCCCACTTCCGTTGGTGTTTACACCATTTCCCGGTGCGAATGATTTGGAAGTTTCGCAAACTTCGTTACTGCGGATCATTTTCGATCCTCCCTAGCTAATTAAGAATGTTAATGTTTTACAGCTGCGTGCGCCGCGCCCGAGGCGGCTACGTTGCAACTGGATTCGTCCTCCCCAGAGCCGGGTTTCTCTGGCAGCGTTCCCACTTGCCCGTACGGGCCTCGGACTACATTCGATGAAGCAGGGACCGTGATCGAAACGCACAGGCAAGCGCGCGAGTTCAAAGAGCCCTGAGCGTTACGCGCGTGACGCCAGCGATAGAAGCAGGCGTGAGCGATCATGCTCGGTCGCTGGACGAAGTTGATCGCTTTGCTTGCTTAACCTCCGCCGCCCCCATAGTCGCGGACATCCAGATGCTGAAGTAAATGCGATATATTTTGTGCAACTTAAGGAGACGCGATTCGAAACCAGAAAACTTTTCGCCGTACCTACTACTGGATCGTTGGGAGGTAAAATAATGAATGAAAAACTTCTCTTAATCGGTCGGGTTCGCGTTCGAGACAGCTTCAAGACTCTCATCGATCGAAAGATTCGCGAACGGCGGCGAGACGAGCGGCGACTTGCCGAGCATCGTACCACAAAGTATCAGCTCCAAGCGAGAAACTCATGCGTTGCCGATGCCCGAAGTTATCGCGTTGCCCGACGACTGCCCGTGCTCGCCCCAGCACAATTCGACTGGAAAACGCTAATTCCCGTGGAGCGGCTCAATAAAGTCCGAAGTGCGTGTTTCAAGAAATTTCGCGATCACCAATTCGAGCGTTTTGGCTGAGCGCCAAGTATGCCACCAACAGCAACCTTTTTCCGCATTTTTGCGCGGTCTCACGCGCTAGAGGCCCGGCAATTTTACGGCCGATCACATGACGCTGTGATTCGAGTTTTTGATGAATCAGGTAATGTAGCCGAGACGCACGAGCAAGCGGATGCGTGAACATGCCGCAATCGATAAGACAAAAGATCGCTATAAAATAGCTACAACTTAGTCATTGCTAGGTGGTATTGCGGATTTCTAATCCGTAGGTCGGGTGTTCGAGTCACGCCGGGCGCGCTCCTCTGAAAACGGATTTTAGGTCCGTAGGCTTGAAAACGAAAGAATCTATGACCGCCAAAGTAGGAGCAAAATGTGCGACAATTCGACGATTATTTGAAAGCCGTATACGTATAGTCTTTCATGCTCCAGGAGCCATTTACCTGCGACCCTAGTGTGACATAAATGGTGCGCCCGTCAGTGGGAATGTTATTCACGGTTTTCAACAGCACGGTCACACTTCCAGAGTTGTAAATATCGGCGCCGTGCAACGAACTGCCAACGAAAAGGAAATAGGCGGTCGCACTGCCGGCGCTCCAGTTGAAGGTCACACTGGAGGAAGTGAAGGTAGAACCCGGTGCCGGCCTAACCATCTGCGCCGGACCGGTAGTGGGCGGCGCCAGATAGGAGACTTCGTTGGAACGCGCGCTTTCGACGCCCATTGTGTTATAGGCGGTGACCACGAAGAAGTAGGTTTTCCCGGTTACTAGGTTGGAGACCAGGGTTGAGGTGGCGTTGCCAAGCTCAATGGTTTGACTGTAGACGCCGCTAGTTGTTCCCGAATGTAAGCGGTAACCGGCAATGTTCGGCGACGAAGAGCGATCCCATGCCAACGTGACAACCGCAGCCTCTACCTCGAAGGCCGAGCAAACCAGAATTACGAGGCCCCCAATTAGGAGTCGCCCCCATCGAGTGTCCAGCACACCTAAAAATGGGTAAGCTTATCATAGACCAACGCTCGTCTAGTTGGGTCATTGGCAGACCTAAGAGCCTTGTAATAAGCATCGTAGATATACACGATTTTTAACAACAAGTGTGCAGCGCCATTTTCAGACAGGCCTGAAGTGTAAGTTATTCCGACGATAGCGTGTAGTATGCTTGTCCTGCCAACCTGCGATAGAATACCTTTGATGCTTTCTAGTAGCCGAGCAATGCGACAAATCGTGTTCCGCTGGTTGTTCGCGGACGTAGAGTGAAATGCAATCCAAGCAGTGGGCGTTCGGTTTCTGGCAACGCGTTCTAAGGTGCAGCCGCAAGGAATTGCGCGCCGTCACGAATTAAGCTTGAATGACAGCATGAAGCTCGGATTCCTCGTTTTCCTGCTGAGCGTTTCCGTCGCCGCGTCGCAAGAGAATCCGAATAAATCGTTAACCCTGACTTGGGATGCTAACCGGATCTCGGACAACGTGACCGGCTATCGTGTTTATGAGCTGGTGAAATCACGCAGTGTCTTGATCGGGCAGAGCAAAACGCCACGGTTTGTCATCCCGCGAAAGAAAGGGAAACATGTTTACGTGGTCACCGCGGTAAGCGCGAAGGGGGAAAGCGCGCCCTCCGCGCCCTTGCAAGTCCAGAACTAATCGTGCTTTTTTGACATCGGCCAGACCGACCGGACAAACCCTGTTCGCTGTTTGTTCGCGGGCGCCGGGCGGACAGTCAATCACATCCAAGCAAAATACGAACATTTCAAAAGCGAGATCTCATCGGCTCGCATGACACATTATCCGTCGTCCACAGTGCGGCTTCCAGCAAATGCGCGGCATTTAGTCCGCACCGCAGCTCAGTTCTGCGAAACGCGCGTCAATATCAGAAATATCTTCTACATCATCGGAGTCATTGTCGTTATCGTCGTCGTCCTCAAAGTGCTCCACCTGTTTTAGCTCAAGGCTAGGTATACTTCACGGCGCGTGAACCGCTGTGGGCGGGTGACTGGTGCTGCCCACAAGTTTGTATGTTTTACATCTGTCGATTCAGCGATTCATGATGAGCTAGTGAAAATGACGTGTCTGTTTTTGATTTCGAGCGGCGTTGGCTTCTTCCTGCCAAGTTCAGCTCATAAATCAGCAGACTACCAGCGGTGATACGCGGGATGGCCTTCTTTAACCGCGACGAAAATGCCGCGGCAGGTCGCGCACACTTTCCCTCCGCCGATCAATGTGCCTTCAACCGTCGCGCGGTCATCGGTTAGATCGACAACGTGCGCCGAAAGCGTGATTGGTCCGTTCGTCGGAGTTGGCCGAAGCAGTTTGATCGCATATTCAGCCGTCACTGTGCAGGGCGGATGGTCAGCGCCTGCGTGTTTCATCAAATGATAGGCCGCGGTCCAATTGCAATGACAGTCGAACAGCGTGCCGATGATGCCGCCATTCAACACGCCGGGGAACGCTTCGTATTTCGGTTGCGGTTGCCATTCGGCAACGACTTCGCCGTTTTTAGCAAAGCTGCGGATGCGCAGACCGTCAGGATTCGCCGGGCCGCAACCCCAACACGAATTTTCGGGGGCGTACTGTTCCTGAAGTGATTGCTCCGCCATGGATGCTAAAAATTAGGCGGCAAAACCGCAATGGTTAACATCGCCCGACGGAGCGGCCGATCCACCTTACGAGCCGCTCGCCGGGCCGGGATATTTTCGGAGCTTCGGGCCGGTGTAGAGCGAGCGCGGACGAATCAGTCGATTGTTGTCGTGCTGCTCGGTCACGTGTGCGCACCAACCCGCGACCCGTGATGCCGCAAAAAGCGGCGTGTTCAACTCCGGCTTGAATCCAAGCATCCAGAAAACCGGCGCCGCGTAGAGATCGACATTCGCGCAAAGGCCTTTTTCCCGATCCATCACTTCTTCGAGCTTCTCGCAAATCGCCACCCAGTTCTCTTTTCCCGTGCGCTTGCCCAGGTCGCGCGCGACCTCGCGCATGACCGGAACGCGCGAATCGCCTTTTTTGTAAACCCGATGTCCGAAACCCATGATCTTCGCCTTGGCGGCGAGTTGTTTCTTCAACCATTTCTCCGCGCGGTCGGGCGTTTTAATTTCCTCGAGCATCTTCATCGACTCTTCGTTCGCCCCGCCGTGCAACGGTCCTTTCAACGTCCCCACCGCCGACGTCACCGCCGCGTAAATTCCAGCCAGCGTTGATGCGGTCACACGCGCTGCAAACGTGGACGCGTTGAATTCGTGGTCGGCATACAAATTGAAAATCGTGTCCAGCATCCGCGTTTGCCACGCTTCCGGCACTTTCCCGTTTAGCTTGTAGAAAAAATTCGCGGCTTGGGTGAGCTCAGTTTTTTCAGGCAACGGTTTCTCGCCGTGTAAAATCCGCCAGCCATCTGTAATCAACGTCGATACGCGTGCGATCAGCCGGATCGATTTGCGAATGTTGGAGTCGTGGGAGTTATCGCCAACTTCCTTGTCGAACGCGCTCAACATCGAAACACCGGTACGGAGCATGTCCATCGGATGGGTCGATCTCGGCAGAAGCCGCAGCATCTCGATAATTTCTTTCGGAAGATCGCGTTGCGCGGCAATTTGCTCGCGGAACTCCTTCAACTGCTTGCCATTGGGCAGCTCTCCATTGAGGAGCAGGTAGGCGACTTCCTCAAACGTCGCCTTGTTGCCCATTTCATGAATGTCGTAGCCGCGGTACATCAGGCCCGCGTTCGGATCGACCCAGCAAATCTTCGTTTCGCCGGCGATCACGCCCGCTAAACCCGGGCTGTACTCTGGTTTTGCTTCAGTGCTCATCGCCTTTCGTCACGTTAACAACGATACGCCATTCGACAAATGATCAGTCGCGAAAACCTGACCATTCCTCCGCCGCTGGATCGTACTCGAGCAGATCGTAAAGCTCCTGACGCGTTTGCATCTTATCGAGCCAATCCGATTGGGTGCCGGCCTTTTTCAACCCGCGGAAAAACGCTTCGCTCGCTTTCATCGCAACGCGGAAGGCGCTCATCGGGAAAATCACCACCCGGTAACCGAAATCGGAGAGTTGCTTGACGGAAAGTAACGGACTCTTGCCGAACTCGGTCATGTTTGCGAGCAACGGCCGGTCGATCTCCTTGGCGAAATCGCGGAATTCATCCGTGCTTTGCAGCGCTTCCGGAAAAATCGCGTCCGCCCCGGCGGCGAGATATTCGCCGGCCCGCTCGACCGCGCGATCAAAATCCTCCACGGCCCGCGCATCCGTGCGCGCGATGATCATGAAATTAGGATCCCGGCGCGCCGCCACTGCCGCTTTGATTTTCCCCACGATCTCCTCAACATCGACAATTGATTTGCCAGAGAGATGTCCGCAACGTTTTGGAAATTCCTGGTCTTCGATGTGGCAACCGGCCAAACCGGCTTTTTCCAATTCCTGAATTGTGCGGGCAACATTTTCCGCGCCACCAAAACCCGTGTCGGCATCGACAATCGCCGGAATCCTGACCGCCTTGGCGATGTAGCCGGCCAATCGCACCACTTCCGTCAGCGTAAGTAAACCAATGTCGGGTACGCCCGCGGTCGCGTTCGCCATTCCCGCTCCGCTAATGTAAACCGCATCGAACCCAGCGCGCTCGACCTGCCGCGCCATGGCGGCGTTTGGCACACCCGGCATCATCACCGTTCCTTTCGCGATCAGTTGCCGAAACGTTGTCGTTAACCCCTCGGTTTTTTTCATGCTCAGTGAACTCGCACCAGCTTCATCAAATGATGCACGTCTTTCTGTTCGTCCAGACTCCAGACGTGCTCAATAATTTTCGCAGCGTGATCGCGGCTAAACGCTGGAACGACAAGCGACAAGAATTTCTTTTCTACTTCAAAGTCTTCGAGCGGATTCCTGGCGTGCCCGAGCGGATAATCGACGCGCCTGGTCAATCGCTTTCCATCAGCAAGATCGACATGCACGATGTTTGCAACCGCGCCGGGATACATCGCGCTCAGCTCCGCATTCCGCTCGACTTTTACATTCTCCAAAAATTTCCAGACCTTTGGATCCATGAAACGATCCGGTTGAAATTGCTTTTCCGTTACCTCGCCGTCGATCAACGCGATCGCGGTGATGTAGGGCAAACTGTGGTCGGCGGTTTCACGCGTCTCCGGTCTCCATTTCTCCGGTTCGCTCCCGATGATGTCGACCGACGCATCATGACTTTCGATCGTCATCGACTGCACCTGCGCAGGATCGTCAAGTTGTTGTCGCAGAAACAACGCCGCTTCGATCGCGCTCTGGCTGTGATATTCAGCCGGCCAAAACTTGATGCTGGTGTTAAGAATCATCGCCGCCGTGCCTTCATTCGCGATCTTAGCCTCCGGCCGCTTCACAAATTTTTCGCCAACGTTGCCCAGCGCGACGCCGAGTTGCTTCTCAAAACCCATTTGGCCTTCGAAAATTGGCGCGGGTCCGGTCATTCCGGCGCGAGCCAGCAACGCCGAATAAACTCCGTGCCGCGCTGCGTTCGCGAACGCGACCCCTTTCCAATGCGACAACTCACCAACGCGCGCCTGACGCATCGCCGCGCAGGCGACGCCGGCGATGTTGACCGCATGGCGCGTTTTTTCGGGATCGAGCTTCATCAAATTCGCGCAAGCGAGCGCGGTCGAGAAATCCCCGTAAGTCGGATGGTCCCAACCGCGCGCACGAATACTTGCCGCATCGCAAAGCCGGCATTGCACTTCATAAGCCAGCGCAATCGCCGTGATCAATTCGCGCCCGGTTGATCCCAGGTCTTCTGCAATCGCCAGCGCGGCGGAAATGTTATCGCTCGGATGCGCCGGTTCTTTCGAAAGATAGGTGTCGTTGTAATCAAAATAACGAATGCAACATCCGTTCGCGAACGCGGCCCAGTCCGGCGGCGCCTTGTGTTTTGTTCCAATGATTGTCGCTCCATTCCTGGCTGAGAACTCCGATGCCACGCTGCGCGCGATCGCGCACGGCTCTTCATTCCAGGCCCCGAGCGCGCAACCCAAAGAATCGATCACCCGCCGTTTAACTTCGTGAACGATTTCCTTCGAAAGATCTTCGAATCGAAGCGCGCAAGCGTAATTGGCGAGCTGATGCGCGAGTGTTTTTGTGGCCATGAAATTGAACGTTCAATCTGCTGACGAAAATCAGGTCGGCAAGCGATTGTCGGTGTTGCCCTGCGGTCGAAAACGGGCACAATCTTTTCCAGATGAACAAAGTTTATCCGAATGCGAAAGCCGCGCTCGAAGGTCTGCTCCACGATAACATGACGATTGCTGCCGGCGGCTTCGGATTATGCGGCATTCCGGAGAACCTCATCGCCGCGGTTCATGAGAGCGGCGTGAGTGGTCTGACCATCGTCGGGAATAACGCGGGCGTGGATAATTTCGGGATGGGAATTCTGCTGCCCGCGCGGCAGGTGAAAAAAGTGATGGCGTCTTATGTCGGCGAGAACAAGGAGTTCGAGCGGCAGGTTCTCGCGGGCGAGCTAGAGCTCGAGCTGATTCCGCAAGGCACGCTCGCCGAACGATTGCGCGCCGGCGGCGCTGGAATTCCCGGATTTTACACGCGCACCGGTTTCGCGACGAAACTGACTGAAGGCAAGGAAACGAAAAAATTCGGCGACTGCGAATACGTGCTCGAGCCAGGAATCACCGCCGAATTGTCGATCGTGAAAGCGTGGAAAGGAGATAAGTCCGGCAATCTGATTTACCGCAAAACATCTCGGAATTTTAATCCGATGATCGCGACTTGCGGAAAAGTTTGTGTGGCCGAGGTCGAGCAACTGGTGGAGCTCGGCGAGCTCGATCCCGACCAGATTCACACACCCGGCATTTTCGTGACTCGAATCGTTCAAGGAGAAAAATACGAAAAGCGGATCGAGTTCCGCACCGTTCAAGGCGCCGATCCAAACAAAAAAACTTCATCGCCGGTTCGCGATTTGATGGCAAAGCGCGCCGCGCAGGAATTGCGCGACGGCTATTACGTCAATCTCGGCATCGGCATTCCGACGCTGGTCGCGAATTACATTCCCGAAGGAATCCACGTCACGCTCCAATCCGAGAATGGCTTGCTCGGCATCGGACCATTTCCAAAGCCTGGCGAAGAAGACCCCGATCTTATCAACGCCGGGAAGCAAACCATCACCGCCAGACCGGGCTCGGCGTTTTTTTCGAGCGCGGATTCATTTGGCCAAATTCGCGGCGGACATACCGATCTTGCGATTTTGGGTGCGTTCGAAGTCACGGACAACGGCGACATCGCGAACTGGATGATTCCGGGCAAGATGATCAAAGGACCAGGCGGCGCGATGGATCTTGTCGCCGGTGTAAAGCGAGTGGTCGCCGTGTTAGAACACACATCCAAAGACGGTAGTCCGAAGATTTTGAAAAAATGCACACTGCCGATTACCGGCTTGGGCGTGGTGAATCTCATCATCACCGATTTGTGCGTGTTCGAAGTGAAAGAAGGCGGCGGGCTTATCCTCACCGAGATTCACTCAACTGCGACAGTCGACGACATCCGCGCCAAGACCGGCGCGCCGTTCGAAGTCGCGCTTAAGCGTTGATCGTCGCTGCCTTGATGCCCAAGCTAAAATACGAATGAATGAGTAGCCCGGGCGAACAGCGCAAGCTCGCCGCCATCATGTTTACCGACATGGTGGGCTACAGCGCGTTGTCGCAGCGCGACAGTAAGCTGGCGGTGGAATTGCTGGAAGAGCATCGCGAGCTGCTGCGCAAAATTTTCCCGGAATTTAACGGCGCCGAAATCAAAACCATCGGCGACGCGTTCCTAGTTGAGTTCAACAGCGCGTTGGAAGCAGCCCAGTGTGCCATTGCCATTCAACGCGCTTTGGCGAAACGCGATGCTGACGCCCCGGCCGAACGGCAAATCCAGGTCCGGATCGGCATTCACATCGGCGACGTCGTGCATCGCGGCGGCGATGTGTATGGAGACGGAGTCAACATCGCTTCGCGGATCGAGTCGTTAGCCGCGGCCGGCGGAATCTGTGTGTCGATGGATGTGGAACGCCAGATTCGTAACGCGTTGGAGGCGCGGTTCGAGAAACTCGCGCCGACCGAGCTCAAGAACATTTCCGTCGCGATGGATCTGTTTCGGATTGTGTTGCCATGGGAGCACAGAGCAGATGTCAGATCGCAGATTCGCCGTGGCGAAGATCAGAAGTCAGAGATCAGAAAAACCTCCGGCGTTCCTAAAAGAAAAGCCGCTTTAGTCGGCGCAGTCCTTTTACTGGTGATCATTGGGATCGGTTGGTGGTGGACGGCCCAGTCGCGCAAGAATGTGGGTCCCGCGGCCGCAGCATCCATTCCCGAAAAATCGATCGCGGTGTTGCCGTTCGAGAATCTGAGCGAGGAGAAGGCCAACGCTTTCTTCACCGACGGCGTGCAGGACGAAATTCTAACCGACCTGTCGAAGATCGCCGACTTGAAAGTCATCAGCCGCACGTCGGTGATGCAGTATAAGAGCGGACTTGCACGTAATCTGCGCAAGATCGGTGAGGAGCTAGGCGTGGCACATGTCGTCGAAGGCAGTGTGCAGCGCGCGGCCAATAAAGTGCGGGTGATCGCGCAATTGATCGATGCCCGCAATGACGCGCATCTGTGGGCGCAAACCTACGATCGCGATCTGGCCGATGTCTTTGCCATCCAAAGCGAAATCGCCAAGGCGATTGCCGACCAGTTGCAGGCGAAGCTCTCGCCTAACGAGAAGAAATCCATCGAGCAGCCGCCCACGACTGATCTGGCGGCTTTCGACCTTTACAGCCGGGCGAAGTCACTTCTCCTCACGGCAGGTTTCAGCGCGACGTACGATCCAGACCTGCGGAAGGCAATTGAACTTCTGGATGAAGCGGTGAAACGCGATCCCTCATTTTTCGACGCTTACTGCCAGCTCGCCTATGCCCACGGATATTTTTATGGAGCAAGGGGTGATCATACTCCGGCCCGGCTTGCGCTGGCTGAAGCTGCGGTGCAATCCGCAACACGGCTGCGACCGGATGCTGCCGAAACGCATTTGGCCCGCGCACAATATCTCTACTTCGGGCGGCGCGACTATGCCGGCGCCCTCGCCGAATTGGAGATTGCGCGGCGAGCGTTACCCAATGATCCGCGTCTCTTCGAACTCACCGGCTACATTCTGCGGCGGCGCGGCCAGAAGGAGGAAGGTCTGCGCAAGCTGCAGCGCGCGGTGGAGCTGGACCCGCGCAACTTTTTTACTCTGCAACAGATCGCGCTTAGTTACCAACAATTGGGGCGCTATGCCGAGACGATCGCTGCCCTGGATCGCGCGTTAGCGATCGTACCCGACAACGTCGAAACGCGCACCAGTCGTGGCCTATATTACATCTGCTGGAAAGCGGACGCCCGGCCGCTCCATCAGACGATCGATGCAATCCTCGCGCAAGGGTCGGGCGCCATCGCCAGCGCCGCGGACAACTGGTTCTTTTGCGCTCTGGCTGAACGCGATCCGCCGGCAGCTGAAAGAGCGCTTGTCGCCCTCGGCGACAATCCGAGCTGGGGCGACGCCACGATCCAACTGAGCCGCAGCTTTGGTGAAGGTGTGCTGGCGCGGATGACCAAAGACGAGGCACGCGCCCGCGCTGCTTTTGAAGCGGCTCGGACGCAGCAGGAAAAAATCGTGCAGGCGCAGCCGGATTACGGCCCGGCCCTCTGCGTCCTCGGCTTAATCGACGCTGCTCTTGGGCGGAAAGACCCGGCCTTGGACGAAGGCCGTCGAGCGATCGCACTCATGCCGGTGGAAAAAGATGTCATCAACGGCAGCCGCGTCCTTCAATATTTCGCCATTACAGCAGCCTGGGCAGGCGACAAGGAGCTTGCCTTGCAGCAACTGGAAGCCGGACTGCGTGCTCCCGTCGCATCGCAGATGCTGAGCTACGGCGCCTTAAAACTGTTCCCGGTTTGGGACGCGCTCCGCGGCGATCCGCGCTTCGAAAAAATCGTTCAGTCGCAAGCGCCGAAGAATAGTGACAAGTGACCTGTGACACGTGACGAGTCACGAGGATTCGTCGGAGAAATAGTAATGCGCGTGGTCGATGCAAACCGGATTGAAGGACCGGCCGCAGCTCGGGCAGATTGAATCGCACTCGAGATATTCGCGCACGCTCAACTGTTTTCCACATCCGCCGCAAACAACAGCGAGTGAATCAAATTCGTTCGCAGGCCAAACGACCGCGTCGTGCCGCGCGAGCTCTTGATGGCAGCGGTGACACGGAAACCATTTGCCACAGCATTTGAACTTCAGCGCGACAATATCGGTTGGGCCGTGATAATGAGCGCACCGCGTTTCTGGATCGACATCGATCCCGCTGATTTCGAGACCGTGAATTGTTCGCGTCACGCTGTTCTTCGCTCGCGCGGACAAACGAGAACCAGAACCGCCCCAACGATCCAGCAGGCGATCATTACCACGAAGCCGGTATTGAACGAAGCGGTTCGCTGACTCAGGTCGCCGAAAATTTTTGGACCGAAATATCCACCGATGCTGGCGGTGCAATTAATGAACCCGACCGCGGCTGCAGCCGCTGCACTGGTCAGGAATTCGGAAGGCAAGGTAAAGAAAGCAGGAAAGTAGGCGACCGTGCCCATGCCAATGATGCTGCACAGCAACACGAGCAGCGCGTTCGAATGCGGAAGAAAAAACCAGGCAACGAGCGCCAGCGCCGCAGCGATCTGCGGCACCGCAAAATGCCATCGGCGTTCGCGCAGTCGGTCCGAACTCCAGCCGACGAAAAGCAGGGCGATCGTTGCGCACGCGAAAGGAATTGCGCCGACCCAACCGATCAGCCGCACATCGGTCCAGCCGGTGAGACGTTGCAAGATTGTCGGAAACCAAAACCAAAACGCATAACCACCGATGTAGGTGAAGAACAACGCGGTGGTGAGGATCAACACTGCGGGATGGCGCAACGCTTGCCAGACCGTCATCCGTTCGACGTGCGCTTTCGCGGCGCGCTCATCTGACAGTCTGGTGTTGATCCAATCGCGCTCCGTCGGCAACAACCAACGCGCGTCCTTGGGCCAATCAGGCAGATAGAAAATCGTCGCGACGCCGAGGATGATTGCGGGCGCGCCCTCCATTAAGAAAAGCCAGCACCAGCCCGCTAGACCTAGCCAGTGCACACCAAGAATGCTGCCCGCGATTGGGCCGCCGATCATGAAACCGATCGGAATCGCCGCCATAAAACGCGCAATCGCCTTGCCGCGATCGGCAGTTGTAAACCAATGCGAAAGATAAACGATCACGCCCGGAAAAAATCCCGCTTCGGCCGCGCCTAACAAAAAGCGCGCGCCGTAAAGCTGGTGCGGATTGTGGACAAATGCGGTGAGTGTTGTGAGCGCGCCCCAAGTGATCAAAGTTATCGCAAGCAGTAGACGCGCACTCCAGCGTTCGACCAGCAGCGCTCCGGGAATCTGGAGCGCGAAATATCCGATAAAGAAAATTCCGCTCGCAGTGCCAAACACCGAGTCGCTCAGGCCCAGGTCACCTTTCATCCCAAGCGTCGCGTAGGCGATGTTGGTGCGATCGAGGTAGTTCGCGACGTAAAGTAGAAACAGAAACGGCAGAAGCCGCCACGCAATTCGCCTGCGCACACTTTCGCCCGCTTCTATCTCCCTGGAAGCCATGATTGCGCGCAGCATAATGCCGTCCGAAACGCTCACAATACGAATCAAGACGTTCACACGCGTTGCATTAGGTAGGGCGATTGACGCTGATCGCCCGCCTTTGATACGCTGCCGCTTATGAAACGAGCGATTGTTCCCCTCTTGTCCCTCCTCGTCGCGATCGTGTCTGCAATTGCCGCGCAGCCGACGAATTTCGCCGGTGAATACGCGGACAAGAGTTTTCTAAACGGTCAGGCCGCATTTCAAATGAGCTTGGAGCAAAGCGGAAACACGTTGTCGATATGGTTCAGCGCCGGTTACAACGATGGTCACGGCTTACAGCCAGTCGCCGACGGCAACGGCAAAATCACTTCAAAAGGTACCGTCGAATTCGCGTTCAAGGACAGCGCCAGGAACGCGGGCACGGGCACAATCACGCGCGCCGGGGACGACATCATCGTATCGCTCAAAACGACGCGCGTAGCCGATTCCCGCTGCCTCGAGCTTTACCGGCAGAACATGCGACTGAAGAAAGTCGGCAAAAAATAGGCGCAAGAATCGGGTGTTTGGCGGCGGCAGGGTCGTTGATCGTGTTGCCATGAAAACAAATTTTCGAATTGTCGGTTTGCCATTGGCGCAATTTGAGCCGCTCTTTTCACTGGATGACAATGACCTCGCCCAAAAAGGCGCGCGACGTCTCATTGTCGATGCAAAACCGGGATTTCCGTGCCGAGTGAGCTTACAAGACGCAGAGATCGGCGAGCGCGTCATTCTGGTTCCGTTTGTGCACCATGATGTTGAATCGCCCTATCGCGCATCCGGGGCGATTTTTGTCCGCGAAACGGCGAAACAAACCGAACTGGCTCCAGGCGAAATTCCCGAGGTTGTGGCCGGCCGACTTATCTCACTCCGCGCCTACAATGACAAAGGAATGATGGTAAACGCCGCCGTCACACCAGGTAAGGAATTGAAGTCACAAATCGAAAAGTTTTTCGTCGACGCAAAGATTAGCTACCTGCATCTCCACAACGCCAGCGCCGGGTGTTACTCCTGCCGGGTTGAACGCGTTTGATTACACCATTGGCCGGAACCTACCGACGACTTCCTGAAGTCGTCCGGTGATCTGGCCTAACGAGCAGATTTCGACGGCCTCGAGCAATTCCGGGAAACAATTTTGCCCGCTCTCAACTACACTGGCGAGTTTATCGAGCGCACGTTTCGATTTGTCAGCGTTCTTCTTTTTAAATTTCACCAGCCGATCGATTTGCAATTGTTGTTTCTTCCGCGGCGTGCGCGCGAGTTTCACTTCCGGGATGTCGTCACTTCCATTTCGATAACGATTGAGCCCGATAATTGGCCGAACGCCTTCATTAATCTGTTGCTCGTAACGATGCGACGCGTTTTGGATCTGACTCCGCTGATAACGATCCTCCACCGCCGCGAGCACGCCGCCGAGCCGTTCGATTTCACGGAACTCATCGAGGATCGCGGCTTCGACTGCGCGCTCGACCGCTTTCATACCGGGCGAGCCGCTCAGCATGTTCATGGTGTGTTTAAAAATGCCGGATTCTTCGAGCAGGATCGCCTGACCATGCGCGGCGAGCCGGATCCATTCTTCGCTCGGGGTGGTGAACGGTTCGTCGGCGCTGTTTGAGTGGCATGAATTCGTCGCGTTCATGTAAGCGAGCATCAATTCCGCCGCGGTCCGGGTGAGATTATTTTTAAACTCGGCTGCAATGAGCGATCGCCCGCTCGTTTGAGTGTGCAATTTGTAAAGCTGCGCTTTCGGACCGGCGCCAAAAACTTCGCGCATTCCGATCGCCCAGATGCGTCGCGAGACGCGAGCGAGAGCAATGTATTCCACATCGAGTCCGCAATCGAGAAAGAACGAAAGGCGCGGCCCGAATTGATCAACCGGAATTCCGCGAGCGGCGAACATTTCCGCGTAAGCGAAACCATTCGAGAGTGTGTAAGCGGCCTGCTGCACCGGCGTCGAGCCCGCTTCGCCGATGTGATACCCGCTGATCGAAATCGGATACCAGCGCGGCATTTCACGCGTGGTGAATTCCACCATGTCGGTGAGAAATCGAAGCGAAGGTTCGATCGGGAAAATGGTTTCGTTCTGCGCCTGAACTTCTTTGAAAATGTCGGCTTGAATCGTCCCGCGCAGTTTCGGAACAACGGCCGGACCGAACCGGCGTTTCGCGGCCGCGATGTACATCGCCATAATGATCGGCGCCGGGCCGCTGATCGTCATCGACGCGGAAAAATTCGTCGAGCCGAGATCGAATCCGTCATAGAGTCGCACCATGTCTTCGACCGTGTCGATCGCGACACCGCCCTCGCCGATTTTTCCGAACACGCCGTCCGCGTCGCTGTCGATGCCGTAAAGTGTTGGGCCGTCGAACGCGGTGCTCAGCCGATGCGTCCGCTGATGCCGCGTCAAGTAATGGAAACGCTCGTTCGTGTCCTCCGCCAGCATCAGTCCCGAGAACAAACGTGTCGGCTCCTCCGCTTGCGGAATTTTCTTGTTGGTCTTACTCTTTTTCGTTTCCCCGCTCTTCTCGAAGCTTTCGACCTCACGAATGGGCTGGAGATACATTTCCCGATAAGCGCCGTTCAAAAACGGAAATTCGCCGGGCAATCCTTCACCAAACAGATAGCGCGCGATTTCGCCCGGCTCGTCGATTTCGGGAAGCGCCAGTCGCGGCAGCGGTAAGCCTGTCGGCGCACGTGTCGTCGGAATCTTTGCTTTGATGTCGTTCCAACGGCCGAGCAAATCGCGACCGAATTTTTGATCGGTGCGCGCGCGCTTCACCTCATCGAGAACGAACTGGTTATACTTCTCAACCGACTCAACGACTTGTCCGAGCTTGCTCATAACTTCCCTTTACAATTCTGTCATTCCGAGCGGAGTCGAGGAATCTCTTACTATTTCTGAAGTCGGAAATATCTAGAGATGTCTCGACTTCGCTCGACATGACAAGGCTTATTTATTTCCTTCTCCGGTTTGCCGGTGGTTTGTCGCTCGCAGAAATTAACCCGAACAATTTATCGACGCCAGGGTCTCGGTGTCTTTTTGCAACAGTGTCGACGAGACGTTGCGCGCGCCGATTTTGTTCGAGGCGCTGCTCGATTTCCGTGTGCGCAGTCCGGGCGCGCTGCAAATCGCTTTTGTTCACGACCACGATGTTGGCCAGATCGAGCATGACGATTTTTTGTAACTGCAATCTGCTGCCGTAATCCGGATTCATCACCAACACCGTTTGATCGACAATTCCATTTTTCTGAAACGGCATCGCTTCCTGGCCGGTGCCGACAGTTTCAATGATCACGTAATCGAACCCCGACCGCGCGAGCAACGCCAGGCAATCGTGCGTCGCCGGTGAAAGTCCGCCTGGCTGTCCGCGCGTGGCCATGCTCCGCATATAGACGCGGTCATTTTGGGAATTAATCATCGTCGCGCGGTCGCCCAGAAGTGCGCCTTCACCGATCACGCTCGGATCAT
>Ga0207646_10002030_pt1 | contig 24322 bp, 18 predicted proteins | sample KBSK5502metaG_FD_184343 | JGI IMG/M metagenome (GOLD analysis project Ga0207646, IMG submission 184343) | Corn, switchgrass and miscanthus rhizosphere microbial communities from Kellogg Biological Station, Michigan, USA - KBS K5-50-2 metaG... | ecosystem: Host-associated > Plants > Roots >... | reverse complement strand
TTACGTTTCCGGAAATTAAGACCTGGTCAGGAGCGAGACCAAGCTGGCGAATGCGAACGGCATCGCGCTCAGACTGCATCAGAGCCACCGAGAGATCGTTGAGTACGCGGCGGATAAAAGAATGAATCAGTTGGTAACGGCGAAATGAAGCCTGAGAGATGCGACCGTTAACCAACGCCACCGGAATCGAGCGCGCGCGACATTCGCGCAGCAGATTGGGCCACAGTTCAGTTTCCATGATCAGAACGGCCGCCGGTTGTATCGCGCGCAGGACGCGGCGAATCGTCCAGGCCCAGTCTATCGGGAAATAGAAAACTGCGGCTGCGTCTTTCCCAAACGCATCGCGCGCGACCTTTTGGCCGGTTACGGTGGTGGTCGAAATAACCAGACGGTGTGAAGGGAATCGATCGAGGAGGGCCCTCACCAGGGGGCGTGTGGCTTCAGTCTCGCCCACCGACACACAGTGAATCCAAATGACGGGATGATCGTGAGGAATGATCGGTAGGTTGCCGAGGCGTTGACTAAGCCCGGTGACGTACTTCCGGTTACGCAAGGCGTCGATGGCAAACTTCGGCAGGAAGACAACGAAGCCAACCGTCAGAAGCAGGCTGTAAATGAAATACACCGTTTAGAGTTCAAGCTTCAGCTTGCTGTGCTTTGAAGAGTACAACCTGAAGGTTGGACTCTGAACTTTTGCGACCTTACTTTGCCCGTTCGATATAACGGCCTTCGACGGGATCGACGCGCAAGCGGTCGCCTTCGTTGATGAACGGCGGTACCTGAATGACTACTCCGTTTTCCAGGGTAGCCGGTTTGTTAACGTTGGAAACCGTCGCTCCCTTCATCGTCGGCTCAGTTTGCGTGACGGTGAGTTCCAGGGAAGCGGGCAGCTCGACTCCAATCGGTGCGCCGTCATAAAACTCGGCTTGAATCTTCAGTCCGGGGGCCAGCCACTGGGCCGAATCTCCCAACTCCTCATCGCTCAACGCCACCTGTTCGTAGGATTCAGTGTTCATGAAATGATGATGCGATCCGTCGGAGTAAAGGTACTCCATCTCGTGCTGCTCCAGGCTCGCTCGCTCAATGGTGTCCACCGAGCGAAAGCGGTGTTCGAAAGAAGAACCGGTGAGAATGTTGCGCAGCTTGGTTTGGATCATCGCGCGCAGATTACCGGGTGTGTGGTGCCGAAATTCGACTACTTTGCAGGGCTGGCCCTCGAAAACTATAACCATGCCGCGTCTGATTTGGGTTGCTGAAATTGCCATTACCGGTGTTATGTCTTTCTGATTAGTTTACTCGGTGAAGCGATAGATAAGAACCGCCTGCCGGTCGCAAACGAAGTAGTCTAGCGGTCGGGCTGCGTGTTGTCCAGCGGTGCTATAGGCACCGGTGAAAACAAAAAACAGAGCGAGCAAGCTTCGGGAATGCATCCTTACGGATAACACTCAGTCAGCTTGCTCGCGCTCAGGAGGAGCCCACCTACCTGAATTGAATTCACGCGGCAGGGGAACCAGAGTTCCACAATAAATTTCCGCACAGCTTCTAGTTTGGGTGGTGTCGTATTTTGAGAGATTGCTGGTCTCATGAAAGACGATCCACGAAAATACACGAAGCCGAACTGGTTTAGTGTGATTTCGTTGATCGTTCTTGTCCGGGCGGCAAAAACCGTGAAACCACCAGGATCCTACATCTAGTTTGTGATTCTTCTTGTTAGGTTGGGGTTATCTGAAACTCTCAAGTCTTGCCGCTGCTAGGCCGCGCGCGCGCGCAATTCGTGACGTTTCCGCACCACTCGATCCAACCATTCCTGTGCTTGCTCGTACTGCGGATAGCTTTTTTCTTCAGAGCGAAAGGCGGATGTGTGATAGTAGCGCCGGCCATTGATGATCCGAGCGGGGTGTTTGATGTGCAGCATCTCGTGGAAGAGAATGTATTCGACGAACCACTCGGGCACCTCGCGCGAATCCAGGGTCTTGCTGATGGTGATGGTATCGTGAGCGGCATCATGATGGCCAAGGATGCTGCGGGCTCGTCTTTGCGACCAGGTTAGCACCGGCTTTTCCATCTCGCCGTCAAAGTAACGTCGATTCAGCCGCGCAAAAATCTTCTCCAGATCATAGACCTTACCATGCGCCGATGAGACTACCTTGCGGCCGCGTTGGCGACGCGCGAGGTCTGAGGCGCGCAGCAGCTGAGGGCTGAAAGCAAAAGCCCGATAAATGCGCTCCTGATCCCGAGGCGCCTTTCGGGAAAGTAGACGCGCGACCAAAAGGAACGCTAACGCTCGGATTACCTCGGGTGGCGCTGTCTGAAAGAGATCTGAAAGCCGCACGTAAACTCGGCCGGCTCTGACGCGAATCGTGTGGTGCAATCCGGCGTAGGGATAGAATTTCACCTCGATGTCAGAGATGTCCGGGCGAAATCGGCGGCCTCGCTCGAGTTGGCGAAAGGCATCACTGAAGACTCTTCTAAGATGTAGATTCGGCTGCGACATCGATTTGCGGAACCGGGCGGCCAAGCCATCTTAGAGGGGCACTTACCGGGGCGTCAATTGACCCGGGAAAGGCCGCTTGAAGTGGCCGCAAAAACGGCAAATCCCAGCTTGAGGGCCCGTTGCTCCGCCCCGACTCATTCTCCCGGCATACGTAAGTTTTGGCCGTTCAAGGAATTATCCGATCTGGTTGTGGAATAGCCTCGGCTTTCGCCGGGCGTGGCTGGCGGCGTGAATGCTTTAAAAACAACGGTTTGCGGGAAATCTGATAATTTCGCTATACTGATGACCGCAGTTGCGAGGATCCGCACTTAGCCATCAGATTCCGGAGGTACTGTCACTCGCAGACGACTCACGACGTTACCCACTCGAGAGGTTTAATGGTTCGCAATCCAGGTTCACAAAAGTCAGGACGGCCGAGCCCGGACCGGCGCCAGGCAGTGTTGTCGGCGATCATTCAGGAGCACCTGGTCAGTGGAGAGGCAATCGGCTCGCAGACTGTTTCGGAGAGATTTGCGCGGGCCACCGGATGGAGCTCGGCGACCATTCGCAACGTCATGGGAGAGCTGGAAGACCTCGGCCTGCTGGAACAGCCGCACACATCAGCGGGCCGAGTGCCCACTGACAAAGGATATCGGTATTACGTCGATAACATGCTGGACTCTACGCGTCTGTCTCGCACCGATCTCAAGGCAATTGAGAGCATTGGTTTCGGAAACGAAATCAAAGCGCGCCCGGATCGCCTGATGGAAAAGGCTTCGCATGTGCTTTCTGAACTTTCTGAAAGCGTGGGCATAGTAGTGTGGCCCTCCCTGGCAGAGAACCGATTGAAGCACATTCGCTTTGTGCGTCTTCCCGATAACCGTGTCCTGGTGGTGCTGGTCTCAACCTCGAACATCGTCCACGACAAGGTGATCGGTTTGGATGAAGATTTCAGCCAGGAGGAACTGAATCGTGCTGCCCGCTATCTGAACGTCGAGTTCAGCGGCAAGAGTCTCCTGGCAATTCGCGCCGAAATTATTGCTTTAATGCGAGAAGAAAAGGCATTCTATGACACCGTCCTGCGCAATGCGATGTTGTTATGCGAAAGCAGTCTGCAGGGAGAAGATGAAGCTACGTCTGAGGTCTATCTGGATGGTGCCTCCAACATTCTAACGAAACCCGAGTTTTCCAGCGCCGAACGAATGCACGAGCTGTTTCGCACGTTTGAAGAAAAGTCGCGTCTGGTCAAAATCCTCAACGAGTGCGTCTCCGGCGATCAGGCAGGCGGCAGGGTTAACGTGGTCATCGGTCGAGAGAACGCGGCGTCTTCGATGAAGCGGTGCACGGTAATTACTTCGACTTACCAGGTCGATGGCGAGGTGCTCGGCACGCTGGGCGTGGTGGGTCCCATGAGAATAGAGTACGGACGCATGATGGCTGTGGTAAACTACCTTGCGCGTTTTATCGAACGCGCGCTATCGCATGAAGCGTCTCTTCATTGAGTTTCTCGCCGCAAACTGCTCCAAATTGGTTAACGACGACTAGAATTTCAATGGCATCAGACCGAAAGCAGAAACCGTCGAACAGCATTCCTATTAGCTTCTTCGATGAGGACGATTCGCGTCCGGATTCAGAGGACGAGAACATGAGCGAAGAGCAAGCGACCGAGCGCGAGGTTAACCACGAACCTGAGCGTGCCGACAGCGGTCCGGAATCCCGAGCCGGCGACTCGGGTCTGGGCGGACCGGAACTGGCCGAATTAGTAGCATCGCGGTCGGAGCTAAAACGTCTTCAGGCGGCCCTCGCTGAAGCGCAGGAAGCGGTTGCGCGCCGGCAGGCAGACTTTGAAAATTATCGCAAGCGCATCGAGCGTGACCGCAGCGAGGCGCACAATCGCGTCGTGGCTGAAGCCGCGCGGAAGCTTTTGCCGGTAGTCGATAACCTGACCCGGGCCCTGGATGCGGAACGTTCGCTGGAGGCCAGCGAGTCGAAAGAGTTCAAACATTTTCTGCACGGAGTCGAGCTGATCAGCAAACAACTAAATGAGGTGCTCGAGTCTTTTGGGGTGCAACCGATTGCCGCCGTCGGCGAGCGTTTTGATCCCCATATTCATGAGGCTGTCGTGACCGAAGCAACGGACAAGTACGAACCAGACACAGTCATTGACGAGCTGGCGCGCGGTTATCGTATTGGTGACCGGCTGCTGCGGCCGGCAATGGTCAAGGTCGCCAGACCATCGGATGACGAGTAGTCTGTCAATTTGGAAGTCATGGGGAAGATCATCGGCATCGATTTGGGAACTACTAACTGCTGCGTCGCGGTACTCGAAGGCGGCACGGTGCAAATCGTGCCCAATAAGGAAGGCGGCCGCACCACGCCCAGCGTCGTAGGATTCACCGACAAAGGCGAACGGCTGGTGGGCCAAATTGCCAAGCGCCAGGCCGTTACCAATGCAGCGAATACCGTCTATGCGGTGAAGCGTCTAATCGGTCGCAAATTCGACTCGACAGAGACGCAGCGGATGCGTGATACCGCGCCCTTCGAGATTGTTGACTCGCAAAACGGCGATGCGCGCGTGCGTGTGCAGGGTCGCGTGTACAGTCCGCCGGAGCTTTCGGGGATTGTGTTGCAGCGTTTGAAGGCCGCGGCCGAGGATTTTCTCGGAGAACCGGTGGCCGACGCGATCATTACCGTGCCTGCTTATTTTGACGATACGCAGCGGCAGGCGACCAAAGATGCGGGCAAGATCGCCGGTTTGCAGGTAGAGCGAATTATCAATGAGCCGACTGCGGCGGCGCTGGCCTATGGTCTGGGAAAATCTGAAGCCGAGAAGATCGCGGTTTACGATCTGGGCGGAGGTACGTTCGATATTTCCATTCTGGAAATGAGCAACGGCGTTTTTGAGGTACTGTCCACTTCGGGCAACACGTTTCTGGGCGGCGAGGATTTTGACGAGCGAATCATGAACTGGATGGCCGACCAGTTTCTGCACGACACGGGGATCGATTTGCGCAAGGACCGCCTCGCCTTGCAACGTTTGAAGGAAGCGGCGGAGCGTGCTAAGTGCGAATTGTCCTCAACTACCGAGACCAGTTTCAACTTGCCATTTATTGCGGCCGACTCGTCGGGGCCCAAGCACCTTAATAAGACGCTCAGCCGCGACAAATTTGAAGAACTGGTGGGCGATCTCGTGCAGCAAACCGTCGAGCCGTGTGAAGAGGCGCTCAAGGATGCCAAGCTGAAACCGGACGACATCGACAAAGTAATCCTGGTTGGGGGGCAGACACGATCTCCGATCGTCGAGAGCGCAGTTCAGAAAATCTTTGGAAAGAAAGCGTCTGCCGAAATCAATCCCGACGAAGTTGTAGCCATGGGCGCCGCCATCCAGGGCGGCGTGTTAAGCGGCGACGTAAAAGACATCGTGCTGCTCGACGTGCTGCCCTTGAGCTTGGGACTCGAAACTCGTGGCGGTTTATTTACCAGGATTATTGAGCGGAACTCGACAATTCCCCTGCGCAACAGCCTGACGTTTACGACCGTCGTGGACAACCAGTCGTCCGTGGAGATTCACATTCTTCAGGGCGAGCGCGAAGTCTCCAGCGGGAATCGCTCGTTAGGAAAGTTTGAGCTCGTCGGAATTCCGGCTGCGCCGCGGGGGGTGCCGCAGATTGACGTCTCGTTTGAAGTCGACGCCAACGGCATCGTCTCGGTTTCAGCTAGCGACAAAGCTACGGGGCGCGAGCAGCAGATGCGCATCACCCCGACTTCGGGCCTTTCCCATGACGAGATTGATCGGATAATCACTGAAGCAGAGAATTCCGCGGAAACCGATCGCGCGCTGCGGGAAAGAGTTGATCTCAGCAACAAGCTCAGCAGTCTGATAAAGAATACTCATAGAGCATTTCTCGAGTTCGGCGGATTGCTTTCAAAAGATGAACAGGAAAATGCGCAACGTCTCTTAAGCGAAGGCGAGGCGGCGCTCAGCTCAACCGAGTTGGGAGAGTTCAGATTGGCGCTCGCCGGCGTCGAGCGTCTGGCGCGGCAACTTACCAACGCCATGATGAAGCAGACGGCCGGGACTGAGACAGAAGAACAGTGAGGTGGCATGGGCGTCCCGCCGCTGAACCGCGCGCAAGTTGCGCGTGCCACGAACAGCAATTGAGCGATTCCGATTCATTCAGCTAGAATAAGAAATCGGTCAGTGGCTTACCGGCTTAACCGGTTCAACTGCTGGCCGTTCGTTACTGACACTTAACTGATACTTACGTTTATGGCTATTAACAAACGCGACTATTACGAAATTCTCGGCGTCACTCGCTCAGCGACTGACCAGGATTTGAAGAGCGCCTATCGCCGGCTTGCTCACCAACATCATCCTGACAAGAACCAGGGCGACCCTCACTCCGAAGACAAATTCAAGGAAGCGGCCGAAGCTTATGCGGTTCTTTCGGATCCCGAACAGCGCAGGCGCTACGATCGCTTTGGCCACGCCGGTGTTTCCAGCGCGGCAAGTGCTGCCTGGGGAGCGCCGGGATTCGGAGGCATCGAAGACATCCTCGGTGATTTGTTTGGGTTCGGAGACGTGTTTAGTGCCGGAGGCCGGGCGGGCGGGCGGCGATCAGGCGCACAGCGCGGCGCAGACCTGCGCTACGATCTGGAGATTAATCTCGAGCAAGCCGCGGTCGGCATGACTGCACAATTGCGCATTCCCAAGCTTGAGACCTGCGAGACTTGTAATGGCGCGGGCTCAGCGCCAGGCACACAGCCCGAGGCTTGTCGCACCTGCGAAGGCGCGGGTCAGGTACGCTTTCAGCAGGGTTTCTTTTCAGTCTCACGCACCTGCGGCACTTGTCGCGGCACCGGTCAGGTGATCACTTCACCGTGCGAGAATTGTCGCGGCGCCGGGCGCGTGGAGCGCGAAAAATCCATCGAAGTAAAGATTCCGGCTGGCGTCGAGACCGGATCGAGACTACGACTGCAACGCGAGGGCGAGTCCGGGGCCTACGGCGGCCCTACCGGCGATCTTTACGTGGTTATACATGTCGCCGAGCATGAACACTTTGAGCGGCAGGGAAACAACCTGTACGCGTCCGTGCCGGTTTCATTCGCGCAAGCGGCGCTGGGCGCTGAGATCGACGTCAGGACACTCAATGGCGAACAGCCGCTTAAAGTTCCCGCCGGAACACAGACGGGCACGGTCTTTCGTGTGCGCGGTCAGGGAATGCCGGTGCTGGGCGGGCGCGGCCGTGGCGATCTATTCGTTTCAGTCTCAGTCGTCACGCCAAGAAGCTTGACGCGCGAGCAACGAAAGCTGTTGGAGCAGTTGGCCAAAATCGAAACGACGGATTTGGAAGACAAAAAACTCGTCGACAAGGTCCGCGATATTTTCGGTTAGCCGTAATGCCCTGCTAGCTTGGGTACCGAGCCGTCGAAGTATTACCACCGGATTGAGCCATCGGATCAGGCGCCAGTCATCTTAGCAAAAAACGCGCCCCAGCTTCGTCTTGTAACGAAGGAAGGTGACCTAATGAAATCCCCCTTTAGACTTTCGCGATTCTCCCTCCCGTTATTGCTGCTTATTATTCTGACCGGTTTTTCCGTCGCCAAAGCTCAGGACGATTACCCGGCCCTGAAAAGCTGGGAAACTTTTGATTTTGCCGGCCGCAGCATCAAAACCGCGGACATCAGCACGCTCTCAATCGAAGACTTAAAGCTGGTGCGCGGAATCGTCTTTGGCAAGCACGGCCGCCTGTTCAAGGACCCGGACATTCGTCGCTTTCTGGAATCGCGCACCTGGTTCAAGGCGGATCCTAATTTTAACAATTCGAAGCTCAACAACACCGAGCGCCGGAACCTGGACGTCATTCGCATTGCCGAGGCGCAGCAGCACTTGACGGTGCAACCTGGCGACATGCGGCTTTATCAGGATCGCGCTCTGACGCGAAAGAAACTCGGCACGCATACTAACGCCGAGTGGACCGTGCTGGCTGCCGAGATCGAAGCTATTCACGGCAAGCGCTTCGAGGGCACGCCCTGGCTTCAGCAATACTTTGACGAACGTTACTGGTATCACGCCGCCGACCGGTACGATCCCAAGGGGCTGAGTCAGATTGAACGCAAAAACCTGCAACTGATCGACACGATTCAGCGGCAACAGCGCCGCGTTGCCCTGGCTCCCGGCGACATGGAGTTGTTCGAGAACAAGTTAATCTCAGAAGCAATGCTACGCGGTTTGAGCCTGCACGAGCTGCGTCTGCTGCGAAACGAAATCTATGCCCGACACGGCCGCATTTTTAAGACCATGTGGATACAGCAGTATTTTGGCGGCCAGCCCTGGTATGACCCGAAAGAAGATTTCAAGGACGAAGACATATCGGGCAGCGACAAAACCAACATCGAAACTATCGTCGCGTACGAAAACAAGCTGCACAATTCAATCTCTATCAAGCCACTCACGCGCACCTTGCTGCAGGGCTTGTTTGTCGAGGACGTGCGCAAGATGCGCGACGAGATTTACGCGCGCCACGGCAAGCTATTCAAGGATCCGTGGACGCAGAAATACTTCGCCAGCTTTGACTGGTACAAGGCCAACGCGAATTACAGTGACGCTTCTTTGAGCGTAATTGAGAAAGGAAACATCGCGGTCATCGCTGCTTACGAGAAGAAAGCCGTAACAGCGATGTCCACGATAGAGGGTTGATAAGACCCACACCGGGTCCCGCGTGCCGGGACCGAGAAAACGAAGCAATAGGCAGAGAGTGAGCGGGCGGGATTAGTTTCCTGCCCGTTATTTTTTCGCCAGCTTCGTCATTACTTACTGCCGCCGACCCTTTACGCCTCTCCCATTTCCCGCTACGCTTGCCGGCACATCATGCCCTTTCAGCAAGCGCCGCCGACTCTCGGGAATCAATACGAAGATGATCCAGTCTTGCGCTCGTATCTCAGACGGACAGTTCCGGCCGAGATGCTGCGTGAGATTGAGCCCACGCTCGTTGAGATGGGGCGTCTGGCCGGCGGCGAGCTTTATCAGATGCAACTGGCCGACAGGCTCAACGAGCCGACGCTCACGCAATGGGACGCCTGGGGAAATCGTATCGACCGGATTGAGTTGACGCCTCTGTGGCGCGCCGCCGCGCGCATCGCCGCCGAGCACGGCATCATCGCCACGGCTTACGAGCAAAAGCACGGGAGGTTCTCGCGGGTGCATCAGTGTGCGCTTGCCTATCTCTTCACACCTTCGACCGACATCTTCAGTTGTCCGTTGGCGATGACCGACGGAGCTGCGCGCACGCTCCTCGTCTCGGAAAATCAGACTTTAATTAGTCACGCCGTGCCGCATCTGACTACTCGCAATCCGGAAGAGTTCTGGACCAGCGGCCAATGGATGACTGAACTCACCGGCGGCTCAGACGTGGGTTTGTCGGAAACAATTGCGAGACCTGACAACCGTTCTGTCAGTATCGGGAGCGGTAGCGACCGGGTGCGCGCATGGTTGCTCCATGGTCGCAAGTGGTTCACCTCCGCCGCCACTTCACAGATTGCTCTGACGCTGGCCCGCCCCGAAGGCAATCCTCCCGGCGGGCGCGGACTGGCCCTCTTCTATGTCGAGATGCGAGATGAACAAGGCCGGCTGCGGAACATTCGGATTGATCGTCTCAAAGATAAGCTCGGTACACGCAAAGTGCCCACCGCTGAATTGACCCTGGACGGCACACCGGCGCAACTAGTGTCGGGGACGACCGACGGCGTGCGCAATATCGCGCCGCTGCTTAACATCACGCGACTCTGGAACGGGATCAGCGCCGTTGCGCTGATGCGCCGCAGCGTCGCGCTCGCGCTTGACTACGCTCACAAGCGGACGGCTTTTGGCGCGCCGCTTTCGGAAAAGCCACTGCACATGGACACGCTGGCCGGTTTGCAAGCCGAGGCGGAAGCAGCGTTTCAACTCGCCTTCTTTGTAGCTGAACTAGTCGGCCGGAGAGAAACTGGTGAGATCGATGAGGAACAGACTTCGCTGCTGCGGCTACTTACTCCGCTAATGAAGCTCACCAGCGGCAAGCAGGTTGTGGCCGTTGCCAGCGAAACGCTCGAAGCCTTTGGCGGCGCGGGTTACGTTGAAGACACCGGACTGCCGGTGCTCTTGCGCGACGCGCAGGTGCTGCCGATTTGGGAAGGAACCACGAACGTGCTCTCGCTGGATGCCCTGCGCGCTCTTGGTGAAGACGGACGCGTTTTCAACGCGCTAAAGACGGAAGTGAACGGTTGCCTCGACTCAGTCCAGGACCAACGTCTTGCGCCCGCCGCGCGGATTGCGCAGACGGCATTGGCACGTGCGGAAGACTGGTTGGCCGAAGCAAGAAAGGCGGGTCCGCCAGCGTTGGAAACCGGCGCACGCCGGTTTGCGCTTACGCTGGGTCGGGCGACGGAACTGGCGCTGCTGTGCAAACACGCTCAGTGGTCACAGGAACACGAACGCGACACTCGAGCGACTGCGGCCGCCCGGCGATTTGCCGGTGCCGGGATAGATCAGCTCGGAACTGTAGATATGTTTTGATGTGGCACGCGAGTCTTACGCGTGATTTCACGGGCTTGACGCCCGTGCCGCCGCTACCCCACGAAGGGGCCGCTCAAAACCATTCTCGCCAGGCGAGATTCGGATTCGCTTTCGTCGACGGTGACGACTTGGCCGTTACGATAGATCTCTTTTCCCGCTACCATCGTCATCACCACATCGCGTCCCGAGGACGAAAAGACTAAGGCTTCGAATGGATTGTTCACTGGTTGTTGATGCGCTCCGTTAAGGTCGATGACCGCCATATCGGCCTGCATCCCTTCGACAAGAGCTCCGATTTGATTGTCGAGCCCAAGTGCGCGTGCGCCGCCGAGGGTGGCGGCCAAGAGGGTTTGTTCCGCGGAAACCGGGGCATTAGCCCGACCGTCAGGGAGGGCTCTTAATGTTTCGTTGATATCGGAGTACCTTGAGCCCTCCCTGACGGTCGGGCTAATGCCCCGATCCGTACGCGAGAGCAAGGTGGCAAAGCGCGCCTCTTCCAATAGGTCGCACGTGTTATTGCTGGCGACTGAATCACTGCCAAGTCCAAGTCTAATTTGATGGGAAATGAATTTTTGTAAAGGCGCGCGACCGTGACCAAGCTTGGCGTTCGACTTGGGACAGTGCGCAATGCCGGCGCCGCTCTGCTTGATGAGGTCGAGGTCGGCGTCATCGACGTTCACGCAGTGAGCAAGCAAAGGCTTTGTTTCGAGAATGCCGTGATGGGCGAGATATTGAATCGTCGAAACTCCAGGAGCTTGCCATTGGATGCCCCGAGCGCTCAAACCCTCGGTGAAAAAACCGCGACCTTCCAACATGAACAACTTCTCAGCCTGTGACTCCGCCGCATGCATCATCACAGGCAACTTCTGCTCGATTGCCAGGCGCGAAATCAATTCGAGTTGCGGCGCGCTGACTGTGTATGGGGCATGCGGCGACACTCCCACGCGCACCAGTTCGTTCTCTATATCGCGCATTGAACCGATTTGCTCGCGAAGTTTCGCGACATTCTCAGCCGCGAGTTTTGGATCCGGCCCGAACGATTCCTGATAGACGATGCCGCGCATGCCAACCTGGCGCAACGCTTTCATCGCCTCAGTCGCAGCCGAACTGGCATCTGCCGCGCAAGTTATGCCAGCGCGCGCCGCTTCGATTGCTCCCCAGGTTGCTGATACGAGCAAGTCCTCGGACGTCATCGCCATGCGCGCGACTGTCAACTTTCGCAGCCATGCGAAGAAGTTGCCCTCTTCGGGTTCCAGAAAGCCGCGCATGACTGTCAGTTCCAAGTGGGCGTGCGCGTTAACCAGGCCCGGCAGGATTGCGGCCTGACCAAAGTCTTCGATTCGGGAATCAGGAAATCTCGAGATGATCTCGTTGCGTGTGCCGACGCCAGAGATTTTCGAATCATCGACAGCGACGGCGCCGTCTTCGATCAAAGGAGAAGCGATTGGCAGGACCCAGCGGGCTGAATAGATGATGGGCATGTCGTCGTGGGACAAACTTCAGTCAGCGAAACTTCCTGGCATTCGCTTTTGAATCGGGCCGTCTCTTCTACGAGCCGCTCTTTGCTGACTTCAATCGATGATAACGCTCCAGAATTGAACTGATGTACGCGCGCGTTGAGGCAATATCGATACGCGCGATAAATTGCTGTTCGGTCAAAGGAGGCGCGCCTCTGGGCACACGGTTCCAGTCCGCGGCGCGACTGGGACCGGCGTTGTAAGCTGCCAGCATGCGCGCCTCGCGACCGGGCGTGTCGCGATAATCCTGGCCGGCTTTCTCAAGGTACCAGCAAGCGATCTGAACATTGCGTTCCGGATCGCTCAATAAGGTGGTGGGGTCGGCGAGGCTGCGCGGTTCCAACGGCGCCGTGACGTTATCAGCGGCCCATTCGCGCACGACTGCCGGCGTTACCTGCATCAAGCCGATCTCGCCGTCGCGGCCCTTCTTCCAGGGACTGAAGTAAGTCTCTTCATAGACGATGCTCCAAACCAGGTCGGGGTCAAGGTGATGAATGCCAGCCTCGCGCGCAATCAACGAGTCGTAGCGATGAATCCAGTACTGGTCGAAAATGTAGAGGCCTAAAAGGCCCAGAACCAGGAGTGTGAGGATGATGACAACTAGTCGCTTCATTCAACAAGAAACAAGAACCGATACGATCAAAAACGCGGAAATCAAGCGACTTGATTTTTGCCGGCGCCCGAATTCACGAGTTAATTGCTCCTGGAAAAGCGTGACCAGAAGCTCCCCACTACCGAAGCACGATCGACCCCTTCATATCTCAGGCGCAGGGTTCGGTCGTCAAAGACATGTCCCTGTAGCCATACTTCGGCGGACAGCGTGGCCCCGACGTAAAGCCGCCCGCCGGTAAGCGCGCGCGTGTTGACCAGCACTTCCAGCTTAAGCTTCTCAAGATCAAGATAGATCCAGTACAACTCGCTGCCGGAAAGCGGATTACGCAAAGGCTTAAAGGCCAACACGCGACCGCGAACGCTCCAATCATTTTCGTGGGCGGCCCGCGACGGCGCGGCCCGCTCCAGCGGTAGCCAGCGCGAGTTCATCCCGCGCGCGCAGATCCGGGCTCGATAGGCTAATCCGCACAGACCAACATGTAATGCCGGCGCGCGAAATCCCGCCGCCCCGACCTCAGTAAGATTCTGCAGTTCAAACAAAACTTCGCTGTCGGTGCCGTCGCAGTAACCGTGTATTACCGCTTCGCCTTCTTCATCGTATTCGGTTAACGCCCACGGGGCGATGCGTTGCATGTAGCGGGCGCGAAAGCCCGGACGGCAGTTCGCATAGAACACATCGCCGGTTCCCGATTCGTAGAGGACAGTCCAAACCTCGAGGCCTTCGCCGAGTTTCCAGCAACGCCCGTGCAGGACGGCGCCGCGCCGCAAAAGACGGGTCGGCTCTCCCTGGTTTTCAGCGCGTTCAGCCAGAAAATTGATGGCTTTCTCGCTGGGCACTTCCAGACCGATGGTCTCAAACGTGGCGTCCATCATGCTGACTCAGGAATCTAAGATCTCAAATTTGAATTTTGAGATTTGAGATTTGAGATTCAAAATTCAAAATTCAAAATAAAGCCCTAGCGTGTTACTCGCTTCCGCTCCTCAAAAGGGGGAGTTTCCTCGGATTCGTCGTTTCGTGGCGCACGCTTCTTGAATCCGCGAATATTACGTTGGGGACCAAAATCCGGCCGTACGCCGGTGCGCACCATTTCAGCAAACAGATCGACATCGTAATCCGCCTCCCGGGACATGGTCTCGCGTATTTTGTGGAGCACGGTCAGGAATTTTGGTCTGCGATACATTCCGCGCATTCTTCAACCCTCAAACGCTCAAGCCGATTCTCCGACTTTCAAATGCTTCCGTCCCTATAAAAGCTGCCGCGGCTAGTGATTCCAACAAGGGTCCTCTCTCGCACATCTATTCTTGGCTTTCTTGTTCACAGATTGCAAATCAAATTCCGAGATCTGGAGAATTAAACCTCAGATGAGAAGTCACCCTCACGTCGTGGTTTCGCGCTCAGTTCCCTCGGAAACCAAAAACTCCGGAGTCACAATCATGGGAACAAAAAAGCCGGCCGCCGTATTAAACAAACGGATGCGCGCCTGGCGGCGCACGTTCGCGAGGTGACCAAAGTTCCAGGTTACCAAATAATCAATCTTGTGGAACGAAGCAAGGGCTACGTGTAACGCATCCGCGATGAACTTGCGATGAAAGATCCCGCGCGACACATATCCTTCGGCGAGGATGGCCGCTTCCTCGGTGAGTTCGACCTGTTCCAGTCCGGCCACCAGCTTGAGGTAAGCGGACCGATGCGGTTCCGTGACACGTTGCAGTTCGCTGGTTACCAGTGGCGAGATTACGGCGCGGTACTCTGACAACTCATGCTCCCACCAGCGAATCGTGAGGTCACGCCGGAAGGGCTCGCCGTTATCAAGATAGGCCCCGATAACAGAAGTTTCCAGGTAGGTGCTGGGCTTCATGTTATTCCCTGGTTCCTTCAGGTTGGGGACTCGCGCTCTGGATTGGAGCGGCGTCAAGCGGCTGCAATCGGACGACGCCCTTTTGAAAGTCGAACGCTACGCGAAAGTGTCGCAGGAAATTGGCGCCCAGTATGCCGCTCTGCTGAAAGCCCGCGGTTTCGTTCACCGGTTCAAGATCAAGCACGGCGGCGTTGATCTTTTCGAGGGCGTAAGTGCCAATCATGATCTTTGGCAGCAACGCCGTTTTCACGTCTTCTGCAATACCCGCGGCGCCAAAGACCCGCATTCGATCCTCTTTGATGAAAGCCTGGGCCTCCTCAAGAGCCGCTGTCTTCTCAGACAAGACGCTGACCGAGGCGCCGGTATCGATAATGAAGTTGAGAGGTCTTGTGATTCCGTCAATGAGAACTTCGCCGCTTAGAAAGCCACTGGAAGTCGTGCGCACCGGCACGCCGATTTCAGGCCGCGGCGCGACGGCCTCGGCCTTCACCGGGTTTCCCTGGCCGGACGTAACTGTTCCCACTTCCGTCTGGGAATTTCGTTGACGCATGAGCGTCAGGGTGCGTACTCCATAATCCAAAGTGATAACGAGACGGCTGAGCGCGGCGATTCCAAGGTACCCGTCCACAGGGTTATGTTCATCATAAAAATGGCGAATGTAGACTGGCACATTGCCAATCCGAACCTCGCCGAACTCCATCGTATCGAGATATCCGTAGACGATTTCAAAGCGGCCGCCACCACCAACGGCTCTTGCCAATCCTCCTTGCGCGACAGCCTTAACGCCGAGCTTGCGTGCTGTCTTATCGGAAATCACGGACATTCCCGACCCGGTGTCGAGCACGAAACGAAGGAATTCCTTCGAGCCATTGATGCGCAGGCTGATGATGGGACGACCGTCAGGCGCGTCGAACTGCAGCACCGTGCGGTCAGGGCCCTGAAGGTTGTAAAGGGGGCCCTGCCGTCCCAGGTAACGCAGAAAATCAATCAGCCCCCGAATCCGGGCCCGCCGGTCAATGTCGGTGTGGGGGGCGACGACCAGGAATCGTTCATAGGCATCCGCTGCCTCCTTGTAACGCTCGATGCGAGCCGCGGCCTGGCCGAGGTTGAATAAGTAATCAGCCTCGTTCGGATCGATGGAAGCAGCGCGGCGCAATCCCGCGACACATTTGGCAGCTCGGTTTTCGTAATAATCCACCATCGCCAGCCCGGCGATGGCCATCGCTTCCTCGCTATTCAAATTGAGAGCCGTGTGAAACTCTCCCACGGACAGGCGAAAATCTCCGCTCGCCAGGAGGGCCGAGCCCAACAACGAGTGAGCGCGCGCCGACAGAGGATCGAGGGCGACTACTCGCGCAGCATGATTATACGAATCCTGCAGACGGCGTTGTTTCAGCAACGCGTGACTCAACCCCAGCCGAGCGTCCGTGTCCCGATCATTCTTGGCGAGCAGTTCGCGATAGAGTTGTTCAGCGCGCTCAAAATCGCCGGAGCGCAAAGCTCGCTGGGCGCGGTTACGAGTTTTCTCCTTATCGACACCGTTGACAGGGTCCGCACCGGTCAGCGCCAGGCAGAGCAAGCCGGCGGCCAGCGTGCGAATCACGATTTGATGAGTGGGTGACTTAATAGGTCCGAACCGCATGAGCTTGATCGTCCGCAAATGTCAGAAAAATGATCGGCGGCTACTTTAGGATCTCGCCGGTCTTCATCGACCAGAGAACCAGATCGAGTTCGTCAAAGTCTATTTGCACCGCGGCAGCGAATTCCCGCATGCGCGCCTCAATCGTCAGATAGCGGTGGCGACCCGTAGGCGGCTTTGGTGAATCTATTACCCCAAGTTCAGCCAGCGAGCGCACAATATGCTTGTCCAGAATACCGTAACCTTTGAATCCCACATTGCGTAAAAAGTGGCTCGCCTCCTTATAGCCGAGGCCTTTGATCTGCGGTTCCTGAGCCAGCCAGTCGCGGCGCTCGAACGGGTCGCGAAAACTGTCCAGCCGGTCGCGCAGCCGCATCGAAATTGATTCCTGCAAATAACGCCTTGTGCTTACTACATACGCGGGCCGGGCGTTTGGAAAACGATGGGCGCCGGCCTCAATCAGCGCTCGCGTCATCGCCGGTCGGCGTCCCGATTTCAATAGTGGCCGTAGGGCCTCGACCGAACGCAAGCCCATTTTTGCCGATGCGCCGGCGGTGAAAATACAATAGACCAGTTCTTCCCACAATCGCGCATCCGAGCCTGTTCTCCAAACCTGTTGGAACTCTCTTAGTCGCGCTCGAATGTCTTTGCGCCGCGCCGCGTGGGTGACGCGCAAACGGGCGATCGTTATCGGTGCTCGACTTTGGGGCACGAACTTTCTTTAGACGAAACAAATTCTAGGTTCGCATTTGTTTCCCTGTCAACGAACTTCGTTTGTGAAGCGCCACGCCGGCGACCTCAGCAGGTGCATCCCGGTGTGACCGGGGGACATCAAAGATTGCTTTTCTCGGCTCGCCGAAAGCGCTGACTCGTTTCATGCTATGATGCGCGGCAGGAGCCAACGATGGGCTGACACAGTTTGGTTCGTTCGGTTTTCTTTCAAGGATGCACCAGTTATTGAAAAAGATCGGCAGCGCGCTCGCGGCGGTACTAATCGGCGCGACTTTTACTTTCGCGCAGCAGGGTGCTCCGCCTGCCGGATCGCAATCCACTCCCAGTCAGACGCGGCCACAAGCGGTCTCGCCTCTGTTGGGCAACTCTGGCGCGGCGAAGCCGAATTCGTCAAGCGCGCCGGGATTGGCGCAGCCCGCTTATCTGACTCCGATCAGCGGACTGCAAGGGGTATTAGCGGAAACGCTCGAGGGAACCACGCTCGCGGCGCAATCAGTTGACGAAAGACTTAACCCCGCATCTTCGGTCAAGCTGGCTACGGCGCTGGTAGCTCTACAGACCTTCGGACCGGACCATCGCTTCGTAACCTCTGTCTGGGCCAGCGGAAAAATCGATAGGAGTACCGGAACGCTGACCGGAGATTTGATCGTCACGGGACGCGATCCCTCCTTTCACTACGAGCACGCAGTTATGCTGGCGCGCGAGCTGAACCATTTGGGTGTGCGGAATGTCACCGGCAATCTGATCGTCGCCCCCGGCTTCACCATGAACTTTGACTGGTCGGCAAAGCAATCAGGAGAAGAATTCCTGGAAACGGCAGATGCCGCGCGCCGCTCGGCTGCCGCTACGCGGGCATGGCTTGACGAGCGCACTCTGGTCGGCGACAACGAAAGCCTGCGCAGTGTTCCCAGTCTCGTAATCTCCGGCCAGGTGATCGTCGGATCGGCGCCCACGGGATCGGTCCCGCTGCTCACACATAAGTCAAGCAAGCTCGTCGATGTCCTGAAGGTGCTGCTATGTTACTCGAACAACTTCATGGCCGAACGGATCGGGGAAACCCTGGGCGGGCCACAGACGATAGCTGCGCGGCTGGCGGACAAACTAAAAATTAGTCCCGATGAAATCGTTCTGGCTTCGACCAGTGGTCTGGGTATTAACCGCGTCACGCCGCGGGTGATGATGAAAATCTTGCGGGCACTGGGTGCCGAGTTGCAGAAGAACAGACTTGTCCTGTCGGACATCCTGCCGGTCGCGGGAATCGATCCGGGCACCCTGGAGGAGCGCTATACGGACCAGGTATCGCGCGGGAGCGTGGTTGCCAAAACCGGAACGCTCGTGCGGACGGATGGCGGCTCCAGTTCGCTGGTCGGTCAAATGAAAACGAAGAGCGGTCGCGTGGTGCTGTTCGTGATCCTCAATCAACGCGGTAGTGTGCTGCGGTTCCGCCAGAATCAGGATCAAATTGTTACCGCGATCCAGAATACTTTGGGCGGCCCGGCACCCTTCGATTATCGCCCCGTTAGGCTATCCATGCGTTTGGCGGATTCGGACTATGAGACTGCAAAGACGCGTGGCGAGTACGAGCCAAAAAATCAGTAAGAGCGTCCGACCCACTCACCGCCAGAAAATTTTGCCACTGTGGACTAATGTGCCGATCTTTGTCAGAAACAGTGACCAAAAATGATCTGCCGTAATAAGCACCCAGCGGATTTGGGGCCTTTCCTCCGAGTTAGAGATGGCACGAGCCTTGCTCCGCGCGAGATTGGACAGGACTGCGTTCCCTGGATCCAGACCTCAAGAAGCCCGCCTATGCATATGAGTTCAGTTGAAGCCCACATAGAACTTTGCAATTCCTTAATGGCCGCCAACCGCATGTGGGAGGTGACCATCGACACGCTTCCCGATGCTGTTTATATCTTCGGTCCCGACAAGCGGCTCAGTAGGATCAATCGCGCCGGCGAAACCCTCGAACGCGCGACGCGCTCATTCCTCACCGGGCGCTCCTGTTGCGACATGCTCTGGGGAGTAGAAGGTACTAGCTGCATGGTTGACCGGGCGGTTGCCAACGGTGCCGCCGTCGAAGTCGAACTTTCTGGGGGCAACAAATCACAGCGGTCCCTGCTGGTCCGGGTCATTCCGGCAGAAAAGAGTCAACAAGCAAACGGAGCGGGCTGCATCGTAATTGCCCGTGACGTTACAGAGCTCAGAGGCGTGGAAGAGGAAGCCGGTAAGCAACGTGCCTTTCTGGCCAGTCTGGCCGACCTCGCTCCTGACGAAATTTATACCCTCGATACTGAGCGGCGGTTTACCTGGATGAATCAGCGCGCTGAAGTTGATACCGGCTTCACGCAGTCGGTTTTGCTGGGGCAGGAGTTCAACGTAATTCTCACCGCTGACTCGAGAGAGGAAGGATCTGCCGCGGTCGCCTGCACATTGGGCGGTGAAGAAAAGCAATTCGAGGTGCGCACGCTCAATACCGATGGCCGCGTCCGCTGCATGGACGCGCACACCTCGCCTTTGTGGAGTGACGGCAACATCACCGGCGTAATGGTTTTCATGAGCGATATTACCGAGCGTAAGTTGGCTCAGGAACGCGCGGCCCGGTCAGACAAGTTACGAGCGCTGGGCGAGCTGGCGGCCGGTGTGGCCCACAATCTTAATAATTCTCTGACGGTGATTCAGGGGCGTGCGCAATTGCTGTTGATGCGCAGCAACGCCGAAGAAGGAAACAAAAAGAGTCTGGAAGTTATTACTCAGGCCGTGTCTGACTGTTCCCAGACTTTGCGGCGCTTGCTGGACTTTTCTCGACGTGATGCGACCCGCAATTCGGCGATAGTGGATTTGAGTGAGCTGATCACTTCCAGCATTGAAATCGCTCGACCGAAATGGCAATCAGACGCAGCTAGTCGCAGCGGAACGATCGAAGTGCGCATTGAAGCTGCCAAATCCGTTAATGTGCTTGGCGATTCGTCTGAATTGCGCGAGGTTGTGCTAAATCTCATCTTTAACGCAGTGGACGCGATGCCAAACGGCGGTACGATCGTAGCCGGAACGCGAATCGAAGGACAAACCGGCCGTTTCTGGGTGGAGGATACTGGAGGCGGCATTCCCCCGGCGGTAATGGTACGAATTTTCGAGCCCTTCTATACCACTAAGGGCGAGCGTGGCACGGGACTCGGCCTTTCTGCGTCGCACGGAATCATTGAGAACCACGGCGGCGATATCGACGTTACCAGCGAGTTAGGGAAGGGAACACGCTTTGAAATCATTCTACCGCTTCATGAAGTCGCCTCACCGACCGTAGTTGCTGCCGCAAAACCGATTTCGGGCGCGCGAACGGCGCGCGTACTGGTCGTGGAGGATGAGGAGAATATTCGCACGCTCTTGAACGATGCGTTCTGTGCAGAGGGTCATGACGTGGTTGAAGCCAGCACCGGCGCGGAAGCACTCGAACGTTTAGACCAGGGCAAATTTGATTTAATGATTTGCGATCTGGGCTTACCGGAATTGAGTGGACTTCACGTCGCGCGCTGGGTCAAGGAATTCCGTCCTGATCTGCCCGTGATTATAGCGACTGGTTACGCCGAGATGATCGCCGAAGAAGACTATGGGAAAGCCCGCATCGACGACGTGATCCGCAAACCCTACGCGATTGCTGACGTATTGGCTCGCGCGAATCTGGTCCTGGCGGCGCAACCAATTAGGCACGATGAAACCGTCGTGGTTTGAGCTTCTTAGGATCTAAACGCTCTCAACCTCACTTTCTGCCAATCCAATCTTTCTAATCGGAAAGTTTGTTGTTCGGACGCCGACCTCCGTTCGGTTGGCTTGCTTGTAACACGCGACGCTTCCTCGCGATCTGGCGGCGGCAGTGCCGTTTCATTTTTCCAGCTGGGCCGATGTTACCTTTTTGTTCCGCTTGACACTCCGCAAATCGCAGTGAATGATGAGCGCTGACGCGGGAATACGACTTTCAAATCTCAGATTCTGAGATTCGAGATTTGAGATCTCAAATATTCATTCATGCCTGACATTCTTCTTGTCGAGGATAAGGAAAGTCTGCGCCGCGTGCTGCGGCTGACGCTGGAGCACGCCGGTTATTCCGTCTCTGAAGCAGCCGATGCGCGCGAGGCGATCAACGAAATCGGCCGCGTCCCCTATAAGATCGTCCTCACTGATTTGCGCATGCCGAACGGCTCGGGTTTGGACGTCCTGCGCGCAGCGCGCGCCGCTGACGGAAATGTGCCGGTAATCGTCATGACCGCGTACGGTTCGATCGATGAAGCGGTGCAGGCGATGAAAGACGGCGCGCATGACTTTTTGCAGAAGCCGGTGGATTCGAATCACCTGCTGCTGCTGGTTGAGCGGGCATTGGAAGAGTTACGGCTGCGCACGGAAAACATTCTGTTGCGCGAAGAATGGTCAAAGCGCTACGGCTTTCCACGCATCATCGGCGAATCTGGAGCAATCAAGCGCGTGGTTGCTGAGACGCAGCGCGTTGCCCAGACTGAGGCCACGGTCCTGTTGCTGGGCGAGTCAGGAACGGGTAAAGAACTCTTCGCCCGCGCTGTGCATCATCTTTCGAACCGTCGCGACAAGCCTTTCGTTGCCATAAACTGTGCGGCTATTCCTGAGACGCTGATCGAAAACGAGCTGTTTGGCCATGAGCGGGGAGCGTTTACCGGCGCCGGTGACCGCCGTCTGGGGAAGTTTGAACTCGCTTCCGGCGGTACGGTGTTTCTTGATGAGATCGGCGAGCTGCCGCTGGCCGTGCAAGGGAAACTTCTGCGCGTAATCGAAGAAAAGTCGGTCGATCGCATCGGTGGCCGCGGACCTGTTCCGGTTGACGTGCGCGTGGTTGCTGCGACCAACAAGGACTTGCGCGCAGCCGTGAATAGCGGCGAGTTTCGTGGCGATCTTTTCTTCCGACTGGCAGTATTTCCGATCGAGATTCCGCCGCTGCGCGATCGCGGGGAAGACGTGGTGATGCTGGCCCGCCAATTCGCCGCGCAACTGGGAAAAGAATTGCGTGGCCGCGAGGCGACCATCAGTGACGCCGGCATTGCCGCATTGCGCACGCATCGCTGGCCTGGCAATGTGCGCGAACTTGAGAACGCGATCGAACGCGCCTGCATCCTGGCGGATGACGTGAATCTCGAGCCCCGCGATCTTGGTCTCGGCCCGGAAGACGCGCGCGGCCCGGCCGACTTTGGCTTCGATACGACGGGAACCCTGGGTGAAGCGGCTGCACGGGCGGTGCACCTTGTCGAGCGCCGCAAGATCGCCGAAACTCTGTCAGCGCACGACGGCAATAAAACGCGAGCGGCTGAAGCCCTCGGGGTCAGCTACAAGACGCTCTTGACCAAGATTAAGGACTACAGGCTTTAGCCAGTCGTTCAGAGTTCAAGCCTCAGGTTGTGCTAACAAGCAGCAACCTAAAGGTTGAACTCTGAACTCACTCTAAGAAATGAACGACGAGCAGGACCCAGATTCCAAGTCTCAGTTCCCCAATAACGAGTCTCAAGGCGGCAGCTCCCACTCCATTCCTCGCGATGTTAGCAACCGTGACGACCTCAATAGCAACGCCGCCGAGATAGCCGGCGAGACCACGGAGGTAGTCGGCGAGTCCACGGGCCGGTTTCCGCGTCCACTGACGGTTGAGCGCAGTGTGCGCGAAAGTACTGCCAAGTCTGCGTTCCTGGTCGGCGCGGGCATCCTCATCAGCCGCATCGTCGGCGTAATTCGCCAGCGAGTCTTTGCTTACTACTTCGGGAACTCCCTCGCCGCTGACGCCTTCACAGCGTCATTCCGGATCCCGAACTTCCTGCAAAACGTCTTCGGTGAAGGAGCGCTTTCTGCTTCGTTTATTCCGGTCTACGCAAATCTTCTAGCCCGCAAAGACGAGCGGGAAGCGAATCGTGTAGCGAGCGCTGTACTTACGCTGCTGGCCGTTGTGACTTCAATTATCGTCCTGCTTGGCGTGCTGGCTACTCCATATCTCATTTCCATAGTTGCGCCGGGGTTTGTTGGTGAGCGGCGGGAACTGACGATTGAGCTGGTTCAGATCTTTTTTCCCGGCGCCGGCCTCCTGGTGATGTCCGCGTGGTGTCTCGGCGTGCTGAACAGTCACCGCAAATTTTTCCTGTCCTACACCGCGCCGGTCATCTGGAATCTCTCGATCATAGCTGCCCTGATCTTCTTTGGCCGCCATTCCGGTCAACTCGATCAGGTGCAGTTGGGCCAGTTCCAATTTCGCCTGGCTATTCTTACCGCATGGGGATCGGTAATCGGCAGCGCACTGCAATTCGCTGTCCAGCTTCCGACTGTGCTTTGGCTGGTCCGCAGACTCCGGCCGGTGTTTGATTTCACGAATGCAAATGTCCGGACTGTCATTCGTAACTTTTTCCCCGTCTTCATGAGTCGGGGCGTGGTGCAAATTAGTGCGTTCGTCGACGCGGCTCTGGCCAGCCTCGTACCATATATCGGCGCAGTGTCGGCGTTGAATTATGCCCAGAGTCTGTACACCCTGCCGGTCAGTCTATTCGGAATGTCCGTTTCGGCGGCCGAGCTTCCGGCGATGTCCAGCGCCCTGGGCACCAGCGATGAGATCGCCGACCAATTGCGCCGGCGGCTGGGTGGTGGGTTACGACGCATTGCGTTTTTCATCGTACCTTCCGCCATGGCGATGCTGGCCCTGGGTGATGTGATGACTGCGGCGCTTTATCAAACCGGGCAGTTCAAACACGCGGACTCGAGATACGTGTGGGGAATCCTGGCCGGTTCAACCATCGGCTTGCTGGCTTCGACGCTCGGACGCCTTTACGCGTCAACCTATTATGCGTTACATGACACGCGCACTCCGCTCCGCTACGCGGTCATCAGAGTGACACTGACAACTGTTCTTGGGTATCTGTTCGCGATTCCTTTGCCACCGGC
>Ga0207646_10002028_pt1 | contig 24339 bp, 20 predicted proteins | sample KBSK5502metaG_FD_184343 | JGI IMG/M metagenome (GOLD analysis project Ga0207646, IMG submission 184343) | Corn, switchgrass and miscanthus rhizosphere microbial communities from Kellogg Biological Station, Michigan, USA - KBS K5-50-2 metaG... | ecosystem: Host-associated > Plants > Roots >... | reverse complement strand
CGAGTTGCATTCACATCTCAGATGTCTGAGCGCGGATGCTATAAGATCTTATAGGATTGATCGCCGTTCTCCCCACATCGTTGCCATCGCTGTGAGTTGGCTTGCAGCTATTGACAACGCAGTACTGCGGGTGAATTGTAGCGCACAGGATGTGAGCGAGGTCGACAAATGTCCCCGAGCGCATTCTTCCCGGCGGTCTCCACGCAGGTTTTCAAGGAGAGTTTGTCATGACAAGAGGCTCAAGGTTGAGAGTGAAGCTGCTCGCGGTGTCGCTCATGGCTCTGGCTGCATTTCTTCATCCTACGAGGGCATCTGCGACTACAGCACTGTTTTGCGTACAGTGGGTACAAGTAGCGAACTGCGATTCTATCCCGGCGTGGGTATACGAAACGTGCATGGGCTGCGAGCGGAGCGTTGGTTGCGCAGGGCCTGGCCTAGCGCCGCCATACTACGACAACACCACCTGGGTTGCGGGTTGTGACTACGAGACCATCCCGGCGACAAAGTAAAGCCGTCCCAATCCAGAACCCATGATTACCACTGGTGGCGTTCGTACGGTAGTCATGGGTCGGGAGTGTGACCGACGGCATTTCCGGTCTTAGCTAGGGTTCTTTCCCGCTAGCAACCTCTTGATCACAGCATCCAATTGTGCTTGGGGCATCCCGCCATGGTACCGCCAGCCATTGAGAAGTATGGTGGGCGTAAGGTGCACGCCGAGGCGCTCACCAAGCGCCACACCGACTTCAATTGCCTCGACCCTCGCGGTGTCCGCGGTGCAACGCGCAAACGCGGCCGTATCAACAATCCCCGCGTCGGCGGCGTATGCCGTCCAAGCCTTGAGTCCTAGAGAATCTTGCTTTGCATATAGTAGATCGAGCAGCTGGGCAAAGTCCGCCTCCGTTGGGGCGCATTCCAAGGCGCGGGCAGCAGGTCGTGCGAAGCGATGGTTATCCAATGGATAGTGAATGAAGGTGAAAGCCACTTGGTCGGGCCGCTCTTTCATGATCGCGCGCACGCTCGCATGGAAGGCTTTGCAGAACGGGCATTCCAAGTCGGAAAACTCAACTATCTTGACACCTGCTTCGGTATTGCCTACAAGTCGGCCACTGGAGAGAAAGTCTTTCCATTCCGGAACGAACTCTGGCTTTAGTGTCTCTGCGCGGGCTGGAGTACCAGCAAAGAACTCCCTACGCACGACCACTGCTGCAATCGTAATTGCTGCTGCGGTTAGCAGAGCGTTTAGGAACCTGTCCGAACGTTCAGTCATAGTTAATTCTCCACTTGTGCAGATCATTCGGGGAACCGCCGTCTCCCACAGGCCCTCAGGCGGAGGATGGAAGACTGTGTTAGCCGGCGCTGCTCCGTGTGAGCTCGCGCGGCTCGCACTCTGCGTTGTTGGGCGGCCGTATGAGAATCGAGAAGGACGGGGCCATCGCGGTCGAGCCGAAACGAAGACTGCGATGTGGAGCGCAGAAACACAAGTGCTAATGACATCCTATAACATCTTATAGTCTTTCGTTGCCTCGCCCCCGGAGCCGGCCTGCAGTCGGGCTCGAGTATCGAGCGAGATTCAGGCAAGGACTTATTAACTAGCTGTTGGGGGCGCTTGAACGCAGTATGGGCTAGAGGAAGTTTGTCAGGCAGGCCGGAAATCTGTAATCAGTATACCGTGCTGCCTAAGGTTGGATCCGCAGTTCACTCATCTTGACTGCGATCGCGTACCGCATCAGTCCCCATTCGGATGAGAGGCCTAACGCCTTGCGGATCCTGACGCGATGGTAGGTCACGGTGCTGGGGCTAACGTGCAAGTCGATCGCAATCGATGCGGTACTTTTCCCCATCCCGAGAAGATTGACGATGTCGCGCTGGCGTGCTGACAGGCACTCAAGGCGGACGCCAACTTCGCATAAGGTGTACCTCGACGTGGACTTTACAGCAAGGTCTGAAACATAGGTTCGACCAGCCAACACCTCGTCGATAGCATGGCGTAGCTCGGAGAACTGGGCGTCCTTCGGCACGAAACCGTTTGCACCAGCTGCGATCGTCGCGTTGGCGAGCACGACGTCCTGATGCATAGTTACGACAAGGATCCTTAGTGACGGAAGCGCGGCCCGCAAGTCTGGAATGATCTCCAAGCCGCTCCGTCCAGGCAGGCTCAAGTCCAACAAAACTGCGTCAGGTCGGAGCCTAAGGCACTCAGAAACCACACGGTCCCCGCTGTCCAGGACAGCCACGATTTCATAACCGCGCTCCAGCTCTGATCGTAACCCCTCAAGCATGAGATGATGATCATCTACGAGGAGAACGCGAGCTCTAGAGGGCACGATAATGCAGTCAACCATAATGGCTGTAATGACGCGACGTTGGCCGACGATAGCAAGGTCGGCAAAGTGCTCAGTGGAACATTCTTGGCTGTATCTCCCCGGTTTACTGGCAAATCAGAACAGAGACACTGCGCGCCACTAGCAAGAGATTACCTCCTCTAGAGCCGCTTAGGCCTGGCTACGACTGAGAATTGGCTGGTAGATTTCCTGGAAGAGGCGGGAGCTTGTTTCCGCTCACCCCAGTCCCCTTCCCCACCTCACGTTGTCCACCGACTGCGCTAGCCTCGTAACCCGTGCCCGCACGCACAGGTGGCGGTGCCGCGCGCACTGGCCGCAAGGAGCCCATCGCTCACTTCGGGAGGCGTGACCTTGCCCCGCATGGGATTGGCCGTGTTGCACGAACTCTCCAACGCCGCCATCACGTCGGGATCCCCCCCGAATCGATAACGGACAACCCTGTCGAGCCGACGCTCATGCTTCTGAGTCTCAGCGGCAACCGCGTCCATGTCGGCCTTGGCGCCGACAGGGTCCCGTCGGCAGGAGCAGCTTCTCGCCGCTGCCTTCGAATTCTGAACCCGCGTTCGCCAGGTCAAGTTGATGAGCGCCCCCTGGCGGTCTGGAGGGCGAGGTTCAACCGCGGGCCCAGCTTGTCGAGGGTATCGAGCTCCGCATGCGCCGGCGACATGCTGGCGCGCTCGAGCTCTTCTGCGACGGTGGTAGTGATCTCGATGGCCCGGAGAATCCTGAAGCGTTCGAGGGAACCCGGGCCCCCTTTCTCGGCCTCCGAGGTCATGATCGCCCAGATCCGCAGACGCACGTTGTCGATCTCACGCTTGAGGTCGGCGATCCCTGCCGCCGAAAGCGTCGACCGCCCGACCTGCAAATCGAGCATCTGGAGCGAGGCCCGCATCGAGGCCACATGATCGCCCGGCGTCATCGCTTTCATGGCAATCCCTTCCGGCAACACTGAGGTGTTTTCATCCAGATCACGCGCGGGTTAGGCTGGTGAACACTAGCCCCGGACGCGCCGGGGTGCAATTCCGCGGACATTCGGGACCTGCTCGGCGCATGATGACGAGTTGGGCGTGCGGGTGGGCAGCGGACTCCGCTATCGACCTCCCTGTCGGGTCCAGATCGCAATCGCACCGCAGGTGCCATCGTTGAATTCGGGCGGCAGTTCTCCAGGTCCTCGAAAGACCTCGACCAGCTCGATATCGCCGATGGCAATGCGCTCCAGTATCGTTCCGATCATCGCTTTCGCCTCACGACGAATTGCCTCCACCTGATCGCCTTGGCCCGATGAGGTCCTGCCCCGGGGTGGGGCGGCGTTTTCCTCGGCGAGCCGGAGCGCAAGTCCCTCGGGCATCTGCCGCCGACCGTCAATGTAGACATTGATCTTCGGCGGGAACTCGTTGCAACGCGAGAAAGCAACAATCGTCCCACCGCTCACGCCGGTTGGACGGATGTCCACGCGGACCCCTGCCCTGGCCTGCAGCAATTCGACCACGCGAGTGGGCGCCCGGCGCTCGATCTCGTTCCGATCGATGAAAATCCCGAACCCCTGCCGCTGGCGCCGGAAGAAATCATCGTACTTGGTGGTCCCCGCATATTCCGCCGGCTTGGCGTTCCGGGCCGTCACCTGCACTTCGGGCAGCTCGAATGCGCCCGGCTCCATTTGAACGATGCCGGACCACTGTCCGCGCACCTTCAGCAACTGCGACTTGTAGCCAGGGCGACGAATGCGGATCAAGAGTTCGTCGCGCTGCGGCACCCGGAGCACGAACTGCCCCGCAGACGAGGACATCGTCGTGATATTCGTCCCCGGAATTCCGATTTCGGCTCCCTCGATCGGGCTCCGCCGAGGATCCACCACCGTCCCCGAGACGGTGATCGACAACGTGTCGGATTGCTGCGCGTGAAGGGGTGCAATGGCGGCCAGCATCGCCACACTGGCCGGAGGGAGGATACGCCTCACGGTCTGTCGAAGGTTCAGGCACCAGAGCGTTGGGATATGTACACCTTCTCGATAAGAGCAGAATCGTACTCGTTCGCACGGTGCGCGGCCCACCGCCCAATCGTGAAGGATACCCCTTAGCTCCCCACTTCCGTCACCCTAAGCACCTCATCGAGCGTCGTCGTCCCGCTGCGCACCTGGCGGAGGCCGTCGTCCCGCAGCGAGCGCATCCCCTTGTCCATCGTCGCCCGCCGTATTTCCCCGGCGGGCCGCTGATTCACGACCAGCGCCCGGATTTCTTCGTCCATCCACACCAGCTCGTAGATCCCGCTCCTGCCCCGGAACCCCGTCCCCCGGCATCGGTCACACCCCACAGCCGCAAAGACAGGCTCGTCATATTCGCCGAGCAGCACCCGCTCCTCACGACTCGGCTCGGCCCCCCGCTTGCAATGGGGACAGAGCAGCCGTACTAGCCGCTGCGCCAGCACCGCCTCGACGGTGCTCGCCACCAGATACGGCGCCACGCCAAGATCGATCAACCGCGTGATCGCGCTCGGCGCATCGTTGGTATGGAGTGTGGACAGAACCAGATGGCCGGTCAGCGCTGCATGCGTCGCGATCTCCGCCGTCTCCCGGTCGCGGATCTCCCCCACCAGCATCACGTCGGGATCCTGGCGCAAGAGCGCACGCAGCGCCGTTGCAAAGGTCACCCCGACCTTCTCGTTCACCGGCACCTGCGCGATCCCATGCAGCTCATACTCGACCGGGTCTTCGACCGTGAGGATCTTTTCCCGTCCGGTGCGTAGCCGGTCGAGCGCGGCATAGAGCGTCGTGGTCTTGCCCGACCCGGTGGGCCCGGTGGCGAGCACGATTCCATGCGGCTTCGCGATCGCCCGCTGAAATCGGGCCAGCGTCTCCGGCGCCATCCCCAGCTCGTCCAGACTCCCATGGTGCTGCTCCTTGTCCAGCAGCCGGAGGACGATGCTCTCTCCATGGAGCGTCGGAACCGTGGACACCCGCACGTCGACCTGACGATCCTGAAGCCGCAGCCGGATTCTCCCATCCTGCGGCACCCGTCGCTCCGCGATATCCAGCTCGGCCATGATCTTGAGCCGGCTCACCACCGCGGCGGCAAGATGAGCCGGCGGCGAAGGCGCCTCCTGCAAGACACCATCGACCCGATAGCGCACCTGCTGGCCCCGGGTCGAAGCTTCGAGATGCACGTCCGAGGCCCGCGCCTCCAGTGCCTCCAGCAAGAGCAGGTTCACCAGCTTCACCACCGGCGCCTCGTTGGCGAGATGCACCAGATCGTCCAGCGGCAGCTCTCCCGCTCGTGCCTCGGTCAAATCGGCCGGCAGCTCGGCGATCATCCTCTCCGCCGTCACCGAGCCCGTCGCGTACACCCGGCGAATCGCCGCTCGCAACTCCGCTTCAGGACCATGCACCACCTCGAGCTCGGCGCCGAGCACCAGGCGCAAATCATCGAGCGCTTGCGGGTCGGGATGCTCCCGCCAGGTAGCGAGCCGCACCACTCCCTCCTCCCGTTCCAGCGGCAGGAGCCCGTAGTGCTCGAGGTACGCCGCGACGAGCTGATCGGTGAGCGGCGCCAAGGAGGAGAGCTCCATCAGGGCTTCCGCGGAATCGGAATACGGAGCGAATCAGTGACTCCGGTCGACAGGAGAGGCGCGGCCTGCCTGACCCCGGCGCGAGCCCGGTCGAGATCGGCATCGGTGGTGATGACGTACGGCGTCAGAAAGAGAAAGAGCTCGCTGTGGGTCGTCGTCTCCCGCCGGCTCCCAAAGAGGCCGCCGAAGATCGGGATGTCCATCAGAATCGGAATCCCGGAACGAGTCTTCTCCTGCTGCCGGTCGATGAGGCCGCCGATCACCGCGGTCTGCCCATCCCTGACGAAGAGCAGGGTGGACGCCTCCCGCGTGCTGATAATCGGCGCGCCGAACTGCACCTCCGCCGTGGCGGTGCTCACCTCCTGAAGGACCTGGAGGTTCACGTAGCCGTCTTCGTTGATGGTCGGGACGATGGTGAGCTTGGTGCCGACGTCACGGTACTGGATGATCTGATCCCGCACCCCGGCGTCGGTGGGAAGGGAGCGCGACGCCTGAATGAACGGCCGCTCTGACCCGATCAGGATCCGGGCCTCCTGATTGTTCTGCGCGAGCACAACGGGACGGGAGATGATCCGCACCTCGCCCCGGCTGCCCAGCGCGCTCAAAGCCAGCTTCAGGTCGAGATTGGTGCGCTGCTTCAGTATGTCGAGCACGAAGTCGCCGACGCTGGGGCCATCCAGCGTCGCCTTGACCTCCGGATTGTTCTTGCCGTCGCTTACACTCCCGCTCACCGAGGTACCCTTCTCGCTGGTCTTCCGCACCTCGGCGATCACGACCTCGATCATCACCTGGAGCGGGCGAACGTCGAGCGCTTCGATGGTTTGCCGGAGAATCTCCCAGTCGCCCGCCTGCGCCCGCACCAGCAGCGCATTGGTGCGCGCCTCGGCCACGATCTGGACCCCGCCCCGAAGCGTCCCGGGCAAGGAGACCCGCTGGCCACCGAGCTCCACGCCGACCCGCACGGGAGGGGCGACGCTGTCGGGGGCCGCGGGAGGAAGATTGGCTTCGCTCAGCCGCTCGGAGAGTGACACCTCCGTCAGTCCGCGAGAAGTGCCGGCGGCGCGTCCTCCGCCGAAGAGACTCTGAATCGTGGCGGCGAGCTCGGTGGACTTTGCGTGCTTCAGCCGGTGCACGAAGAGGCGCATTTCGGCCTGTCCATCGGGACCGGTACTGTCCCGGCCCGATTGTCCCGCGGGTCCCGCCGCGCCTTCGATCCGGAGAAAGCCTTCCATCTCGACAACGGTCAATCCATTGGAGCGCGCCAGATTCTTGAGCAGGCTCACCAGCGCGTCGTGCTGCAACGGCTGGCGCATTCGCAGCGTCACTCGGCGCACCGGAAGCTCGCCGTAGATCACGTTGAGGCCAGCGGCTTCGGCGAGCGCCGAGATCACCAGCCGGAGGTCGGCATCCTGGAAATCCACCAGCACCCCCTGGGTCGTCACCTGAACGGCCGGCGTCTGTGCCGCGAGCGTGCTCGCGCCGGCGCATAGCGCTGCCAGACCGATGATGTACGAGATGCGTCTCATGTCAGGTCCCCGCCTTGGCGACGAGAACTTCGATCAGTTGTCCCGTCGCGGTTCGGAAGGTGGCGCGCCCCTGCCCCACCGACCGCAGGGTGTAGCCGGCGAGACGCTCGCCGAGGCGCACGAGCCGGGGCGGCTCGCTCCCGATCTGACACATGGCAAATCCGCCACCGGTTTCCACCGCTGTACCGATCAGCACGATGACCTGGGCAGGTGGCGGCGTGTGCGCCTCGGCATCGGCGAGCGCTTCGCCGGGCATGCGAAAGGCCACCGAGGCAGGCCGGCGCTCGGACCGGAAAGGATCCGAGGCGACCGCTGCCCCGAGTCCTGGGTCCTTCGGTTCGGTGCGCTCCGCCGGCGGACTCGCGACTCGCGCCGAGTCCTGCGTTTCGACGGACGGCTCGGGCAACTCAACCGGTCGAGCCAGTCGCACCAGCGAGATGCTCGAGGCAATCAGGAGCATGACGAGGACGCCGGCGGGGACCACCAACATCGGTGACAAATGGAGCCGCCTCATTGGCCGGCTCCCTTGGCGAGCACGCTCGCCGAGCCGGGCTCGTAGAGGGCAAAGCCTTCCACCACGAGAGTGAGCCCAAGCAGCTCGGTGCTGGTTCCCTGCCCCGGCGAGCCGATCTCCGCCGCGGGAAGAATCGAGATCTCCCTGACCCGCACCAGCTTTTTGCCGAGCTCCATGGCGCCGAGCCAGGCGAGGAGGCCGGCGATGTCGCTGACGGCACGCACCTCGACCCTGATCCGGAGAATGCCGTCGTCGCCGATCGCCGCGGTGCCCGGATCGCTCGACTGCACGAAGACCCTGTGCGTTGCGGCCTGTCCCGTCACGTAGGAGACGAGTGCCGCGCCGGCGGTGACGGTATCGCGCCCATCGAAGAGCCGGGGCGATTGCTCGAGCAACGCTACTGCCGCCTGCTGGAAGACTTTCTCCCGGCCGGGCCGCTCGCGAAGGAGGGCCAATTCCCGGTGGAGGAGATCGCGCTCCTGTGCCACCCGGCCCTCTAGGCCGGCAAAGCTCGACGCCACCGGCCGCACCACCAGGGGCCAGGCGAAGGCGGGAATTACCACCACTGCGGCTAGGCGGAAGGTCCGGCGCTCGCGCCCGGAGAGGCTCTGCCACTTGAGGCGCAGGTTCATGGCGCCTTCTCCGGCGCTCGAGGAGGTGAGCGCAGCGTCGCCGACGCGGTGAATCGCTCGATGGGTGGTCCTGAATCGCGGACTTCCTGGCGAATCGGGCCGGCGGGACGCACCGCGGTGAGCCGGCTTGCCGATTGCAGTCCCTCGAATACGCCGGCGGCTCGTTGCGCCCCGCCGTCGAGCACGAGGGAGTCCGCCGTGCCGCGGAGGGAAGTGAGATAGGCGTCCGCGGGCAGACCGGACGCCACTTCGTTGAGGATCGCCGACCAGGAATGAGCCTCGGATGCCGTGGTACTGAGCGCACCGAGCCGGGCGAGGGCGCCGAGGGAAGCCTCGCGCTCGCTGAGCGCGGCCTCAATCGCGGTCCGGCGGATCTCGCGCGCGCGCGCGAGCACGTTCAATTCCCGGAGCAGCACGGCGCGATGAAGCCCGAGGGCCAGGACGACGCCCGCCGCCGCGGCAATCCAGAGTCGTATCGCCAGGCGGCGGGTGCGGCCGACTCGGGCCGCGGCTTCGCGGCCAGGAACCAGCGAGAGCGCTCCTCCGCCGCCGGCATAACACGCGGCGATCGCCGCTGCCTGGCCGAGCTCCGATTCATTGAATACCGACTGGCCGCCTCCACCCATCTCGAGGATTGCCGCGTCGATCCGCTCTGTCGAGGTCGGAGTTCGGCGCACGTCTATAAGCCTGCCTCGCTCGACGCGGATCAGCTCTGCTCGCTCACCATCCTCCACCACGACGAGGGGACGGCCCTCGCGTCCGGCCCATCGGGCCCACCCGGAATGGGCCGGCTCGAACGAGTCGATGGTGCAGCCGGCGCTCCGGGCCGCGTCCGAGATTCCGTCGAGCAGCCAGGCGGGAGCCGAAGCGACCAGCACCGGGAGCGGCCCTCGGCGCGCACCGGGGACGGGAGCAAGAGCCACCACCTGCGGCTCACGAACTCCGGGGAAGTACTTCGCGATATCGCGCTCCATCACTCGGCGTACCTCGGCGAGGCGGAGCCGGGGGAAAGTCAGCGTGCGGATCTGGACCAGCGGAGGAAGCAGCGTCACCGCGAGCCGGGCGTTCCGTATCTCGAGCGCTTCCTGCATCTCGGCGAGCGCGCTCCGGAGCTCGTCGCGCCAATCGCCCGCGTCGGCAGTACCCAGTGAAATGGAGCAGCGCCATGCTGTCTCAGGAGTCGTGCGCGCGCTGCGTCGAGCCGCGATCAGCTCCCCGCTGCCCACCGCGAGCCCGAGGATCGGCGCTCTCATCTCGCCCGCTCCATCCAGACCACGATTGCCTGATCGGTGGCGCGCACCAGCTCGGCCTGCACCCGGGCGCGGACCGGACTTCCCGGAAGCCATCCTTCGCTGGTCACCAGCACGTCACGGGTCTCGAAGCCGATCCGCTTCTCGAGCGCCGGCTGATTGGCCAGAAGCAGCGACCTCGCCCCGGGGGAGAGCTCGAGTCCCAGCTCAGGAAGGCTCCGCACCGGGCGAGTGCTGGCCCGGCGGGCAATCAGCACCCGTACCGCTTCTTCGGTCATTCCCGGCAGGGCGAGCAGGACCGGCCGCGGTGCGGCATTGAGGTTGACGCGGCCTACACCGCGCAGCGTGAGCAGCGGCGCGATGCGCGCATAGAGCTCCGGAGTCATGCCGAGCACGCCGAGGAGCTCATTCAAGCGAGCGAAAGGACGGTTGCCCGGGAGCGAGGAGAGTCCCTGGCGCGCGTAGTCGGCCGCTTCAGCGCCCCGGCCCCGCCTGAGCTCGTCGGGATCGCGCCAGTCGAGAATGGCCTGGGCGAGCCGGTCGGCCTGGCCGAAGTCGACCCGGAGCGCGCCGAAGAGACCGCGGAGCTCCCCTTCACCCGCGCCGTTGAGCTCGAGCGCCGCGCCGACGTCATCGATGCGGACTCTGACTTGTGCGCCGGCCAGCCGGAGCGAATCGCGGATGAGCATGCCGGGGTGGCGCCAGGGATCGAGTGCCGCATTCGGGTCGCGGGTGCCGAGGTCGCGCGCCCCGACAAGCCGAGCAGCCAGGCGAACTCGGACCTCAGCGACTCCCCCCTCGGCGGCGGCGAACGCGCGAGCGCCCTCGATCCGATTTGCGACGCCGAGCCGCTGGGCCCGGGAGCGGAATCCCATCTCGAGGCCAATCGCGCTGAACGCGATCAGGAGCCAGAGCGCCGCAATCAGGGCAAAGCCTCGGCGATTTCTCACTGCACTCCTCCGATGGCGACCATCAGGGGCAGCCGGAGGAGCGGCGGCAACGAATCACCGGCGAGTCTGATTTCCACGCCTGACGGGATGATCGTGCTGGACACCCAGCTCGGAAGCCAGCCTCGGTCACCCAGCGGCACCGAGAAGTAGCGGAGCTCCAGCGCCCTAACCCGGGAATCGATCTCCACGGTACGGCGCTCGCCGGTGGGCCAGCTGGTGAGATACGCCACCAGTCCGCGATGGGGGGTGCGCCGGTCGCGATCCACTGCGAGGCGCACCACCGTCGCTACGCCGTCGAGGTCGGTCGCCGCGGCGGTGAGAAATGTCAGTCCGTCATCAGGGAGCCTGCCGTCCATCGCATCAAGCCCCGCGAACGCCGGCTCACCCTGATGGGGGACACGGGCGGCCTCGATCCATGCACGGAGCAGGTCGCGCACCCCGGCGGCGCGATTCAATTCATCGAGGCCGCTGGCGGCCGCGTCGCGACGGTCGAGCACCGCGCCAAAGGCGGCAAATCCCGCGGAAAGCACCGCACCGGTGATGGTGAGACTCACGATGAGCTCGATGAGTGTAAAGCCGGCGGGACCGGGCTTCCGGGAGGTCATCGGAAGTTCCGCGGCAGCGGCCGATACAATCGCGTTTCCAGCGAGAACTTCCCATCGGGCCCGGTAACTTCGACCGTCGCGTCGAGAAGATCGGGTGCTCCGCGGACCGGGCGGACGGTGCGGCGCCAGGCAAGTCGCTCGAATGGGATTTCGAACTGTCCGTGCCGAAGGGAATCGGGAAGCGGGCGGAGGAGTGGGCCGGGCAGCAGGACGAGACCCGTCATCGCTTCCTGCGCCAGCGCCTCGAGCTCGACTGCGTTGCGCGCCTGGCCGGCGACCCTGAGCTCCGCGCCGAATGCGCCGAGCCCGGCAACGATCGCGAGACTCACGATGGTGAGCGCGATTACCGCCTCGAGGAGACTGAATCCCCGTTCAGTGCCGGACATGCGGGGCTCCACTCCAGCGGTCCACCCATACCGTCACCACCGGTCCTCCGCCGCGCACGAAGAGGGTGTCTCCTCGCGCGGCACCTCCGGAGGCAAAACGGAAGAGCGCGTTCGTAGAGGCTGCGCCGAGCGTAATTCCCTCCGGTAGCGCGAGAACTCCCTTAATGATCGGCTCGACCGAATCGCCCTTCTCGGCCGTCATCGAATAGGCCCGGGTTCGCGGATCGATCCGGAGCGTCACCGGCTCGGCGCGCGCGAGTGCGCTGGCTCGGGCGGTGCGCAGCATGCTCACCAATTCGGAAGCGGCGGTCGATGCGGGATCGTCAGGCGGATCGGCTGAGAATGCGGGAATGGAGACCGCAGCGAGCACGCCGAGTATCACCAGCACCACGACGAGCTCGAGCAGGGTGAACCCGGTATCGCGTCTCATCGCACCGCACCGGCGTTGACGCTGTAGACCGCCTGGAGGAGGGAGAGTGCCACGAAGCCGACGATTCCGCCGAAGACCAGGATCATGGCGGGCTCCAGCGCCGCGACCACACGCTGCAGGGCGCGCTCGGTCCGTTCTTCCAGGATCTCGGCGGCTTTGACGAGGAAGTCGCCCAGGCGTCCTGATTCTTCGCCGACCGCAACGAGCTGGGGGAGCAGCGCTGGAAAGAGCTCGCTCTCGGTCAGGGTCCGGCTGAGCGATGCGCCCTCGCGGATCCGGTCGCGGATGCGGGTGGTCTCGTCCTGGGCGAGCGGCTCCCCGATGGAGTCGATCGTATCGTCGAGCGCCACGAGGAGCGGGGCGCCGCCGCCGAGGAGGGTGCTGACCAGCCGGGCAAATCGGGCACCAAGCTCGTATTGCCGGAAGGAGCGGAGCAAGGGAATGCGGAGAAGGAAGCGGCCGAAGGCGCGCCTGCCGTCGTCGGTACCGCGACTCCAGCAACCCAGCACGACCGTGCCGATCGCGAGTACCAGGAGTGTGAGCCAGTAGGTCCGGAGAGCGGAGGAGAACGCGAGGAGAGCGGTGGTGGATTTGGGGAGCGTCATCCCGGTGTCCTGGAGGAGGGCCGCGAATCTGGGCACGACCAGGAAGAGGAGCACGAGAATAGCGGCGCCGCCCGCCAGGCAGAGGATCAACGGATAGATCGAGACTGAAAGGAGACGGGCACGCAGCGCGGCGTCGTGCTCGAGCTGGGCGGAGAGCCGGGCAAAGGCGGAGTCGAGGGTGCCGCTCCGTTCACCGGCGCGAACCAGTCCTACATAGAGCGGTGGAAAGAAGCGTGGGTGCTGGGCAAGGGAGTCGGCCAGCGAACGGCCGCGCTCGACCTCGCCGCGAATCGAGTCGAGCGCCGAGCGCACTTCACCGGTGGCGAGGTTGCCGGCGGCGGAAAGGGCGCGGGAGAGCGGCATGCCGGCGGGAAGGAGCGCGGAGAGGGCGCGGGTGACCTCGAGTACTTCGCGTTTTCGCGTGAAGCCGAAGCTCAGACCGGGGCCGGCGTCCGCGGCGGATTCCTCGAGCTCGAGCACCACCAGCCCGCGGGCCTCGAGCGATTGCGCGAGCGCGGCGGGGCTTGTTGCGGCCTCGGTGCCGCGCACCCTCCGGCCGGCAGCATCCACGGCACGGTAGGCGAACGGCGCCGCCACGGACTATTTCCCTTTCCAGCTCAGGATGTCGGCGTCTTCTCCGTCACCGCCGGCTTTGCCGTCGGCGCCGTAAGAGAGGAGGTCATAGCCCGTGCCGCTGGCGGTGCCGGGGGAGCGATAGACGTATGCGCGGTCCCAGGGATCGGCGGGGACTTCCTTGCGGAGGTACGGACCTTTCCAGTTGGGTGACAGCGGCTCACGCATGGGACGGGTCCAGAGCGCGTCGAGTCCTTGTTCCGAGTTGGGATAGCGTCCGGTATCGAGGCGATAGGCGTCGAGCGCGGCTCCGAGCATCTCGATCTGGGTGCGAGCGGTCGCGTCCTTGGCGGCGCCCACGTGGCGGAAGACATTGGGGGCGACGAGGGTGGCGAGGATCGCGATCACGACGATCACAACCAACAATTCAAGGAGCGTAAATCCGCCAGACACTCGGACACTTTGGGACTTCGCCTGAACGCGATCGGGCGATGATAGCCGCCGGAGCGTTGTCATTGGTTCTCCTCGGACCCCTCTACACGAATAAGAGATCCTTTATCGACTCTTGCGCACCGCGAGGCTTTGTGAGTGACTACGAACCTGGCTGGCTTGAAAACTTTGCCAGATGCTCGGCAATTTCACGTCGGAACTCCGAAGTCTCGGTGTCCACGCCGTTGCCCCGGGCCGTCCACGCATAGATAAAGCGTTCTCGTTCAATCAAGCTGACCGTCACGCGAGCGATGTACAAGAAGAAATCCATTGTGTCCACCGGGGGCCACTCGTGAGCCTCATCCGCAAAAACATACGTTCGGGCAATCTTCAAACGCTCCTCATCAATCACTCGGAACGTCTTAATACCGAATGCCACCGACCGCCGCTCGCTTCGAGTACGGCCGTCCTGCCAGACCACATGGTCTGCCCCGCATCTGACTGTAAGGGCTCCCTCCTGGACGTAAAGAGCTGCAAATTCGACGTGTCGCCTCAGGCCCCACCCGACTTGACATTCATCTGCAAATCCGAAACAGCCCCTGAATTCGATCCTTCCCGAGGATGGCACGTGCCTTTCCTCGATGATTCCGCTGACGGAGTCAATTACGTATTTGGCTCGGGCGCCTGAATGATCCTTAAAGCCGGCGAGTCCGATGAGATTCGAACCAGATTCACTATGGCTTACATCCACAATCGGGACCTCCAAGTAGAGCGGCAGCGCCGCCAAGGACTCCAGCCGCCCCGCCAGCGTTCCACGTCGCGCTCGTCCGACCTGCCGCTTCAATTATTGCAGTCCAATTTCCGGGTCCGTACTTAAGCTCCAGCGCTGCCAGGTCGACGATCCGTGAGGTGCGATCCAGGCCAAGCCGGAAGATAATCTTCAACGAATTCCGCGCATTTAGAGCCCATCGAGCAGCTTCCTCGGTCGCCTCACCAGCGATAAGGGGTATTCCTTTGGCTAGTCCGGCATAGGCCAGTCGTCCACCCCCAGTGAGGAGCATCGCACCGGCTCCGATCCGGTTGCCCCGCCGATACTCCTCGGAACATTGGTCGACGTTTTCAATCCCGAATAGGCTCCTCAGATCATCGCCAAACCCGAAAAGCAATGCGTCACCGAATCCTGCGATACCATTCACACGAGCCGGTGTGAGCAGATCCCCAAGAGACCACAGTCCCGAGGGGTCTCTGCCGTTGATTGGATCGTTGAAGACGAAGGCATAAAGATTGGGGTCGCCACCACCGAGTCCGATGGGGTCCTTGCTAAGCCACCGGCCTGTTTGCGAGTCATAGTCCCGAGCGCCAAATCGCGCGAGACCAGTCTGCTCGTCGTAAAGGCCTCCCCCAAATCCGAAGGGCTGAAATCCAGGGTTCGTGTTCTGAAGTACCTGTCCCCACTCGTCATAGTCCAGCCTTTGCGCAACCGAACCGGTTTGTTGATCCACCACAAGGCGAATGCTGCCGAGGTGGTCCGTCACAAAGCGATAGGTCACCCCACCTTTCACCATGTAATCCGGCACGTTTGCCCGCGTCGTATAAACGAATTTGCTCACCACTTGTCCTGATCCATCAAGTTCAGCGATCGGCGCAAGCTGGCCCTGGTATAACCAGCCCTTCACCAATGCACCATTGACTTTCTTGCCGATACGCCGGTGTTGCCCGTCCACGAGGTACTGAATATCAGTACCGTTGGAGAGAACGAAGCGAGTGAGGTTTCCAAACGGATCATAGGTAAATTTGGTCGTGTCCGTACCGACGATGCGGAACTTGATTTGCCCCGCATTATTCCAGTTGTACTGTGCGCTGCCGTACAAGGTTAGCCTGTCCTGTCCGTCGTAGCTTCCCCCGAGATTGAGCCCGGGCCCAGTGAGGCTAGTGCGGTTCCCATTCGAGTCGAAGCCGTAGCTCCTGACAAGGGCTCCGTTGAGCTTCACGTCCTTCAGGCGGCCCGGTGTGTCGTAGATGTACTCCCAGGTCGATGCCACTCCCTGAACAGTCTCTTGAAGCGTGGTGATGCGACCGACATCGTCTCGAGTGTAGGTCACCGAGTACACCGAGCTAGCGGAGACCGTGGCCCCCTGGTTCGCAAGCTCGCCGAAGCCGTTGTAGCCGTAGCTAGTTTGCACCGCCCCAAGGCTAGTGCCGGTCACCGCCCCGTGCTGCGCGTGACGAGTCAGGATCAAACTCCCTGCCTGGGTCATTAGTCCATCGGTGTCATAACCGTAGCTCACGAGCTGAAGCCCGTTGACTGAGACGGTGGCCGGCGAGAGGTCGTTGTTGTAGGTGAATCCTACCGTTCCAGGAACTGCACCCGTCCAGGTTAGCGCCGTAGGAAGGAGTCCATCATAGCCATACTTGAGACTATCCCCCGCTGCGTTCTTGATCGCGAGAAGCGAGCCGGTCGTGGGATGGTATGCACCACCAAAGCTCCCTGTGGGACCGCTCACGCTTTGCGTCCGACCAGATGCGTCGTAGATCACATGCAGGGTATCACCGTCCGCGGTCACCGAGTTTTCAACTTGGCCATCCGCGTTCCAGCTTGCACTCGTCGCGGTGCCCCCCGGCGGGGTGTAGCCGGTTGCCAATCCGATCGGGTTATAGGTCAGCAAATGTGGGCTCCGACCAGGAGGCGTGAAACTCGTGAGTCGCCCAGTCAGATCGTAGGTGAACCCGATTACCGCGCCGCCGGGATTTATCTGGCTAATGACCCGCCCTAGGTTGTCATAGGCAAACGTGGTCGGACGGTTGAGCGGATCAACGATGCTGTCCACGTGACCCGCCGCATTGTAAGTGTATCGAAGGGTGCGGTTTGCGCTTGTCATTTGCTTTACCCGGCCCAACGAGTCATAGGTCAACGACACCGTGTTGAGGCCCGGGGTTTGCATCTGGGTGACACGTCCCAGAGAATCGACGAATGAGATGCTTTGCCTTCCCATTGGTGTTGTCTGTATGTATTTCCGGAGGTTCCCATCGTAGGCAGTGATGAAGGCGCGGTTGTTGACCCACGCGGTATCAGCCCGATTCAATACACGCGAGGCGTCCAATGGGTCTTTGGTTGCACCCCCTCTAACGACTAGGCTGAAATTCCTCCCGCCCGGTGAACGAATGTTGAGAGTGGCCAGTCGAGGCGCCTGCAGACCGAGCACCGGATCCGGAGCCAATGTGTAATCCGTCACCATCCCGCTTGGCGCCACAACTGAAACTGACCCATCCGGTCTGGCTGTCGTCGTGGTCGTGAACCCCGCGGACCCCGTTGCCGTCCGTACAAAGCTGCCATCGGCCTGACGATGCACTCCGTACTGCCACGTTCGACCCATTGCGCTGGTCTGAAGGACCGAGAAGCCGGTGCTGTCCGTGGTTCTGACCGGCGCCGTCGAGCCACCGGCCGGATTCAAATCGAACGTGAGCCGGCCGGTCGAATCGAATGTGAAGGCGTGGGCAAAGCCATTGGGATCCCGCAGCGCCGTCAGCATCCCGCCGGAGTCATGAGTCAGGAGGGTCGTGTCGTTCTGGGCACCAACGAGGCGAGCGAGATAACCATTCGCGTCGAGGGCGACCGCCGTCACTTGCCCATGAGGCGCAACGATCGCGGTGGGATTGCCCGATCCGTCGCGTTGAATCGTCGTGACATTGCTATTGGCGTCCGTGATGGAAGCCAGCAGGCCACTGACGTTGTACCCGAAGGTGTACCGGACGATACCGGTGGCCGCATCTCTCGTGTCGAGATGTTTCCCCGACGCATCGAACCGGAAGACCTCGTTCCCATCCGCAGAACCCAGTGAGACCTGGGTCGGCGTCGGACTCGTGATGGCGGGCGCAACCTGAATGACTCTGCTCGCGTTCGAGCTGGAGTACACCTTGCCGTCGGGTCCGACCGCCAGCTCGAGGTTGCCGCCGCAGAGACCATCACCCACCGCCCACCAGCCATCGACCTTGCCGATGCCCGCCAGCGGCGGGCAGCTGCCATACCAGGGATTCGGCGTCCCGTTCGGACCATTCGGAATGCCCGCGAACACGCTGACGATTCCATCCGGCCCGATTCGCCGGATCCGCGGCCCGCCATCCATCGCCTCGCCGACGTAGAGGCTGCCGTCGGGACCGAGCGCCGCCCCCTGAGTACCACCGAACAACGCCTGCAATGCCGGGCCACCATCACCGCATGACGGCTGCGCACCGCATTGCCCGGCGACCGCGAACGCATGAATGATTCCGTTGGCATCCACATAACGGATTCGATTCGCCCACCCATTCAGGATGTAGTACCCGCCGTCGGGACGGGCGACCACCCGCTTCGGATTGACCTTGGACTGCCGCGCCGGACCCTCGTCTCCGCAGTCTGGGAAGCCGGAGATCTGGCTGCACCCCGAAAGCCCCGCCACGATCAGAATCGTTCCGTCGGTCCTCACCTTCCAGATCGACTCGGAGCTCGCGATCAACACCCCGCCATCGGACGCGACTGACAATGCAATCGGATGAAGCTCGGCCTCCAGAGCCGGGCCACCATCACCGCAATTGAAGAGCTGGGTGTTGTTGTAGAGACACCAACTCCCCGAGCCGGCGAAGGGGCGGATGATTCCATCCGGATCGATGCGCCGTACCCGTTTCTGGATCGAATCCGCAATGAAGAGCGTTCCGTCGGCGCCGAATGCGAGCGCGCTGATGTAGGAGAAGGTGGCCTGACCGGCAGGTCCACCGTCGCCGCAGGGAGCTACTGAGCATGCGGCAACGGTCCCCGCGAGCGTGCCGATCGTGCCGCCGGGCGTGAAGCGCCGGATGAGCGTGCCATGCTGGTCCGAGAAATACACATCGCCGTTCGCCGCGACCGCCACCGCGCCCGCCCAGTTCAACTTCGCCGAGATGGCGGGACCGCCATCCCCGGCGTATCCCAGCACTTCCGTACCAGCCGCGAGGCGGGCGACGTTGTATCCCACAACCTGCTGCCGGTCGCCGGAGCCGAGGTGAATGGTCTCCGCCGCCTCGTCGTGCAGATGGTTCGGGCTCAACGTCCAGCCGCCGAGACCCCGGGGCTGCGCGGAGCCGACCACCGCCTGATACTGGCGCGTTTCCACCAGCTGGGCATTCCTGCTCCACGTGCCGGCTACATCGCAAATCGCACTGGAAGGCGAGCTATCACCGACGCAGGTCAGCCCGAAGGCTTTGGCCGTCGCAGTGGCCATGTAATACACCATCGGGTAGATGTAGTGCACTCGCACCGACATCCGCTGCTGGCCGCGCAACTGGCGGCCGTAGGCGTCTAATCCATCCCAGGTGAACCGGAAGTTCTGGTTCGGCGTCGGCATAAAGCTGGCCTCCACCGTCTTGCCGGCGACCGTGACGTCGACGTCGGCGCGCACCAGTCCGGCGGGGACGTTTGCCGTCGTCACCGGGATCAGAAGCTCGTAGGCCCGCGCGTTGCCGGGGACTCTGTCGCTCCGGTAGTTGAGCGTGAACGGCGTGCCGGCAATCGGCAGGCGCTCGCCGAGGACGCTGTTTTCGCACTCGATGATCGAGCCGGGGCATTCATGCGGCTCCTTGCCAGGAAGCCGGTCGTCCGTCGGTCCTCCACTGCTGCCCGGAGGGCCTCCCGAACCCCATGGACCGCCACCCGATCCGCCCGCGCCGCGCGGTGCTCCCGGAGGGCCCGTCAGGTTCGGCCTCGGCCGGAAGTTCCAGTCCCAGACCGAGAAGTGCCCCGCTCGCGCCCGCCACAACGTCTTGTTGGCGGGGTAGAGCATCGCCAGCCGCTGCAGCTCGGCGGTGTTGATCCCGAGCGAATCGAGTGCGGCCTGACTCGCGGCAGAACCCGACCCGGTCACGTCGACGGTGGCAGTCCCGCCGCCGATCGACAGGATCTTGATGACGCGGCCGTTTTCCTCGGGAACCCAGGAGGCGCGCAGCTTGTCGTACGACCCGATCGGCACGACCGTGCCGGTGGGCACCCCGAGGAAATTGTCCAGATACATCGGAAGCGGCTGCGAGAAGGCCACATTGGTGGCCCCCGCGGCCACCGCCTCATCGACGGTGTACTCGGCGGCGTAGGTATACGCGCTGGTCATCGGGAGCGCAGCCGGCATCGCAGAGCGTCCCTGCGAGCCGACCGTGTATTCTGATGCCCGTATGGTCAGCGTCGTGAGCGGCTGCGTCCCGCCCCCGGGGAGCGTCATCGTGGCAGTTGTGCCCGGCTTGACCAGGATGGTCGCCTGCCGGGGACCGTCAGCGTCCGACACCGTGCTGCTCTGGGCCACCGAGATCGACGGTGAGGCGAGATCCACCACCGTGGCCACCGTATCCATCGGGACCAGCGCCACACTGTCCACCGCCACATAGTCCTGCCACGGAACCTTGACCGAGCGCTGGGAGGGCAGATAGCCGGCCCGCTCGTACTGCACCACGAGCGGTCCTCCTCCGTTCACCGCAATGTCGAACCGGCCGTCGGCACGGCTGTGGGTCAGTCCGAGTTCCGGATGGTCGAGGATGTAGATCCGGGCTGCCGCAATTGCGCCCCCGTCCCGGGCAAACACCTTTCCCCGAATCACCGCGACCCGGTTGGGATCCATCGCGCCGGGCGCCACACCCACCTGAATGGCGTTGGCGCCGGTGTAGAGGAAGCTGGTCGCGTCCACGAACGCCGCCATGCCGGTCGGCGGAAGCGGGGGCGCGATGGTCGATGGGTCGGGGGGAATCACGTCGCCGAAATCGACTGCCCGAATGACCGTGGTCGAATTATTCGCCTGGTCGGTCGCCACGATGGTGATCGTGTTGGCGCCGGCCGAGATCCCCAGCTTCTTGCTGAAGCTCCCGCTGGTCACCGGGAGGTTGATCCCGTTCGCCGAGACCGTCACTACCGTGGCATCGGTCACCGTCCCGCTCACGGTGACGCTGTCCGACGTCGCCACCGAATTGTTCACCGGAGAGGTGACCGTGAGCGCCGGCCTGAGCGTGTCGCGAGTCACCGTGCGGACCACGTTCACCGAGTTCCCCGACGGATCGTTGGCGGTCGTCACCAGCGTGTTGACGCCGTACACCAGCGGAACGGTTCCGCTCACCGCGGTGCCGTTGACCGTCAGCGGCGTCCCATTGGTGTTGACCGTGATCGTCCCGACGCCGGTGACCGTGCCGGTCACCAGAGTCGTGGCGCTCGCCGTGAACGAATTGTCCGCCGGCGCCGTGAGGGTGAGCACCGGCGGATCGGTGACCCGGCGGATATGACGGAGGACGGTCCTGGCCTTCCCGCCGGCGTCGGTCGCGACGTAGGTGAGGGTCTGCCATCCGGTGACCGGCAGCGGCACTGTCGCCGACCAGGTGGCGTTGTTGACGACTGTTGCGGCGGCCCCGTTGATCGTGACCGACGTCGGTGTCTGATCGACGATGGTGCCGTTCGACGGGATCGACGTCGCATTGACCGTCGTGCTCTCGGCCGGCGCGATCACAGTCAGCTGAGGAGTCACGGTATCGGTTGCCGTAATCCGCATCCGGATGAATGAGCCCGTCGGCCCGTTCAGGTTCAGATTGAGCGAATTCGATGCGCTCAGCTCCGTTAGAACCTTCGTGAATGACCCAACGGCGGTCGACAGATCGCCATTCGCGGTAATGGTTGTCCCATTGATCTTGATCCACTGGCCGGTCACCCGCTGGCCCCCGGATGCGTTGCCATTGACCACGTACATCCGGTAGGGCGGCGCGGCACCTGTGGGAACCGTCAGCGTGAGGCTGTATGCCTTGCTGGTGCCGGTCGGGATGTTCAGCAGCGAATCGCCGAAAATGTTGTAGGCCGGATCGGGAACGCTGAAGACGGTGGCCTTGATGAACGAGCCGGCGGGGCCAACCAGCGTCATTCGCATGGTATCGGTGGGTGTCGCCGCCAGCTCGGTCACGAACGACGGGGTGCTCGAGGTGATATTGCTGCTGCTCACAACCTCCTTGCCATTCCATTTGGTGACGGCGCTGTTGACCCGGTTGGTGCCATTGGTATTGCCGTTCACGATCCTGAGCTTGTACAACTGCCCCGGCACCACCGAAATGGTGATCTGATCTATATAGACGGTCCCGTTGCCGCTGGTGCCGTTGTGCTGTGTCGGGCCGAAATAGAAAGTCGTGTCGTTCACGAAGAAGAAAGGTGTTGCTGCGGCTCGCGAGCTCGCCACTCTCGCGATGGAGGCGGTACCGACTCCGGCGGCGACCAGCGCCAGGATGACCTTTGCCAGGCCGGCCGAGCCGTGCCGGGAGAGATCGACGGTCGAGCGGAATGCACGGCTCCATCGGGGAAGGCGCATCGGGGGCTCCGCGGGATGTATTACGATTACCAAATGCCCAGAAAGGCGAGCGCGCGAACCAGATTTGACTCTGGTCGGCATTGAGCGAATCTTCGAACGCGGAAGGGAGCCTACAACCCCCAGGAAGTTGGGGGATCCGACGCAGATCGTTTCTTCCGAACCCTCATTTCAAGAATCGAACGTGCGGATTCTGCTCGTCGAAGACCATCCTCTCATGGTGGAGGGGATCCGCACCTCCATCGGTGCGGATCACGACATCGTGCAGATCATCGCCAATGGCGATGAAGTACTGCCCTGGCTTCGGCGGAACGACGTGGATCTCGTCACCCTCGATCTTTCACTGCCGAATCTCTGCGGCGCCGAGGTGCTCCCCGACATCCTGGCCTTGCCCCATCCGCCGCGGGTGCTCGTCGTCACCATGCACGACGCCCCATCGATCGGGAACTGGATGCGGGCGCTCGGTGCGCATGGCTTCATTTCCAAGGATGCGCCGCTCGGAACTTTTCGGAGTGCGCTCGCGGAGGTCGGAGCCGGCCGCACCTGGTTCCCCGCTCCGGAAGAGGAGCATGGCTCCAGGCCACGTTCGTCACGATGGACGCCGGAGCTGCGGCTGACCCGGCGGCAGTACGACGTGCTCGATTCCCTGGGGGACGATCTGTCACGGAAGGGGACGGCGGCGCGGCTCCATATCACGGAGTACACGGTAGACGAGCATCTCGCGGCGCTTCGGAGGGTATTCAAGGTCTCCACCAACCCTGCCCTCATCCGCGCCGCGATCGAGCACGGTTTCCTGCCGCAGCTCTCGGTTACGCGCCTGCGCCCCAGGATCTGCCCGAATTGACGAGGTGATGCGAGGACCTTCCCATGGGGACCCTCCGTCCAAACCCACGCACCCTCGCCTTTCCACCGATTTAGTCGAATGAAACGCGACTGACTTCGCGCAAACGCGGCCGTCATCGGGGAATTCGCGCCCACATCCGAGGCCTCCGAGTCCTGCAATCTTTCGCCGGACGCCTCTGCTCCTCCACCGGGGAGCTCACCGCTCCGGCAGCGAGCAGCTTCGTTTCGTCCAAGCCCTTCACCGGACTGACCGCGAGTGACTTTTTCTCGCCGGAAGCGCCAATCGGTGGTCCGCGAGTGGCTTTGAGGCGACCGACCCCACCAAGTCACGGCCCGAGACTCCAATACCAGAACCGGGTTGTTCATCCCCGTCGCCGGAGAATTCACTCCTCCGAACCCGACGACTTCCAATCGACCCCCGAGCAGCTCCGAGGCCGCAGGCCCCGCAACCGCCCCGACCAGGACCTTCAATCGCGCTGCAGTAAGGCTCGAGGCTCGACCGGGAGTATCATCGTCTCGACCGCGTGAGGTGTGAACCGGCCGCGGGAACGAATCTCCGGTCCGGGAGGTTGTAGGTCCTGTCAGCGCCCATCTTCGAGCAATCCCGGGTTGCAAATCTTCGATCCGAGTCTCCAAACCGTGGTCACGCAAGCCGGCTGGCTGGATCCCGACCGGTCACCAGCCTGGCCCCGTCAACTAACGTGGACACCGCGCCCTTCCACCGGATGATCATCACGGCGCGAATCGCAACCGATGGCGGCCCGGACCCCGCCGCGATAGCTTCGACGCATGCCCCTCTCACGCCGCGGTTTTCTCCGAGGGCTCGGCGCTGGCGGCGCCGGGCTCGCCCTGAGCCCAGCTCTCAGCGCTCGGGAGCTCCAGGCCTTCCCCGCCCTGTCCACGCTGGCCCCGCTCGCGCGATCCACCGGGCCGATCCAGCTCGATCGCAATGAGAACCCAAACGGCCCCGGCCGCCATGTCCTCGAGGCCATCCAGGCCGCCTTCGGCGACGCGTCGCGCTATCCCGACGATCCCGAGGAGGAGCTGCGCAAGGCCATCGCCGCATCCCATGGCCTGACCCCCGACTGGGTGCTGATGGGCTGCGGCTCGACCGAGATCCTCCGGGTGGCGGTAATGGCGTTCTGCCGGGGCGATCGTCCCCTGGTCACCGCGGCCCCGACCTTCGAGGAGCCGGTGCGGATGGCGGGGACGTTCAAGGTCCCGGTGGCCGAGGTGATGGTGGGACGGGACATGGGGCTCGACCTGGAGGCGATGGCCCGCGCGGCCGCGCAGCCGCCGGCGGGACTGGTCTTCTGCTGCAATCCCAACAACCCGACCGCGACGGTGCACGGCTTGGCGGCGATCA
>Ga0207646_10002026_pt1 | contig 24357 bp, 23 predicted proteins | sample KBSK5502metaG_FD_184343 | JGI IMG/M metagenome (GOLD analysis project Ga0207646, IMG submission 184343) | Corn, switchgrass and miscanthus rhizosphere microbial communities from Kellogg Biological Station, Michigan, USA - KBS K5-50-2 metaG... | ecosystem: Host-associated > Plants > Roots >... | reverse complement strand
CACCAAAATGGGCAGAATTCCGAGTTCGCTGTGGAAATGACGCTCGGTGGGACCTATAGCGGAATCTTGGCTGAAGATTGTTGCCCGTCCCACCGAGCTTGGAAACCCGCACCAAACGCGGGTTCCCGCATTTCCACAGCGACGACGACGGCGGGCTGCTGACAGCAACAACGCCCAACCCCACTAAAATCGGGGGCTCTTACAGATTCCTGCACAGAACCCGTTTTTCAGACACCGGAGAGCTGGCAAAGCGCTCTGACGAACCACGAGCCGCAGCGAAGCACAGAGTCACCACCCGGACCGTTTCTCAGTCGAAAATTTTCGTTGGATGTCTAGCATCGGAATTCATGACCATGAAGGGGCCCGCTACCACAAGCTAACGTAACGCAGAATTCCTCAGGGGTGACCAGTGGGTAAAATGGCGTGTTGATGCCGGCGATCGCTAGTGTATAGAGGTCAAAACACGAGAATGGGATATCGGGTCCACTCAAGATTAGCCTTCCGAACCCCAAGAGAATATGTTCCCGGCCGAATGCCACGAAAGTCAGCATCAACCCGCAGTTCAGTAACGTGGTCGTGTAGCTGCGCCACACCAGTCACGCTCAAAATCTGGTCACCCTTCTCACTTAGTAGACCGACATCGTAGGGTCCCTCTTGGCTCCCAATCGGAAGGTCAAGAACCAGATGCTTAGCGATTCGCGGAATTCGCAAAGGCGACTGACTAGTCTCAGGCGGGCTCTGCCCCCGAGCTACCGACCGCTCACGAAGATCCAGAACGGCTGTGTCAGTCCCTTCCACCGAGTGTCGGGCTCGCACCCAAAACCATCCTCCCACCGCGAAAAGCAGAACAGCAGCGGTGGTCACCCAAGTAAGCATCCGTCGGCGCTGGATCGCCAATTGCATACGAAACTCGTTGAATTCTTGGAAGCACGGACTGCATGAGCCTAAATGTTCAAGCCAAGGCTCTGCTTCAGTGAGGGACACCCTTCCTTGTGCTATGCCCTTGAGTAGGGCATTCTCAGGACAGCCGATCCTCTCGGGGTTAGGGAACTCCGTCGCCAAGCCTTGCCGGAGAGTTTCTAGCATGCGCTTGTCCGCCGCGTTAGGTTGGCTTTCGCTGCTCAGAGAGAGTCCACTCGCTAACAGTTCAATCTGAAAAACAGCCCAAGTGTAACCGAAAGAACGGCACACGACACATTCGGTCGCGGGCTTTCATCTGCCGCCAGACAGACGCGCACGTAGAATCTTCATCCTGCGTCGGAAGCGAAGCATGACGCTATCGCCAGGAATTCCCAGGACGTGGCCAATGTGCTTCCAGGTATAGCCATACTCGCGTGCCGCCCAGACTTTGCGGCTCCATGCGTCCATCCGCTGGAGAATCTCTTGAGCGTGAAGCGCACCTTCAATGTCTTGCTCTCCTACAGCCTGACTCGCGGTGCCAAGAACTTCCAACTCCTGGACGGAAGATACAAGGTGGATCGTTTCCTCGCGGCGTTGTTCTTTTCTTAGAGCGCGACTAAGCCGATGGTAAAAGCTTCCCAGAAGATAAGCCTCCAGATCCTGGATCTCGCCACGCCTTCCATTCATCCGATCGAGCGTTCTAGAAACAGACTGCAAAACGCTTTCCCACACTTCAGCGACCAAAATTCCGTCGTCATCGAATCTGTTGTTTGATTGAACCTGTCGCACGTGGGCTAATGCCTTTGGCCACGCCGATCGAGCCGCCTTCATGAGTTCGTTCTCGATGGTCGAGTCTGAACGAAGGTCGACCCCTGAAAGGACCCACTCGGGACCGGGTTCGGGAGCTGGCATACCAAGTGCCTCACATCAAGTGCAGTTGCGTGGTACCCGGCCAGAGGGCTATTGCAAAGCCTGCCATCCGACAGAAAGAGATGTCAAGGGCAGGGAGGAGAGGCAGGGAGGAGAGCAACAAGACGGACAGCCAAAAATATTTTCGATAGGTTTAGGAACTTCTTGGTTCCTTTTATGAGTATGGGGCAACTGCGAATCGCAGAAACCAGGACCCCAATGCAGTGAGACTTGCTCATGGAAGATGGAATCGATCCCGAGAGGAAAAAAGGAAACCAACCCTTCCGTTGGTTGCACGAGATAGACCAGATCCTAGTCGTCGGGATGAAATATGGTCCGAAGGGTATCCAGGAGGCGGTGAAAAAGGTACGGCAACTCACTCCAGAGCTTGTGCCCGCCCAAGTCTGGCACCGAATGCGACACCTGCGCGAGAGGCAGCGCAGCCAGCGTGCGACACCAGTCGACTGGAGTGAAGCCGCCATTGAAATTCTTCGCGAGGGCTATCGAAGTGGAGGACGAAAAAAGACGGAGGCAATCAAAACCGTCAGAGCACTTTATCCAGGACTCGCGGGATACGTGGTGTCGAGGTTCGCCCGCAGTCAAGGTTGGCTGGACGCAGAGCCCGGAACCAAACAAAAAGACGACCGACGACCTTGGACGAGGGAAGAGGAAGAGGAACTATTTGTGCGCGCCGGCTACGAGCCGGTCAAAGCGATCGCCCACAAGCTCAAACGCTCGGAACAATCAGTTCGCTTCCGGCTTAAAGGCCGGGCCATAAGTGCAAGAGTTACGGACGGCTGGTCATTGCGAAGAATCCAGCAAACGTTGCATGTGAGCTATCGCCGCCTGCAGCGTTTGATCGGCAATGGTTTCTTGAGAGTACGCGACCCACGGGTGTCGGCAATCTCCCTGGCGGAGTTCTGTCGCAGACACTTAACCATGGCGCTACCGGAAATAGAGGCGAGAACTCCTGCGGGCCTGTGTAACAAACACGAAGAATACTCGTGGGGACGAGTTGCGAAACTCTTGGGTGTCACTACCGTCGAAGTGGGGAAGTGGGTCGCCGATGGAGAGCTCAAGGTAATGGATCCTTCGGTGACCGACCGAGCATTCGAGGCATTCTGTCGCCAGCACAGTTCGGAATTGAATTTAGGCCTTATGGACCCAGATGTCGCAAAGTGGCTCATCGACGAGTATGGTCTCGAAGCAGTCACAACGAATCGACCCGGTCCAGTGGTATCTTCGCAGAAACAGGCACTGGTCGTTAGACCTTGCCCAAAGTGCAAACGCAATATTCGAGGGAACGGATATTTTGGTCATGTCTCAGCGTGTCGCGGAGCAATGTCGCAGGGCGATGGTGGACGGCTAGGTGTTAACGAGCGAGCAAGTTGAAACCCACCGACAACAGCGTTTGGCAATCTCGGCGCGATTCCTGGCGAACACGATTTGTCGGATTGATTCGATGATCAACATCACCGTCTAGGAGAACAATTGATTCTGAATTTGGGCGAGTTCGATGGGTGCGGAACATTCTTCATCATCGTTCACGACCTGGTTGATCCGAGTACTTACGGGATAAGACCGCATCGTCCGAGCACTGTGGGGTTTCAACAGTTCCGAAACGAAATCCACATCCCGAAACCGGATCGAGCCAAAGATCGTAGGAATCGAGATCAAGGATGACAGGCATAAGGTCGTGGACCGCTGCGGTTACAGTGTTGGGCGTCGTGGTCAGAATCGAGCAGTTCTCCACCGCGTTGCCACGGGCGTTCTTCCAGCGATCCCAAATTCCTGCGAACGCGAACAACTCGCCTTCGTTGACTTCGAAACAGTAAGGCTGCTTCGATTTCCCGATCCTCTGCCACTCGTAGAACGCGTCTGCCGGAATCAGGCACCTGCGGGATTTCAGTGCATCTCGGAACGCTGGCTTCGTGCACGCAGTTTCGGATCTTGCATTGATCATCTTTGCGGTAACAGACGAGTCTCTAGCCCATGATGGAATGCGCCCCCAGCGAACAAACGACAGTTCTCGGACAGGGTCCTACACTACGGATCTTGCCGGATGATGGGGACATCCTGGATAGGGGCGATGTTGTATCGGGGATTCCAGTCTTGTTCTCCTGGATCGGTGTCGAAGTACGCTTCAATCACGTGCTTCCTCCGCGTTAGCCGCACATGAAGAAATTATTGCACGTTCTGTATTTCACAACTGGAAAGTCGGATTGACCGACAGTCGTGCACACTCGTCACCACCCGTATTGTTCTCAGGTCAAAAAAACCATGGACGTTTGGGTCACGACCGCGAAGACCATGTGCCGAGCGATCTCAAATGCCTTTGTCCTTGATTGCGAATTGTTTACAGAGTGTTCTCACGCCGACCTCGACAACAACTCCTCCCATAGAATCGCTCTAGTCCTCGTAGACTTCTTCTCCCAGAACAACTGGCGGCCGAAAGGCCGTTGGACTTGTCGATTGGGTGAGGTTAGTTTTGCGCAAAAGGCAGCCGCATTAAGGTGCCGTAGGAGGTGCACATGTCACGTTTATTGCAATTCCGTTTCATTCGCCCAATCCAGTTCCTCCTTCGGTCGAAATTGGCGCCTACAACCACAGCCGTTCTTGCCCTACTTCTTGTCATGCCTGCGGCCGCGATGGCACAGGTTTCACCGTTCGACACCGGCCTTAACGCCATCCAAAGCCTTTTCACCGGAACGATTGCGAAGGTTGCAAGTCTGGTTGCGATCGTGATCGGCGGCTACGGCTTCGCCCACGGGGAACCCGGCGCAAAGAAGGCGCTAGCCGGCGTTGCTGCCGGAACGGGCATTGCCGTTCTCGCCGTGAATGTCCTGAGTTGGCTCTGGGGCGTATAGAGCGCCCTTCAAAAGCTCCCTTCGTCCAGCAACCAGCAGTGTTTGGAGAAGTGATTGATGCCGGATAAAGCACAGCAGAAGCATCGCACAAATCGAGTCTTCAAGAGTCTGCACAAACGACTCACCTACTTGGGCGTGGAACGCACGCTGTTCTACTTCGTCTGCGTAGGCGCGGTGGGGACCTTCAATCTCTTCAATTCCATCCTTGCGGGTATCGCCGTCTTCATTGGCGGTTTTGTCTTCGGCCATTGGGTAACGAACAGCGATCCGGCATTCCTCCGCATCCTGGCAAGGTCCGAACGCTACAAGCTGCGCTATGACGCTGCCAAACAGCAAGTCCCCCGTGTGGAGGTGGTGTGATGCTACGCCTCGACAAGATCATCAAACCGTGGAAAGAGAGTGCGGCTCTCAACGACTACATCAACTTGTATGGCTTCTGGAATGAGACGACATTTCTTACGAAGAGCGGAGATGTCGGCATGGTCCTCAGTATTTCCGGCGTGGACTATGAAAGCCTTGACCGCTCCGAACAGGAGAATGCGGTGAAGCGGTTGGAGGCAGCGCTCAAAGCGTTTACCCCAGGCTTCCACATTTATCAATACCTCTTCAAATCGAATCGCCCGGACATACCATTCGCGCGGTACGACGACCCAATCGTGGAAACAGCCATCGACCAACGGCGGAAGTTCTTTGAAGCGAAGCGCGACCATCTTTATCAAGTTGAAATCTTCTACTGCATCCTGCTCGAAGGAGCCAGGTCGAAGACAGGCGTGGCCGCGGCGCTCGCTCGCTTCTTGCGCGATCCCTCTGGCGCGGTTGGCGAACTAAGAGCGCAGTTCACCAACGACAGCATGAAGACTCTGTTGCGTGCTCACGTCGACCACGATGTTGCTCAGCTCGGCCAGTGCGCACAGGCATTCGCTCGGCAGCTATCAGACTTCATGCAGATTGAGGTCTTGAATCAGCAGGGACAGTTCAGGTTTTTTCGCCGGTTGCTGAATTATGACGCTTGGCGCGTTGCTGGCAAGCCTCAGTCCACGCAGTTTCTCGACTATCAGGTGGTGAATTCCGACATCGAGGCGGAACGCGATCATCTCCGCGTCGGGGATCACATCGTCGGTGTGCTGACGATGAAAGAGGTCATCACAGAGACGCGGCCCCTCGTGTTGGACGCGCTACTGAAGATTTCGGCCAACTTCTATGTCGTCACGGAGTGGACGCCGCTCCCCGCGGACAAGGCCCGCAAAGAAGTGAACAAGAGTCGCCGCCACTTCAATATGTCCAAGACAGGGTTTGTCTCACAGATGGGCAACGACGCCACGAAGACGAACCCACGCGATGTTCTCGTGGACGAGTCGAAGCAAGCCGACATTGAACATCTAGGCGATTGCCTACGCGCTCTGGGTGACGGTCAATCCCTTGGCGATTTCTCGCTCACGATTGTGCTGTATGGCCGTTCACGAAAGGAACTCGATCAGCTTGTAGCCGAGTTTGCTGGCGTCTTCACCCACGCAGACGGAAATCTGTTTGCGGAAACCTACAACCAGCTGAACGCTTATTTCGCCACCGTGCCGGGCAACTATGCGCTCAACCTCCGGAAGCTGTATCTGCTGAACACGAACTACGCCGACCTGTCTTTTCTGTTTACGATCCTTCCCGGCGAGAAGACCAACGCGCATCTCGGCACGGAGTACCTGGCTGTGCTCGAAACCGACAACAGCACGCCATACTTTCTCAACCTCCATACGAGCGACGTTGCCCATACGCTGATTCTTGGGATGACCGGGAGTGGCAAATCGTATTTCTGCAATTTCCTGCTGCAGAACGCGCAGAAGTACAAGCCGCTGACTTTCATCTTTGATATCGGCGGCAGCTTCCAGTCGCTTACGACGATATTCATGGGCTCGTACCTCAACGTCGGCCAGGAGGCGCGGACCTTCACCATCAACCCATTCTCGCTGCCTCAGACCAAAGAGAACCTGCACTTTCTCTTCAGTCTCTTCCGCGTACTCATTGAGGGTAACGAGCAGCGCTACCAGCTCGACTTCAAAGAAGAACGCCGACTGTGGGACGCGATCGAGCGGATGTACGTGCTGGAGCCGAACCAGCGCACCGTCTCGAACTTTGCCAACATCATTGGCGAGTTGAAGGAACGCCTACACCGGTGGGCTCGCGGTGGACAGTACGGTGACCTCTTCGACAACGCCGAGGACACGCTTTCGTTCTCCCGCTTTCAGACGTTCAACTTTCACGGCTGGAACGATGCACCTGACGTTTTGGAACCACTGCTATTTTACATTTTGCACCGCGCTTCGAATGAAATTACCGATCCCAAGAAGCTCGCCACCTTCAAGATCTTCCTGCTCGATGAGGCGTGGCTCTTCATTAAGAACGAGACGATCCGCAATTACGTCGTGCAGGCGCAGAAGACGTGGCGCAAGCACAAAGCGGCGATGATCCTTGCGACGCAATCCATCAAAGAGCTTGAGGAATCGGGGATGCTGGCGATAGTCGCCGAAAGTTGCCCTACAAAAATCTTCCTCGCGAACCCGGACATGAACCGCGAAGTCTACCGAGAGGCATTTCATCTGAACGACACGGAACTGGACCTTATCGGCGGCCTTGTTCCGCCGGGCCAAATGCTGATTCGGAAGGCGCAGAGTTCCAAGAAAGTGCATTTGAACGTCGATTCGGTCTCGCACTGGATGGCAACCAATAACGCCCGCGACAACCTCATGAAGCAGGACTATTTCAACCGCTTCGGTTTTGCGGGTGGGCTTCGCCATCTCGCCGAAGAGTATCCATTCCAGCCGCGCGCGCTGGCCGCATCAACCGCCAACACCAACCCGTAAGGAGACGTGGTATGCGACATATGAAATTTATCGTCGAGTGTGTTTTGTTTGTTTCTGCCATCGGTGCACTGGCGCAAGACTCTGCGCGCACGGTGCAGTATCACTCGCAGGACATCATTGCGATCCGAGCGAAGTTGAAATATACGACCCTTATCGAACTGCCCACGACCGAGAAGATCATGGAAGCCGCCACTGGGGACAAGGATTTCTGGATTGTGGATGTAGTCGGCAACTTTTGCTTCGTGCATCCGGCGAAAGAAGGAATCAGCTCCAACTTGAACCTCATTACGGACAAGGGAAACATCTACAGTTTCACACTCCAAGACATATCCGGGTCCACCGCCGCTGCCCCTGACCTCAAAGTGATTGTCGAACCCGCCGACCGTTCCGCCATCGTCGCGGCGAGCGGTCCTCCGCAGTTCGTGCCTGCCGCACAATTGGAGCAGTCGAGGCAGCACCTTGCCGCTCTTCAATCGCATGTTGAACAGGCCGTGGATGAGTACAAAAGTGCCTACCCAACACAGCTTAAATTCGACTATGTCTACAAGGCGAACGAGGCGCCGTTCGATATCCAGTCGATCTATCACGACGACAAATTCACGTACATCAAGACGAATGCGCCAGAAAAGTTCAGCGTCTATGAGATTAAGGACGGCAAGCCCAACCTCGTTACCTATGACCTCCGGGAAGGGACATACATCATCCCGAAGATAATGGACGGCGGATATGTGGAACTGGGTAAAAAGCGGATGGAATTCACGCGTAAGGGATAGCCGCCATGACCGAGAACATCTTTTCTCCCCGCACGGACGCTCAGACCGAGCCGGAAACCGAGCCGACGTTGCGCCGCAACATAGAGGTGCCAAAAGGCGTCCTGCAAAAGAACCTTAAGACCTTCGTTTATCTGGGTGCGGTGTTGCTCGTGATTGTGGCGGCGCTCTTCAGCTCGTCTGGCAAGAAGACGCCTGCCCAACAGGCCAGTGCGAAGGGGCAGCCACCGCAGCCGACTTTGCAGGACAACACCGACAACAACGTGCAGGAGCTGAAGAACCAGCTTCAGGCCGAACGCCAGAAACAGCAGCAGGCGACAATCGCCGCGGCTGCCACGGGAGATCCGGCGCTTGCGTCTGCGACGCCCGCCCAACAGACCGCTGCCGCGGCCCACGGCCCGACCGGCACTGCCGCGCCCTGCGTTCCAGGCCGACCCTGTCCGCAAGTGCAACAGGGCGACATGCAGATGCAACTAACGCCAGTGCAACAGCAGGCGCAACTAATAACCGCGAAAGAACGCGAACGGGCAGACGATTCCCGTTTCGCTTCCAACCTTGTGTACTCCCGTTCCGCCGAACAGCCTCAACAGCAAGGCGAGATGATGCCCGCCCAGTACGACCATGCCGAACGACAGGCAAACAGCAGTCTCGTCGCGCCAGAAGCCGAAGGAAAGCATGAAGACACGCTGGGAGGCTATAAGCGCCCACTGGAGGCCAACGTTGATTCGGCCACAGGGCAACCCTATCTGATTTATGAGGGATCGGTTCTCGACACTGTTCTGATGAATCGCTTGGATGGCGACGCCGTAGGACCGATTAAAGTCCTTGTCTCAATTCCGATGTATTCGCACGATCATCAACACGTCATCATTCCCGAGGGAACGGTTGTTCTGGGCGAAGCAAAGAAGATTGGACCAGCAGGCTTCGGCCATCAGCGACGGATGGCTGTCGTTTTTCACCGGCTGATTATGCCGGATGGTTACTCCGTCGATCTCGACCAGTTCCACGGCCTCGACCAAATCGGGGAAGAAGGGCTGAAGGACAAGGTCAACAACCACTACCTACAAATCTTTGGCACCTCCATAGCTTTGGGTGTGGTTGCTGGAGCGAGCGAGATTATGCAGGGTGGCGGCACCATCACTACCAGCGGTTCCCAGGCATTCACCAATGGAACTGCGGCCAGTGCTTCGCAATCGGCGACTACCATCCTTGATCGCTTCATACAAATACCACCCACCATCACGATCCGGGAGGGCCGACGGGTGAAAGTGTATTTCACGCAGGACTTGTTTCTTCCTGCGTACTCGAACCACACTATTCCGCAAACGTTTTAACGAGGTTTTTCCGTGCGAATCGTTGCCCTCTCCTTTTTGTTCCTGTCGATTCTCACCCCCTGCCGGCTGTCAGAGCGAAGCGGCAAAGGTGAAACAGTTGCAGGACCAATACAACGCCGAATAGCCGGCCTATGCCAAGGACTGCCTGGATGAAGACAACTCCGGAACTACAAGACTTCTGACAGGACAGAATCTGACCAAGGAACAGATGGCGGACCTCGAAGCCAAGAAGAAAGAACGCGACGTACAGTGCAAGCCAAGCGCTGACCGTCTCGCGCAGCTCCAAAAAAGAAATTCTTGCCGCACAGCAGTAGCACTGCAAGAGCACCCACTAACCATCAACCGCAAACGAAAGGACAAGACATGAAGCAACTAATCTCTACGGCCCTCGCCATTGGCCTCGCTGTGGCATGGAAACCCGTCGCGCACGCGCAGTTCGGCTCCGGCATCGTCTTCGATCCTACGCAGGCGGGTCACGCCGTCACGCAGATCGAGAACGAACAGAGATCCCTCGCCAACGAAGTCCGACAGATCGAGCAGGGCCAGCAAATCTTCACGAACACGGTCAAGATTGCCACCACAGCGCTGCAAGCCTATAACGTCGCCAAGCAGGAATTCAACCTCACGCACCAGATGATCCTCGCGCCAAGAATGCTCTATGCGCGGTTTCTGTCCCCAACTTCTGACTTGCTGCTGCTGCAGCAGGTCTCGAATACCTATGGCAATTCGATGGGTTGGCTCAACTCCGCGAATACGGGAAACGGGGCCGCAGCCGCCTACCAGCAGGTGAGCGTCCCGAACACCGCCAACGTGATTCCCAGCTACAACACTGCCAGTGTTGCCGGGCGGCTGCAGATTGCCGCGCAAGGGGCCACCGTTGACATTGCCGACTCCCTGATGACGAACAACCTGCAAGCCCTCGGGACCATCCGCGCTAATCAGATCGCCAGACAAACGGACATCGCAAATCTTGAGGCCGCAACACAAAGCCAGGACGTTTCGCAACAGACCATCATGGCTGAACTACAGCGCATCAATCAGGCGCTGCTTCTCCAACTGCGTACCCAGCAGGATGCAAACCAGATCAATGCCAATCTCGCCCTGCAACAGATCGTTGCACAAAAGCAGCAGCAGGACGCTATGAAATCGGCATTTCGCGACTCAGCGGGATACGAGAACTATTACAACGCCAACATCACCACAACCAGCGGCGGTGCAACGAAACTCCTCACGCAGGCGTACTGAGCAGATGCAAGCAGAAGAGAACAGGAGGGCAGGGAAGATGGGTACAGGTCTTTTTGACTTTATCGCTCAGGCGTGCCGGTCACTTGCGGCCACAGCGGCACCCTCAATCACAGCGATGGGGATTCACATCGTAATAGCGTTGGCAACCATCGTATTGGTTTGGTTCGGCGTACAGGAAGCACTCGCATCGGCGCAAGACGGCGCTGGGTTCAGCATGGGGAGGTTCCTCAGCCTCTTCATGCTGCTCACGTTCGCTTACGCGATGGTGAATTATTATGACGCCTCCATTCCTGGACTGGGCTTTTCCATTAAGGGCTTCATCGACGGCGGCACAATCAATCTTGTGAATCTCATTGGGGCGAACGGTTCCGCCACCATGCTGAACGAGATCCACACGGCGTCCTCCAAGACGGGGCCATCGTTGCTGAATAGTCTGATGTCTCCGTACTACGCCATCGTGTACTTTGTCGTGCAGTTTCTTTTAGCCCTGCTGGCCGCGATCATCTCTGCCATTCTGGCCTACGGCGCAATTGCGGCGACGATCGTCGGATTACTGGGGCCGATTTTTATTCCGTTTCTTGTCTTCGACAAGCTGGATTGGTTGTTCTGGGGTTGGCTGAAGGCATATCTCGGATTCAGCTTTTACAAGGTCGTCGCCGCAGCCACGATGAACGTTCTGTCTCATGTTCTGGCCAACTACTACATCCAACTTGGTCAGAGCATGTCAGATCCTTCAACGATGGTTCAGACGTTGCCCCTTCTGACCCTTCTTGTACTGGTCAATATCTACATTCTCTTCAAGATTCCAACCATGACGCACAGCTTATTCACCGGCAGCAGCGGCGGACATGGTGGCGGCCTGAGCGTGGCCATGATGGCGTCACGCGCGATGTAATCGTCGTAGGACCAAGGAGGTCGAAATGAGCGTAGAAACGATGAGCGTAGAAACGAAAGCCCCCCCGGTAATCACGCGAGCGGCAGAGCGTTACCTAGAACAATACGGCGATCCGCTGGTGATGAATACCTACTTGAGGGTGACCATTCTTGTGCTCGCCGCTGTGTGTATCAGCCTGGCCGGACTCACCTACAGGAGCCAGACGACGCTTGCCAACATGCACCCGATGATTGTGCGGATCAACGACGTAGGCCACGCCGAAGCGATCGACTATCGGAACTTCCAATATCGCCCGCAGGAAGCGGAGAACAAGTATTACCTCACCCGCTGGGCGGAACTGTATTTCAGCCGTAATCGTTTCACGATCGAACGTGATCAAACTCGGTCGCTCTACTTCCTCAACAGCGACGTGCAACGTGCCGTGATCGACCAGGAGCGCAAGGATAACAGCATTCAGAACTACGTCAAAGACACCACCTTGCCGTATGTCGATGTGGAGATCAAGAACGTCATCCTTGACGACCTGCGGCAGTCGCCTTATTCGGCGCGCATTGAATTCGAGAAGGTGTACAGCAACCCGTCCGATCACACCGAACTCAAGCGCGACCGATGGACAGCCAGCGTCACCTATGTCTTTCGCGAGAACGTGAAGAACAACGAGCTTGCCGTGAACCCCCTAGGTCTGACCATCGTGCGTTTTCGGGCCGACCAGGCGTTTAGCTAAGGATAGATCGAGACTCCCAGAGGCTTAACGGTGTCCACTTTTGCTGCCAATCCGGCTGGCTTGCCCCACGTGTCCCCGGGCACGGTGGAGCGGCGGGCAAACCAGAACCTGCCGACACGTAACGATGGTGGCGGTCGTCATCCTTCTTGCGGCGGGTACACCTGCTCGAATCGCGCTTCGATAGTGGCGAACTTCCGCAGCCAGTGTGCGAGTGGAAACTTTGCTCTGGCCCGTATCTGCCGTTACGTATCCCCTCTTTTGCTCGGTTACAGTTTCGGGGCCTTTCCGGCGCCCGGCGGCACTCGATCTTCTGCTTCGCATTTAGCACCCCTTTGGGGGCTCGCTTCCTCCCGAAACAAATTTGAGAACTACGACAAAGAGCGCCTCTCAAATTTCTTTCGGGCCCCTCCGAGAAAGCAGACCATCGGCACTTGTGGAGCCGGGCCCACTCGCTAAGGTCCGCCCAGTGTGACCCGAGCAACAATGGGCGAATTCAACAGACGGAGACACCATCATGTACCAGAACAAAGCAACCCTCATCGGTTTCCTCGGCAGCAACCCAGAAGTTCGCACCAACAACAACCGCAGCTTCACGACACTCTCGCTGGCAACCAAATCCTCCTACAAGAAGGACGATAAGTACATCTCGCACACCGAATGGCACCGTTGCGTAGTCTTCGGCAAGCTCTCGGAGTTCGCCAAAACACTCACCAAGGGCGCACATATCCAGGTGGAAGGCGAACTGCGCAGCCGGGAGTACGACTGCAAGAAGACGGACTCGAAGCAGCGCGTCTGGGAAATTCGGGTGGCTTCTATCCTGAAGCTGGATCGCGCTGAAAAGGCCCCCGCAGAAGACCAGGAAGGCGACGAAGCGCCACAGGAGGAAACGGCCGCATAGGCCTTTCCACTTCACTCTCGGAAGCCCGGCTAAACGCTGGGCTTCCATGGTTGTGAGGTTACTGCGATGAGCTTCGAATTGATCCTCCCATTCCTTCGGCCCATTGAGCCGCTACTTCTCGACGAAAGCGTCAGCGAGATCATGGGCAATCCAGATGCGTCGTGGTTTTTCGAGCGCGATGGAATATTGTGCCATGAACCGAACATTTCCTTCGACGCCCGCAGGCTGAGCACCGGCCTCGAAGTCATCGCCAACCAACTCGGCAAAAAGCTGGACGAAGACAACCCTAGACTACAGGCGCAGCTTCCGGACGGAAGCCGGCTTGCGGCCTGGATTCCCCCGCTCGTGAGTCCGGCCCCGGCGATTGCAATACGGAAATTCACCAGCCGCCATTACACGGTCGATGATCTGATTGCTCGCGGCACACTGACGCAGCCGATTGCAGACCTCTTGGCGGAGCAGATTCGCAGCGGCAAGACGCTGCTCATCAGCGGCGGAACGGGGACCGGAAAGACCACGCTTTTGCGGATACTCGCCAACTCAATTTCGGAGCATGAACGCATTGTCGTTATCGAAGACACGCCAGAGCTTCAGATCCGGAAGCCGAACATAGTTGCAGTCGGATCCCAGACCAATACCTTCAAGACCAATGTGTCTTTCGACGATCTATTGAAGGACGCGCTTCGCTTCAGACCCGACCGGATCATTCTCGGCGAAGTGCGTGGAATCGAGGCGCGAACGTTGCTCGATTCCTTCAACACTGGCCATGCGGGATCGCTGGCGACGATTCATGCCAACTCCGCAGAGAAAGCCCTTCGCCGTTTCGCCAATCTGGTCATGCGCAGCCACGCGCAGACCACCTTCTCAGACACCGAAGCGGAGATCGGAGAAGCCGTCGATTTCGTGGTCCATATCGAGCGGCAGCCGGGCCGCCGCATCCTCCGTGAGGTGTTGGCGCTTCGGGGATACGACCGCGATGCGAAACGCTTCCTGATCGAGCCGGTGTTCGAGGTGCAACATGCGGCAGCCTAGCCCCCGTTGCCTACAGAAAGAGTGCTTGCTTTCACTACCTATAAAGGAGAACGAATGTGCCACAGCTTGAGATCAACCAGGTCCGCTACATCTGTGCTTTCGTTCGGCTGGATGAGTCCACCGCTACACAGGTCGATCAGTACGCCGCTTTCATCCACACATCCGCGGACGATATTGCGGACAAGGCGCTGAACTATGTCTTCTCGCAAGACCGTGACTTACAGGATTTCCTCAAGGCGCCACAGGCCAAGCTGGCGGCGTCCACTTTGCGTGTCCGTAAAGGCCCGAGCAATGGTACGGCGGAGCAGCCTGCCAAAGAAGCTTGCAACTGGGGTGGAGTGTGCGGGTTCTGCACGGGTGTTGAAGGCAGGATCCTGCATTCAATTTCGTGGTGGTGTGAAAACGATGCTTCACACCGGAAGAGTTTTGACACCCCACACCTGAAAGGGAGCTGCCGAGCTACGGGAGCAAGCCGCGCCGTTGAGGTGAACCGATGACGATTCTGACCAATGCTGAACCGATCACGACACGGAAGTTGAAAGGCCGCGCGCGCCGAGCCGTGACTTTCAGTACCAAGGTTACCTCACGAGAGTTGGAATTGATCTCGGCGGCGTCTGAGGTCGACGGCGCGCGCTAGGCGAATGGGGTTCGAGAGGCGATTTTGAAGGTGGCTCACTCTTCATCCACCGGTGTCGGAGCGGATCATCTCATGACCGAAATTGTCGCTTTACAACTGTTCTTGACCGACGCCCTTTCGCCGGTCGCCTGAGGTGAGCGAATCAGCGCCGAGCAATAATCAAGAGTTCATGCAGAACGTGAAGACAACAAGGAGCGTCCCGCGCGAGGTCATTGCACAGTACTCGCGAAGAACGAGGAAGAACACCATGCCTGAAACAAACTGGGGAAGAAAAGAGACCATCATCTGGCCGCCACACAGCCCGATTTATACGTTCGGCGCGGTCTTTCTTGCCTTGATCCTGACAGGATTATTTGTCTACCTCCGCTTCGCGTTTGCGCTCTCTCCGCTCGAACAATTTTACCTACCGCTTTACATCAACACCTCTACCTCGCCCAGCCTTCGCTCATCTGGCAAGTACCAGATGCTGATGATGTCTGACAGGAAAAGCCGCGCCTGGTATGCCCGACAGGTGGATGTCGCAGCGGGCTCGACACCGCAAGTGAATTCCAAGCCCATCCCGCTTGTTCTATCCGACTCCGCTCGCCAGCACGGCATGATCTATCTCTATCGCAGCGCTCCGAACATCTACAAAAACAGTGCTCTTGGAAGCTACCTCAAGCAGCAGGTTTACGGCGGAGCAAGCATCGTTGATCTGTTCCAGTGGCCGCTCATCTTCGGAGCGCTCGCGTTCCTGGCGCAGCTTCCGCTGTCCATTCCAAAGGACATTCACCGCCGCAAGGAGATGAAGTACGGGCGGCGGCTGAAGGGGCCGATTCTCGTGACGCCGAAGCAGTTTAACAAAGCCTTCGAGGGGACGGGTATCGGTCTCAAAGTGGATCGATGCCGCAAGATGTTGCGTGTTCCGCAGCGCGCCGAGGATCAACATTTCGAGATCATCGGGGATACCGGTAGCGGCAAAACGACCATCATCATGCAGATGCTGCGCCAGATTCAGGCGCGTGGCCACTCGGCCATTGTCCACGACCCAGCCTGCGAATTCATCGAGCGTTTTTATGACGAAAGCCGCGGCGATATCGTACTCAATCCCTTGGACCGCCGGTGCCCCTATTGGGGACCGTCGGAGGAGCTTGTTCGGCGCGCGGAAGCTCGAACGATCGCCGCCTCGCTCTTTCAACGAACCACCGAAAAGAAGGACGAATTCTTCATCGATAGCCCGCAGAAGATATTTGCTCATCTGCTTCTCGAACTACCCACGCCACAACAGTTGGTGGAATGGATGTCGCACCCCGAGGAAATCGACCGTCGCGTTAAAGGAACGGAGCTGGCGCTGCTGATCGACCCATCCGCTCCTCACCAGCGTTCCGGAGTGCTCAGCTCGTTGAGTCTCATCGCCGACAGTCTCCGTTTACTTCCGACGAAGACCGAAGCCAAAACCGAATGGTCAGCGCGTGAGTGGTCCAAGAATCGACAGGGATGGATCTTTATTACTTCGCAGCCCCCCGAACGCGAGGCGCTTCGTCCGCTGCACAGTCTTTGGATCGATATGCTCGTTCTCCGCCTGCTCAGCGCGCCGAAGCCCGAGCAGCATCCCGTGTGGTTTGTGATCGACGAGTTGGCCAGTCTGCAGAAACTCCCACAACTTCACACCGCCATCACCGAGAATCGCAAATCCCGCAACCCACTCGTTCTGGGTTTCCAGGGCAAGGCCCAGTTGGAAGTCATCTATGGGCACTTGGCCGAGGTTATGCTCTCGCAGCCCGCCACTAAGATTTTCCTCAAAACGACGGAGCCCAATGCCGCCGAGTGGGTTAGCCGCGCCATCGGCAGGGTGGAGACTGAGCGGATGAAGGAGACGCACTTCGACGGGCACCGGAGCGGTCGGAACTTCGCGCTCGATCGTCAGATCGAACCACTGGTACTCGATTCCGAAATCACAGGATTGGCGGACCTTCACGCCTATCTCAAGTGTGGAAATTACGTAGCGCGGTTCTCCTTCCCACTGCTGGAGATTCCCCCATCCAAGCCGAAATTCATCGAACGACTGGAAGATGACTACATCGTGCGCGAACCGCGCAAGGATCAACCACAAGCTGCAAAGACTGAGGAACGTCCAAAATCCCCGACACGTACTGACTCAAAGCCGGTCAGCAATGCACCGGGTAAACAAATTGTCGGGACAAAGTCCGCCGATCAAGGCCAAGAAGAGCGCCAAGGTGAACTCAGCTTTGGTCCGAGGATTTGAGGCGTGCTGACGATTTCCAGCCACTATCCGCTGGTCAGGTGCGGAGCTACACCGGAAGGAGTACGAGGGAATGAAGTTTTTTAAACGCTCGTAAAGGAGAAAAACAATGCAGAGAACCGAAAAGCAGGACATCTATACCCGGATTACCAACCAGATCGTGAGCCACTTGGAAAAAGGCGTCAGGCCTTGGGTTAGGCCGTGGAATGCTGAACATGCGGCCGGACGGATTGCGCGCCCACTCCGCCACAACGGGAAGCCTTACAGTGGAATCAACGTTCTCTCTCTGTGGGCGAGCGCCATGGCGCAGAACTTCGCGGCTCCCATCTGGATGACCTTCAAACAAGCCGCGGAGCTTGACGCTCATATCCGCAAGGGCGAGAAAGGCTCGCTCGTCGTCTACGCTGACAGCATCACGCGAAAGGAAACCGACGGAAAGACTGGCGACGAAATCGAACGAGAAATCCCGTTTCTCCAGGGTTACATCGTCTTTAATGTCGAGCAGATCGAAGGCCTGCCTGAAATCTTCTATGCGAAAGCCGCTCCTACACGCGATCCTGTAGCGCGCATCGAACATGCAGAGAACTTTTTCGGCAGCATGGGCGCGACGATCAGGCACGGCGGAAATCAGGCCTATTACGCGCAGCAACTGGACTACGTGCAGATGCCGCGCTTCGAGGCCTTCCGCGACGCCGAAAGCTATTATTCCACCCTCGCCCATGAATTGACGCACTGGACCAAGCACCCGCAGCGGCTTGATCGCGACTTCGGACGAAAGAGCTGGGGCGACGAAGGTTACAGCCGCGAGGAACTGGTTGCCGAACTAGGATCTGCTTTCTTGTGCGCCGACTTCGAACTGCACCAGGAACCGCGGGAGGAGAACGCCGCCTATATCGCGACGTGGCTGGAAGTTCTCAAGAACGATAACCGAGCCATTTTTGCGGCAGCCGCGCATGCCCAACGAGCAGCCGACTACCTTAACCAGAAAGCCGCCGCGCAGGTTCCCGAGGCCTGCGCGGTTTGACTTTGATTCTGAGGCCTCGGATCGGTGCCAAATACCGGCTTGATTTCCTCCCCATCCAATACCGAATCCCGCCTCGGCTCATGTAACTGGGCCGACCGTTGTGTATGTAGGATGACCAACGAGCATCAGTCCAGAGCTTGGGACCAAATGGGCGCATTTTGCTTCTGTGATTTATAGCGCTGGGAGACGCCTCTAAGTACTTGACGTCACTGATAAACGGGTTCTGAAAATACTGCGCTCGAGAACTCGAACGAGGCACGCCAGAGGGTGGTCAGACGGTGCTTTACCGGTAATCGTCGAAAGTCGCCCGTGCTTGCCACTTTCTGGGCAGCCTGTTAGAACATCTGTCTGAAGCGGCTTCCGGGGTTCGAATGTCTTCTGGTTTTATTTGGCCCTTCGGGAAACGTTCCAGAACTGCCGGGTTCTAAGATGCTAACTACTCGTCGCGTCGGACCGGCTCCAGGACGAAATGCCTGATGTCCTAGAACGGGTTGACTTCAGTTCTCTGTGAAATACTCAGCACCGGGGAATCTCGTGTGTGGATTCGTATCCCAACGCGGGCAGCGTTAACTGTCACCCTTGCTCTCGCAGTTCTAGCTACTTGCTCGTACGACCTTTTCACCCTGCTCCGCCGAATGGCGACTCCAACTCGTCCTGCTGCCGTTCACATCGATTCCGCAGATGGACAGCAGTGGGCAGATCCCCAGATCCTGCTCGCTGCCGCAGATCACTTTTATTTCTTAAATAACGGGTCCGCAGCGGCGCCGCTCTATGCCAGAGCCGAGAAGCTGTTCTCGGAGCGAGGCGATGCGCGGAACGAACTTCACGCGAAGGTGGGTCGGCTCAGATCGGAAGGCGAAACGATGTCGTTTGTTGATCTGTCACGGCTCTTGAACGAACAGATCCAAAATCCCATCGTGCAGACTGACAAGAAACTGCGGCTTTGGTGCCTGATCGCAAAGGGCTACACCGATATTGAGATTGACTATCGAGCTACGAAACGAGATTGGGTGGAGGCGCAGGAACTTGCAAAGGCATTAGGCGAAAATCAATGGGCAACTCGGGCTTCCGGTGAGTTGGGGCTGGTCGCCTTCCTTGAAGGAAATCCCGGACGAGGCGCACGGCTCCTCGGCACCGCCCTGCTCTCGACGATGGCTAGCGGCGACACAGGCGGTCAGGTCAGGTTCTTAGAATTGATAGGCAGAGGCTTCGAAGAAGTAAATCGTCACAGCGAGGCAATGAGATTTTTCGAAAGAGCAATCAAGCTTGCCGATGCTGAAAAAGACTCCGGTCTGCCATTCATGGCGTACGAGGGGAAAGCACAAGGTCTGGTCGCCGTAGGCAAGCCAGATGTGGCAAAGTCGGTGCTTGAGGACGCACTGGGTAAAGCTCGATTACTGCAGAAGCGGGGTCATGAGGCGCAGTTGTTGATCCTGCTCGGAAAGCTGGCTTCCCAAACTGGAGACAGAAAACAGGCTATCGCCGATTTGGAAGGTGCTGGGCAATTCGCAAAACGAGTCGAGTTCTTCCGAATGGAAGCCGACGCAATGTTCGAATTGGCGACCCTGTATCGCGATGGCGGGGACCTCGCCACGGCAGAAGCACGTGCTACCGATGGCCTAGCTGCGAGCCAACGTGTTGGCGATCGCTATTATGTACCTCGCAACCTGACTATTCTCGCCGATTTGAAGGCGCGCCGGGGTCGCATCACCGAAGCCAACGCCCTCTACGAACAAGCTGAAAACGTGATTGAGGGAATGCTCATCAGCGTGGATGAGCCATACTGGAACAGTTCGGTTGCTGCTTCGATGAGTCAGACCTACTTGCAACACTTCGAACTCGTCACCAAGAGCGGCGATGTGCCAGGCGCTTTCCGAGTTTTGGAACGGATACGGGGGCGAACTCTGGCTTGGGCTCTCGAAGACAGAAAGGCATTGCCGACGGAGGAATCTGAACAAACAGCATCGCTGGAAACAGATCTTGCGGGTCTCCAAGTGCAGCTAATGCAAACCAACAGCGCCGGGAAACGCGAGCAACTAATGGAGAGGCTGGTCGAATACGAGCGCCGCCTTGGGCTGTCCTGGACAACGGAAGATACTCCTGTTCATGGCCTGCCAGTGCGGCCTGCGTCATTAGCGAAAGTGCAGGAAGACCTGAAACCAGATGAGCTGCTTCTGGAGTATGTTCTCGATGATCCGACTTCCTTCTGCGTTTCGGTGTCGCGAAAGGGAGCATACGTCCGAGTGCTGCCGGTCGGGCACAAGGTAATCGAGAAATTAAGCCAAGAATTTGTCGACGAAATCCGCGCTAAGGGCACCGGAACCGAACTTTCAAAGCAACTCTACACGTTGCTCGTGAAACCCATCCCGGAAGCGGCCACACAGACTCGATTCATCATCGCACCAGATGGTATATTGAATTTGCTGCCTTTTGAAGCTCTTCGAGATGGTCAAAGCGAGTACCTTTTAAGGTCACGCGTCATAAGCTACGTGCCTTCCGGTACGATCTTAGACACGCTTCGCCGCACTGAGAAACAATTAGCCCCTAGGCATTTGCTCGCCGTGGGCGATGTCGCCTACGAAAACCAAGGCGGCGCAGGACGGCAAATTCCATCTCCGCTGTCTCTTTATGGGCGGATTGAACACGGCATTGCGGATCTGTCAGGGATAGGGCTTCATGATCTTCCGCAGACGCGAGCAGAAGTTGATGAAATCGGTAAAATTGTTGGATCGGACTCAGTAATCTTGCTCGGCAAGAACGCCACAGAAACTGCATTTAAGAAACAACCGCTTGATCAATTTCGCATCTTGCATTTAGCTGTCCATGGATTCGCAGACGCGCAATACCCGGAACGGTCGGCGCTGGTGCTGGGCACCGACCCACAATCGGCTGACGACGGCTTACTGCAAGTGCGGGAGATCATCAGGCTGCGGTTGAATTCCGAGCTGACGACCCTATCTGCTTGTGACAGTGGGGTTGGCAGGCTGCAGGGACAGGAAGGCATTAGCAATCTCGTAGAAGCATTTCTGGTTGCTGGGTCAAAATCGGTCGTAGCGAGCCTGTGGAGCGCAGACGACACGTTCGCCAGCGCCCTGATGCAACGCTTCTATGCGCGATTGGCGGAGGGCGAAAGTACGAGTTCGGCGTTGCGGTACGCGAAGCTGGATTTGCTCGCGAAATATGGAGATCAGTTAAGTCCATTCTATTGGGCGGAGTTCATCACCATCGGAGAGACTTCAACCTCGATTGGAATCAAACAGCAATGAATTTGACTTTGGACGAGCGCACAAAGGTTTTCGACAAGGTCTCCCGGCTTGTGGCGACCAAGCATTTCAATCCTGGAATGAACGGTGTGGACTGGAATGCGTTGGCTCGGGAACGCCGGGATCAGATTCTGGCGTGTACGGACCCAGAGGCCTTCGAGAACGAGGTCCACAAATTAGTGGCAGAGCTCAAGACCAGCCATACCGGTTTTCGGCATGCAGGTATGCGAAACATTCCGGCACGCCATGCTATCAACGCGACTCTGCAGCGCATCGGCCTAAACGGAAGCGAACGGTGGATGTTTCAAGACGTGCATCAAGGGGGTCCGGCGTTCTCGGCTGGCATACGACCCGGTGATCTCCTGCTCGAATGTGGTGGACGCGAAGTTCGACCGCCAAACGATCTGACGTTCTCCATCGGCGAATCCGTGAATCTTCTTATTGAAAAACTCCAGGGCGGACAGCAAAAAGTTAGCGTTCAATTGCCGATGCCCAAATCCCAAAAGCATCCGGTCACGGCGCCACAGGCCGTCAGCACCGAGAGGCTCAGCGACGAAATTGGCTTGCTAAGGGTTGCGATGTTTCCGGGTGCAATCGGAATCGATGTGGCAAGGGATATAGACCGCGGCATCGCAACGCTCGACGGGTGCAGACGACTCATCGTGGATCTGCGCGGCAACACGGGCGGAGGAATCGGCGGACTACGCCTGATGAGCTACTTGACACCCGGTAAACTTGAAGTGGGGTACAGCCTCACGCGGAAACGGCGTGAGCGTGGCTATCGGCGCGAGGAACTGACCCGTTTTGGAGGGATTCCGTCCGACAAAGCCACTCTCATATGGTTAGCGGTCCGATATGCATTCGTGGAGAAATCTATCCTTGTGGTCACGGAAGGACTTGGCGAGCGCCCCTTCCAGGGTCGAGTTGTGCTGCTCGTTAACGAGCACACTGCGAGTGCCGGAGAAATGGTCTCAGCCTTCGCGGAGGAAAATAAGCTAGCAGCTATCGTGGGAACGAAGACACCCGGTCGTCTACTCAGCGGCAGTGCATACAATGTTGGTCACGGATACATTCTTGGCCTGCCGGTCGCCGCATACCTGACGTGGCAAGGACGGATGCTGGAGAACAATGGCATCGTGCCCAAGTTTTGTATTGAACTCTCGCGCGAAGCCTTGAGGGAAGGAAGAGATTCGCAGCTGGAGAAGGCAATCGACGTGGCGAAAACCCTGTGATCCACGCATTTGCGACCACAGATCTAGGTGACCAACGGCGCGTGTTTCATGTCCCTTGAAACTGACAAGGGTTGGCCTCAGTCAAGAAGCAGACAGAAGAATGGGTCAACCTCTTTGCGGAAGCCGCTACCACCGGGTGTTCACAGAGCATGGCAGGGATTTCACGTTCATCCCCCCATTCAGCATGTGCTGGTTGGCCCCGAGTCCGGCCGACTACTTCCGCTGGGGCGGCTGCTGCTTTTCCTGCAATCGCTGCTGCTGCTGAACGTGTCTTTGCTGCAATTGTTCCGTCTGCTGCTGATGCCGCTGCTCCACCTGCTGCTGTCTTGCTTCGCTGGCATTCTGTTGCGTCAGCCGCTGATGTTCCTGATCCTGCTTCTGCTGCAGTTTCTGGCGGTCCTGTTCCTGCTTTGCAAACATTTTTTGCTGTTGCTGCTGGTATTTACGATCGCGATTCGGGTCGCCGGTGTTGCCAGCAGCGGGACGCTCGAACGGTGGCAGGTCTTTCGGATGGACCGCGCCCCGAGACGTCCTGTTCTCACCGCCGCGCGGCTGAGCCGCGCGACGATTGGCAGGCGGATTGTAAGGCGCTCCGGCCTCTCTTGCGGGCACCGCGGAGTGAAACTCTGCTGGCCGGGCCGTAGCGGCGACTGGCGGCTTGCCGTGGTTGGCAGAGGCCCGCAGTTGCGGGTTGCTGCGCGCAGCTTGGAAATGTTGCGTTTGAACCGCCACAGGCGGGATATGCCGCTCGCGCGCCGCCATCTCGTCTTGCGGACGCGGACGCGCGTTGACGCCGCCTGGTCCAGCGTTGTAGCTCACGCGATTCACGGTGACGTTGTTCACGACGGTTTCGTTGTAGACGTTACGCACGTTGACCACATTAACGTTCATGACGGCGCGGTTGTAGAAGAATCGATCGCCGTCCCAACGTCCGCCGACAAAGCCAAAACCAAAATAGCCGAAGCCGTAAACGATTCCTCCGTAGAAACCCACATGCGGGCCCCAGTAGCCCTCATAGAAAACAAAAGCGCCATCGCTCCAGGCCCAATAGGGCGGAGTCCACAGGAAACCGACTTCGGGAGCCAGCACCCACGTGCCCGGCACCCAGTAATAGTCGCCGTCGTCATCGTCCCAGGCCCAGTAACCGGGCGCCCAGAGATAACCGTCGCCCGGACAAAGTGGCTGGTCGTACACAGGCAGTGCGGGCGGACCGAACGCCACCGAGATGCGGATCTGCGCGAACGACGCGCTAGACATGGCCAGCACGACAAGCGCGAACAGGAGAGTACGTAAGGGGGGGATTATACGCATGATGCTTCCTCTCGCCCGATCATCCTACGGTTTACCCGGTGTCGCTCAACAGCTGCGGGCTGCGTGGATTTGACAGGCAGATTTTTCGCAGAAAACTAGACATCTTCGCAGAGACGGGCAAGATGCTATCACCGCACCAAAGATTTCATAAATAGGGAGATGTATGTAGATGTGGTCTGATCCCGGCGGCGGAGCGATGTGGGTCTCCGACCTTAGGTCGTT
>Ga0207646_10002025_pt1 | contig 24362 bp, 24 predicted proteins | sample KBSK5502metaG_FD_184343 | JGI IMG/M metagenome (GOLD analysis project Ga0207646, IMG submission 184343) | Corn, switchgrass and miscanthus rhizosphere microbial communities from Kellogg Biological Station, Michigan, USA - KBS K5-50-2 metaG... | ecosystem: Host-associated > Plants > Roots >... | reverse complement strand
GCGCTTCCGGCTGCCGGTCACCGTGGTCATCGGTAATGACGGCGGCTGGGGGCAGATCCGCAATCCCCAGCTCTCCTTCTTCGGGGCCGAGCGCGCCGTTGGGACCTCGCTGCCCTTCACGCGCTTCGACCAGATGGTGGAGGCCCTGGGCGGCAAGGGTGTGCAGGTGACCGAGCCGCGCCAGATCCGCCCGGCGCTCGAGCGCGCGCTCGGCTCGAGCGATGTGCACTGCATCAATGTGATCCTGGATCCCGCGGCGTATCGCCGGACGGGGCAAGTCTCCATGGCGATCTGATGGCGGGGCAATTGCCTTCGCCATACTTCGTTCTCGGTCGTCGCCGGTCCTCAACGTACAACCGCGTACGCCTCCGGCCGGCTCCTCCCTCGGGCCTCGTCTGGCTCGATACTTGCCCCGCCATGCTGGACAAGATGTGAAGATCACGTTCCTCTGCCCGCATCTGCGCATTGCCGGCGGCGTGCGCGCCATCCTGATACACGCCGACCGCCTGGCCAAGCGCGGCCACGACGTCACCCTGGTCGTGCCGGCCAAGAGCCGGCTGAAGGCCATCTGGCGCAACCGATTCGATCGGGCGCCCAATTGGATGCCGAAGCTCCGCGCGCGCGTGCGCTGGGTAACCGAGTGGAGCGCCGGCCGGCTGCCGGACGGCGACGCGCTCATCGCCACGGCCTGGCAGTCGGTGGAGGCGGTGGCCGGCGCCCCGGTGCGCTGCGGCCGGAAGTTCTATTTCATCCAGCACTACGAGAGCCTCTATCACGGCGACGCCGCCCGCGTCGACGCGACGTATCGCATCCCGCTGAGAAAGATCGCGATCTCCACCTGGCTCGCGGACATCATGGCCGAGCGTTTCAACAGCCCGGCCGCCGTCATCGTCACGCCTGTGGACACGACGCTCTTCCACCCGGCGCCGCCCGAGATCGACGACGGACGGCTGCGCGTGCTGATGCTGCATCACGACTACCAATGGAAAGGCGAGGCCGACGGCTTCGAGGCCTTCGGCCGCGTCAAGGCGCGCCATCCCGAGCTGCAGCTCGTGGGGTTCGGTGTGAAGGCGCCCGCGCGGAAGAAGGCGTACGGGGAATTCCACGAAAACCTCCCGCAGGAGAAGCTGGCGCCGCTGTACAGCCGGTGCCAGGTCTTTCTCTGCCCGTCGTGGGATGAGGGGCTGGGGATGCCGGCCATGGAAGCCATGGCCTGCGGCGCCGCGCTCTGCACCTACGACAACGGCGGTTGCCGGGACTACGCGCTCGACGGTAGGACGGCGGTGGTGGCGCCGCGGCGGGACGTGGACGCGCTGGCCTGGGGGCTGAGCCGGCTCGTCGAAGACGCGTCCCTGCGCGAGCGGATCGCCCGGCAGGGCCAGGAATTCGTCACGACGCAGTTTGACTGGGAGCGGGCAACGGCGCGTTTTGAAGCGCTGCTTCAATCTCCCCGCTAGCTCCGGGCCGTCCGTAGCGGTTGTTCCAGCGGGCGACGACCTGGCCGAGCGTCTGCTCCTCGATCAGCCCTTCGCTCTTGAGCCGCTTGAAGACGAGGGTCCACCCCGACGCTTCTTGCGCCAAGGCCGCGATCTCGTCGAGGCTCTTCGGATGGGCCATCGCACCCCGGCCGGCATCGATTTGGGCCTGGTAGAGCGCGCGGGCAATCTGCGAGTCGGCAGAAAGGCTGCCCGTCGAATAGGTGCGGGCGGAGCTGAACAGGAGGCGAAGGACGCGGCCTCCGGTGCTTTCGTGGGGTTCGGGCATACTGTCCTCCATGATGACCGTGTCTCTCAGCGCGCTGGCGCGCTCACCGGTAGCGCCTTGATCGTTGGCATTGAAGCGGGGCGCGCCATCGCCGCCCGCGCCGCCTGGGACTGGGCGAGTCGCGCCTGATCGTCCAGGGTCTGGGCCGTCTGCGCGATGATCTCGACGGCCGTCGCGCGATCCTTGAAGATCCACTTGAGCGTAGCGTCCACGCGCATGCGGGCCGTCTGGGAGGTCAGCCGATCCAGCTCGATGTCGACGTCGCGGTCGCCGGCCTTGGCGGAGATCTTGATCCCGCTGTCGGTCTTCTCCTTCTCCTTGACCTCGATGTCCATCCGCTTGAGCGTCTTGAGGGTCGCCGCTTCGAGATTCGCCACCGGTGTGGTGAAGGTCTTGTAGCCGATGCTGTCGAAGGTATAGGAGACGCCCTGTCCCGCGCCCGTGCCCACCCCGGCCGTGAGCAGGGCCAATCCCAAGGCCGCGCATCCCTGGCTGGCCAGCAGGACCACTGCCAATCCCAGCACCACCCGGCCTCCGGTCATGGAGCCTCCTCCCAGAATGAATTCAGCCGACGGCCCACTGATCGGCAAGTCCAATGCCAGCGGACGGAAGGGCTTCAGCCCTGCTTGGACAGGCACTTGCGCAAGGGGGAGGGGGGCGCTTGTCCCGAGGCCGACGGGGGGGACTGGACAGTGTCAGGAGGTGAGCAGCCCGGTCGGCCTTCGGCGACAACTCCAGGGGGGATGTGCCCGCCGCCAGGGAAGATCTCAGGCGGGGGGCTTTACCTCTTCGCCGGGCTCGCCAAGCCGGCGCGCGGCGTCGATGTCCGCGCTCTGGTCGCGCGGAATGGTCGGGCTGATGACGATCTCCTCGATCACCGTCCGGCGGGGCAGGGTCACGCAGAGCAGCACGGCTGCCGCCACGTCCTCGGGCTGCATCATCGCGGCGCGGGCCTTGGCGTCGGGGGGCAGCGGGCGATTGGCGAGAATGGGTGTGTCCACCTCGGCCGGCATGATGGTGGTGGCGCGGATGCCCTTCTCCCGCAGCACTGTGTGGATGTGGCCCATGAGATTGAGCACCGCCGCCTTCGCCGCGCCATATGGCGCCCCACCGATGAGCCCCGGGCGGATGGCGGCGACGGAGCCAACGGTGACGATGCTTCCGCCGCCACGCTCGATCATGCCGGGTAGCACGGCCTGGGTGAGCACGTAGACGCCGGTCAGGTTCACGGCGAGCACGCTGTCCCACTCCTCCTTGCCTACCCAGCGGATATTGCGGACCTTGCTCGAGTGTCCCGCGTTATTGACGAGCACGTCCACGCGACCGCACCGCTCGAGCGTCCAGCGGGCCAGCCCGACGGCCTGCTCCGGATCGGCCACGTCGGCCTGCCTCGCCGCGGCGCTGCCGCCGGCCTTCTCGATCTCGATCGCCACCGCGTCGAGTGGGGGTTTGCGGCGTCCCGCGACGATCACCTGGGCGCCCTCGGCCGCGAGCATGCGGGCCGTGGCGCGGCCGATTCCGCTGCCGGCGCCGGTAACGATGGCCACCTGTCCGTCGAGCTTCCCCATTGGTCTCCCTGCCTCCGGCGGGTCGTTTCTCAGTTCATTTCCAGGCCCAGACCGGCTGCTCGAGATGCTCCACCCGCGTGGGCCGCCCATGGACGACCACCTCGCGCAGCTGATAGAGCACGGCCGCGGTGGGCGCGTGGATGAGCGTCCCCATGAGCGGGAGCTGGATCACCGGCCGCTCGCTCTCGGGGATCGAGATGAAGCGCGGCGCCTCGGGGCCGTCGAGCTTCGCCAGCGGTACGCGATAGACGCGCTGGACTTCGGCGGGGTTTGGCACGAGCTCACGGATGTCGTCGGTCCAGAACACGACCGGCGTGATGACGAAACCCGAGCGCGTGCCGTAGTCGTCGAGCAGCCCGATGACCGCCTCCCGGCCCAGCGCGAGGCCCACTTCTTCCGCGAGCTCGCGGCGGGCGGCATGCTCCGCGCTCTCGTCCCGATCGATGCGGCCGCCCGGCAGCGCCCATTGGCCGCCGTGACTGCGCAGTCCGGCCGCGCGCCGGGTGAGGAGGAAGCAGGCGCGCCCCTCGGCATCGGGCAGCAGCACGAGCGCCACCGCCGCGGGACGGCGGCCGTCGACGGGGACGGCGCGCCGCTCGAAATGGCCGAGATGCTCGCGCGCGCGGGCGAGCAGCGTCTCGTCGAATCGGTAGGCCGTCACGGAGGCGCCCGGGGATCGCACCAGCCTAGTAGGCCGGCAGCTTGCCCGATTTGACGGCGGTCTTCCGGGCCACGGCCACCTCCTCGGCAGCCTTGGCGGCGAGGAAGCGGCCGTCGCTGGCCAGCGTGACGAACTGATAGCCGGCGGCGACCATCTTCACGGCGTAGGCCGCCGTGGCATTGTGTATGCCCGCGATGACGCCGTGGCGCTTGCAGGCCTCGACGATCTTCTGCTGCGCTTTGACCACCGGCGCATCTGTCTGATCCAGCCGCGGCTTGCATCCCAGCGCGAGGCTCAGGTCGGATGGCCCCACGTAGATCGCGTCCACGCCCGGCACGGTCAGGATGTCGTCGAGGTTCTTCAGCGCCTCGGCCGTCTCGATCATCGGCATGACGATGATGTCCTCATTGGCGTGATCGCCGTAGTCCGTCCCGGCGTAGATCGACGCGCGCACCGGCCCCCAGCTGCGATAGCCCCGCGGCGGGTACTTGCAGGCCTGCACCAGCGCCTCGGCCTGCTCGCGCGTGTTGACCATGGGACAGATGACGCCGTAGGCGCCCGCGTCCAGGATCTTCATGAGCCGCGCCGGATCGTTCCACGGCACGCGGGCCAGCGGAATCACCGGGGTGGTCGAGATGCCCTGGAGCATCGTCACCGCGACCTGGTAATCCACCACGCCGTGCTGCATGTCCACGGTCAGCGAGTCGAAGCCCTGATGGGCCATGACCTCGGCGGAGAAGGCCGACGGGATGGACAGCCACCCGTTCACCACGGCTTCGCCGCGCGCCCAGATCTTCTTCAGCGTGTTCTCTCTCACTCTCTTCTCCTTGGATGGGGTTGGCCTCGCCGCGGAGCAGCCGGCGCGGCGGACCTTCCCTTGATACCACAGCCCGGGCCGTGGGGCAGGCCCCCGGCAAGCTGTGGGGCCGGCAGGGCTCAAGACCCCTATATTTTGTCCTTGAAAATACTAAACAAGTGTTGTGTTATTACCCTACTCTTTATATACGGAGTGCCTATGACCCTCCCGTCCGAGTCCTTGCCCCCGCCAGGGTGGGGCGCTCGAGGGATCGATGGCTTGCTGGGCGCATTCCCGCCGGGGCAGCTCAGCGAGATCGTCGGCCCTTGGTCCTCAGGTGGCAGCAGCCTGCTCCTGGCCTTGATCGCCCGCGTCACGACCTCGGGCGGCAAGGCTGCGGTTGTCGACGGGACCGATGCCTTCGATCCTTTCTCCGCGGCGGCGGCGGGGGTCGATCTCTCGGGCGTGCTCTGGGTGAAGTGCGGCGGCCGACTGGATCCGGCCTGCCGCGCGGCGGACCTCCTGGTCCGCTGTCCGGGCTTTGTCCTGGTCGCCATGGATTTGGGCGAGCTGCCGCTGCGCCGCCGCCAGTCACTGCCGTCCTCGCTCTGGCTGAGGCTCCGGCGCGCTGTGGAAGGCAGCCCCACCATCCTGGTGCTCCGCGCCCCGCAGCGGCTAGCGGGCAGCGCCGCCGCCTTGGTGGTTTCCGCGCGCCGGCTCGAGGCGCGATGGATGGGAGCATCGCAGCCCACACGCTTCGCCGGCCTGAGCTCCGAGCTCCGGCTCCTCCGCGCTCGCATTTTTCCCCACCCTAACCTTCTCCCTCCACTGGAGGGAGAGGGAACCAGGAATCCCCTCTCCCCTCTGGGGAGAGGGCAGGGTGAGGGGTGTTGGACTATCGAGTGGCGGTCATGAGGCGCATCGGCGGTCTCCTCGCGGCGTCGCCGGAGCCGCACATGTCGCAGGCCCTGCTCGAGGTGGCGCTCGCGCATTCGCCGCGGGTGGAGGAAGCGGGCCCGGGCCTGGTTTATCTCGACGCGGCGGGACTCGAGGGATTGTTCGGCGGCGAGCGGCAGCTGGGCGAGGGCCTATGCGCCGCAGCGGCCGCGCGGGGACTCAATGTGCGCGTGGGGATCGCCGGCAGCCGCTTGGGCGCGCGCGTCGCCGCCCGCAGCGGGGGCGGCGTGACGATCGTTCAACCGGCAGAAGACGCGGCGTATCTGGCCCCGGCGCCGCTCGCGCTTCTCGATCTCCCCGAGGAGATGGCGGCCCGGCTCGACCGCTGGGGGATCCGGACTTTGGGCGAGCTGGCCGCTCTGCCGCCCGCCGCGCTCTTCGAGCGCCTGGGCAGCGAGGGACCTCGGCTTCAGCGGCTGGCGCGCGGCGAGGATCTCCGGCCGCTCATCCCCTGGGCGCCGGCGCCGCCTTTCGAGGAGTCGGCAGAGTGCGAGTGGGGACTCGATACGCTCGAGCCGGTCACCATGCTCTTAGCCGATCTCGCAGAGAAGATCTGCGCGCGTCTCGTCCGGCGCGGGCTCTCGGCCGACGGCTTCGAATGGATCTGCCGCTTGGCCGGCCGCAGCCTGCACGAGGGCTCGCTCGCGCTGGCCGCTCCCATGAGCGAGGCGTCGGCCATCGCGGCGCTGCTCAGGGTCGCGCTCGAGTCCCGGCCCCCGCAGGGCGTGGTGGAAGCGGTGACGCTAAAAGCCCACCCGCAGCGGGTCGCGCCGGCCCAGGACTCCCTCACCGGGCGCTCGCGCCCCAGCCCGCGCCTGGTCACCGCCGCCCTGACGCGTTTGACCGCCCTCGTCGGCGCCCGTCAGCTCGGCATCCCCGCGCTGCTCGACAGCCACCGTCCCGATGCCGTGCGGCTCGACCCGTTTCACCACCCTCACCCTAACCCTCTCCCTGGAAGGGAGAGGGAATCGGGCTCCCTCTCCCCCTCTGAGGGAGAGGGCAGGGGTGAGGGTGGGGGAAAAAATCCGGCGGCGCTGGTGCTGCGCCGACTGCGCCCGCCATGCCCCGCCCATGTGACGCTCACCTCGGGCCGCCCGGTCCATCTCCGCTCGGCGGCGCTGGCGGGGCGGATCGTGACCGGCGCGGGGCCGTGGCGCGCCTCGGGCGAATGGTGGACCGGCGGCCCGTGGGCGCGCGACGAGTGGGATGTGGAGCTGGCCGACGGCACCGTCTGCCGGCTGATACACGACGGCTCCGCCTGGTTCCTCGACGGGATTTACGACTGATTGATCTCCCTCTCCCCTCTGGGGAGAGGGCAGGGTGAGGGGAAGGAGACGAGGGGAAGGAGACGAGGGGAAGGAGCCGAGGGGAGAGTTTGTACGTCGAGCTGCACGCCAAGAGCGCTTTCAGCTTCCTCGAGGCGGCCGGCCTGCCCGAAGCGCTGGCCGAGGAGGCCGCGCGCCTGGATCAGCCGGCGATCGCGCTGCTGGACCGCGACGGCGTCTACGGCGCCCCACGGCTCTACCGTGCCTGCAGCCGGCTGGGTCTCAGCGCGCTGGTCGGCGCCGAGGTTACGCTCGAGGACGGCGGCCGGCTGCCGCTGCTGGTCGAGGACCGCGAGGGCTACCGCAACCTCTGCCGCCTCCTCACCCGCATCAAGATGCGCGCGCCCAAGGGCGAGGGCGCCGCCACGCTCGACGATCTGGCCGAGCACGCCGCGGGGCTGGTGGCCCTCACCGGCGGCGACGAGGGCCCCGTCGCGTGCCGGCTGGCGACTCACGGAGCGACCGAGACGCGGGCGCTGATCGAGCGGCTGGCCTCGCTCTTCGGCCGCTTCAACATGTACGTGGAGCTTCAGCGGCACCTGCGCCGGGATCAAGAGGCGCGCAACGAGTGGCTGAGCGTCCAGGCCGCCGCACTCGGGCTGCCGCTGCTCGCCACCAACTCGCCTCGGCTCATCCGCCGCCAGGATCGCCCGCTGCTCGACGCGCTCACGTGCATTCGCGAGCACACCACGCTGGAGCGCGCCGGCCGGCTGCTGGCCAAGAACAGCGAGCGCTATCTCAAGAGCGGCCGGGTCATGGAGCGTCTCTTCCACGATTGCCCCGAGGCCGTGGCCAATTCGGGCGAGCTCGCGCTCAGGCTCGGTTTCACGCTCAAGAGCCTGGGCTACCAATTTCCCGACTACCCGCTGCCCCCGGGCGAACCACCTATCGGCCATCTCCGCGCCCTCTGCGAGCGCGGCGCGCGCGGGCGCTACGGCTCGGGGCCGCTGGCGGCCAAGGCGCGCCGGCAGATCGAGCGCGAGCTGGACCTCATCGGCCGCCTCGACCTGGCAGGCTACTTCCTCATCGTCTGGGATCTGGTCGAGTTCTGCCGCCGGAGCGACATCTTGGTGCAGGGACGCGGCTCGGCCGCCAACAGCGCCGTGTGCTACGCGCTGGGGATCACCGCGGTGGATCCGGTGGGCATGGAGCTGCTCTTCGAGCGCTTCCTCTCGGAAGAGCGCGGGGAATGGCCCGACATCGATCTCGACCTGCCCAGCGGCGACCGACGCGAGCAGGTGATCCAGTACGTCTACCAGCGCTACGGCAGGCTCGGCGCGGCCATGACGGCCAACGTGATCACCTACCGTGGCCGGCTCGGGGCGCGCGAGGTCGGCAAGGCGCTCGGTCTTCCGCCGGATCTCATCGAGCGGCTGGCCGGGCTCGTCAGCGATTGGGAGTACCGCGATCCGGGCGACGTCCTCACCGCGCATCTCGCGGAAGCCGGCTGTGATCTCAGCGATCTCCGCATCCAGCATTTCGCCCGGGTGTGGACGGCCATCCAGGATCTGCCGCGCCATCTCGGCCAGCACTCGGGCGGCATGGTGATCTGCCAGGGACGGCTCGACGGCGTCGTGCCGCTCGAGCCCGCCACCATGCCCGGCCGGGCCGTGATCCAGTGGGACAAGGACGACTGCGCCGCGCTCGGCATCGTCAAGGTGGATCTCCTGGGGCTCGGCATGATGGCGCTGCTCCAGGACGCGATCCAGATGATCGCCGAGCGCGGCGGCCATGTGGATCTGGCTCATCTGCCGCCCGATGATCCGCAGGTGTACGCCGTGCTCCGGAAGGCCGACACCATCGGCGTCTTCCAGGTGGAGAGCCGCGCCCAGATGGCGACGCTTCCACGGCTCAAGCCCGAGCGCTTCTACGACCTCGTGGTGCAGGTGGCCATCATCCGGCCAGGGCCGATCGTCGGCGACATGGTGCATCCCTATCTCCGCCGCCGCGCGGGGCGCGAGCCGGTGACCGTCCCCCATCCGGCGCTCGAGCCCATCCTGGCCCGCACGCTGGGCGTCCCGCTCTTCCAGGAGCAATTGCTGCGGATGGCGATGGCGACGGCGGGCTTCAGCGGCGGCGAGGCCGAGGAACTCCGGCGCGCGCTCGGCTTCAAGCGCTCCCGCCGCGCCATGGACGAGATCGACGCGAAGCTTCGCGCCGGCATGGCGCGCCAGGGCATCACGGGCGCCACCGCCGACGCCATCGTCCGCTCCATCACCGCCTTCGCGCTCTATGGTTTTCCCGAGTCGCACGCGGCGAGCTTCGCGCTGATCGCCTATGCCAGCGCCTGGCTCAAGGTCCATCATCCGGCGGCCTTCTACGCGGCCCTGCTCAATAACCAGCCCATGGGCTTCTACCATCCGGCCACCATCGCGCGCGACGCCGCGTGGCACGGGCAGGCCATCCGCCCCGCCGACGTGAACTTTTCCGGCTGGCTCTGCGCGGTCGAGCCCGACGGCACGGTGCGGCTGGGACTTCGCTATGTCCGCGGGCTCAGGGAGGAAGCCGGCCGGCTCATCGAGAACGAGCGAAAGCGTCAGCCCTTCCTCTCAGTGACTGATCTGGTGAAGCGCGCGACTTTACGTCAAGACGAGCTCGTCCAGCTGGCTCAGGTCGGCGCGCTCGGCAGCCTCGAGCCCGAGCGGCGTGCGGCGCTGTGGGAAGCGGAGCGGGCGGCGCGGCCCCGCGGGCCGCTCTACGAGGTGATCCCGGATCCGCTAGAGCCCTCGCCCCTCAGGCCCATGACCGCGGCGGAATCGCTCATGGCCGATTATGAAGGAACCGGGCTGAGCCTGGGGCCGCACCCGATGGAGTTCCACCGTGCACGGCTCGAGCGGCTGGGCGCGGCGCGGGCCGCCGATCTGGCGGGACTGCGGAACGGCGCCTGGGTGCGGATCGCGGGTGCCGTGGTCGTGCGTCAGCGCCCCGGCACCGCCAAGGGCTTCGTCTTTCTCAACCTCGAGGACGAGACGGGGCTCGCCAACATCATCGTGCGCCCGGCCCTCTTCCACCGCTACCGGCTCGCCCTGGTCAAGGAGCCGTTCCTCTTCGTGGCCGGGAGGCTTCAGCACGAGGACGGAGTCATCTCGGTACGCGCCGGAGAGATCGCGCCCCTGCCTGAAGCGCTCGCGCGCGTGCCGTCCCACGACTTCCATTGAGCCCGACGGCCTGGTGCCGTCAGGGAATGCTGACCGTCGTATTGTCGCCGCTCGTCGAAATGGAAAACGTTCCCGAGGTCGATGAGGTGTAGGTGTACGCCACCCAGCCTGCGGGCGGCGCGGGCACCGAGCCGATGAAAGGACCCGCGGTTTCGCCCAGACCATTGACGGCCGGCGCAGTGAGCGCGGTCAGCGTCGGGGGCACCGCGCCCATGTGCGAAATGTACATGCTCGCAGACGAGCCCAAGGTCCGCGCGTCGGACTGCGCCTGGGCGATGCGGGCCCGCACCTGCAGATTCGCGTAGAGCATGACGGCGATGGTCGCGAGAATGGCGATGAAGGTGGCGACGACGCAGAGCTCGATGATGGTGAACCCGCGCTCATCGCTCAGCCGTCCGTACCAGGGCCACCGCGTCCACATCGCCAATTGATCTCCTCGTCCCCCGCTGGACAGATTTCTTAACTTGGACCGCCATCATTCTAGCAAGCATGATGCCAGCCGCTTCACTTCTGAATTGAGGGGTACTTACGCGGAATAGCCTCACGAGGGTGCGGCGGCTTTTGACAATTCTTGTAGGCGGCGCGACCGGAAGCCGGGCGGCCGACTCAGCCGCGCATCGCCCCGTAAACCGCCGGCCGGCGAAGGGCGCGGATCAAGAGCGCGAGCGGCACCGTGGAAGCCACCACGATGACCGCGACTATCGCGGCGCCGGCCATCCGAAGCCCCGTGGTGAGTGGCATGCTCTCGGGCATCATCGGCGTGAGACTCATCCAGCCCCAGAGCCAGAGCGCGCCCACCGCGAGCGTCGCTATCAGAGCGAGCCACGTGAGTCCCTCGAGCGCGGCGCGCGCCCAGGCCCGGCAGCGCAGCAGCTCGATGCCCGCCGCCAGGGCGACGAACGAGAGCGCGATCTGGATCCAGGTGAGGAGGGTGAAGTACTCGATGAGGCCCGTCATGATCCGGAGCTGCCAGGGCAGGTGGTCGGCGACGCTGGGGTTCTGCGCCATCATCTGCTGCACCATAACCCGTATCGTCCCGGCAGCGCCCAGGCTCATCAGGCCCGAGAGCAGCATGATCACCGCGCTCGCGATGAAGGTCCAGGCGATGCCGCTCACGATCGCGGGACGCTGAGCCGGGGCGCTCATCCTTCCTCTTTCAGCCCGTCCGGGCTGGACGCGCGGGGTACACTGCCTCGCATGGAATCGGCGACTCCCTTTCTCTATCATCCCGCCGTCCCCTTCGTCCACTCACGACGTCGGCGGAGTTAGGAGAAGCGCGATGCACATCGGCATCATCGGAGCGGGCAATGTCGGGGCGGCCCTTGGCCGCCGCTGGTGCGCGGCCGGCCACGACGTGATGTTCGGGGTCCGGGACCCGCGCGGCGGCAAAGTCCAGGATCTGATCGGCGAACTGGGCTCGCGCGCCTTCGCCGGGACGGTTGCCGACGCTGCGGCCTTCGGCGAGATCATCGTTCTGGCCACGCCATTCGACGCCACCGAGCAGGCGCTGCGGCAGGCCGGCAGCGTCGCCGGCAAGGTCGTCGTCGATTGCACCAATCCGCTCAGACCAAACCTCACCGGCCTGTCCATCGGTCACACGACCTCGGGCGCGGAGGCCGTCGCCCGCTGGGCCCTGGACGCGAAAGTGGTCAAGGCACTCAACACCACTGGCGCCGGCAATATGCTCGATCCGCGCTATGGGGATGAGGCGGCGACCATGTTCATCTGCGGGGACGACTCCGCGGCGAAGGCCGCCGTCGGAGCCCTGGTCCGCGAGCTCGGATTCGACATGGTGGACGCCGGCCCGCTCGCCCAGGCGCGGCTGCTGGAGCCGCTGGCGATGCTTTGGATCTCGCTCGCCTACGCCTGCGGCCTCGGGCCGAATATTGCCTTCCGTCTCGTGCGGCGGGGACGGGCGGCATGATCCGCTACTTCGACGATTTCAAGCCTGGCCAGGCATTCGAGCTGGGCAGCCGTACGATCACCCGGGAGAGCATCCTGGCCTTCGCGCGCGAGTACGACCCGCAGCCGTTTCACACGGACGAGGAGGCGGCGAAGGAGACGATCTACGGCGGCCTCATCGCCAGCGGCTGGCAGACCGGCGCCCTGCTGATGCGGCTGTTCTGGGACGGGCTGCTCCACGAGTGCGCGAGCCTGGGCTCGCCGGGCATCGACGAACTGCGCTGGGTCAAGCCCGTGCGGCCGGGCGACACTCTCTCGCTCCGTTATACGGTCGTGGAGACCGTCCCGTCGCGCAGCAAGCCCGACCGGGGCATCGTGCGGTCTCTTTGCGAGATGCGCAATCAAGACGGCGAAGTGGTACTGACCATGAAGGGGCTGGGCATGTTCATGAGACGGGCGCCGACCCAATCGGAAACGTGACGATCGCGCCTCTTTCGCGGTATGCTTCCGACTCAGCCTGGCCCCGATCGGGCTTGCGCGTCCGATCACTCCACACGCGGAGGGAAGCTCGAGGTGACGCCAACCAGGAAGCAGAGGCTGCGGCGCGAGTACCTGCGCCACGTGGGCAGCCCGGGCTTCGCCGTCGCGGCTGTGTTCCTCATCGAAATCCTCTCCTGGGCCCACACCAAATTCATCAATCCGGCCCCCATCCTTCTGGTGTCGGTCGTGTGCGCGGCCTACGTGGGCGGCATGTTCGAAGCGCTCATTGCCGCCGGCATCACGGTCTGGTACTACGCCTATTTCGTCTCGGCGCCGGGCACCATCTTCCCGACCACCTACGAGACCTTCCGCCAGGCATTGGTCTTCGCGTGCGCGGCGCCGGCCGTGGCGCTGATGGTCGGGCTGCTCAAGCAGCGGGCCGCGCGCGTCGCCAGCGAAGCCGTGCGGCGCGAGCGCGAGGCCGCGGAGACCGTGGTCGCCTCCATGACGACCAGCCGCCAGGCTGAAAAGGCCAGCCGGGCCGCCGAGGAGCGCTACCGCGGCCTCTTCGAAGGCGTGGTCGCCGGCGTGTACCGGACGTTCGAGGACGGCCGGATGGTGGACTGTAACCAGGCCTTCGTGAAGATGCTCGGCTACCACACGCGGCAGGAGGTCCTCCAGCGGAACGCGACCGGCTTCTATTGGTATCCCGCTGATCGCGAGGCCCTCATCAAGCGGCTCGACTCGGGAGAGGTCATCACCAACCTGGAAGTGCCCTTCAGGCGCAGGGACGGCGCCCCGATCCGGGTCCGGATGAACGCGCGGCGCATGGACGAGGGCTCGCGCCTGCTCTTCGAGGCGAGCATCGTGGAGATCACCGAGCGTCCGCCGAGGGAAGCAGACGCCAGCCCCGCTCCCAAGTCCGCCTGAATCGGCGTGTTAAGATGGGCCATCCTAAGGTCGACCGGGCCCGCCAGCCCGGCATTGACGGAAGGACGCCGCATGCCGATTTACGAATACGACTGCCGGGGGTGTCATCGCCGGGTGAGCGTGCTGGTGCGCTCGCTTTCCGGCGGGCCGTCGCCCCGATGTCCACGCTGCGACAGCGCCGAGCTGACGCGCCTGATGTCCCGGTTCGCCACCGTGAAATCCGAAGACGCCCGCCTCGATTCTTTCGCCGATCCCGCGCAGTACGGAGACCTCAACGAGAACGATCCGCAGAGTGTCGCCCGCTTCGTCAAGCGGATGGGCGCGGAGATGGGCGAAGACCTGGGTGAGGATCTCGACGCGGCCATGGACGATGCCATGTCGGAGAGTCCCACGGAGCAGGCCGGAGGCGCGGACGAGAGTCTGGCCGACGCGACCGGTGGAGGTCTCGATGAAGGTTGACGTCCTGCCGGGCTTCGAAGGGCTCGATGAGCGGCGCTGGAACGGCCTGCTCGGCGAAGCGCGGCTGCCCTCGGTATTCCTCAGCTGGCAGTGGCAGACGGCGTGGGCAGAGGCCTTCGCCGCCGGCCGCGCGCTGCAGCTCCTGCGCGTGAGCGACGAGTCGGGCACGCCCGCCGGGCTGCTGCCGCTCTATGAGGATGCACCAGCTCGCCAGCGCATCCTCGGCGGCGTGGACGTCTCGGATTATCTCGACGTGATCGCCGCCGCCGGGCGCGAAGACGAGGTGTGGCACGCCCTGCTCCAGCATCGCGCGGCCGAGGCCGTCGAGTGGGATCTCCACGCGGTTCGCGCGGCGTCTGTGACGGTCCGGTTGCTGCCCGCCATCGCCCGCGGCTATGGGCTTCGCGCTTCCGCAGAGCGCGAGGAGCGCTGTCCGGTGCTGGCTTTACCCGCCACGTGGGACGACTATCTGGCCCGGCTCGGCGGCAAGGATCGCCACGAGCTGCGGCGGAAGATGCGCAGGCTCGAGCGCGAGCTGCCGGGCGCCTCGGCGCGCTCGCATGCCGGCGCGGCCGGCTGGGACGAGGCGCTGAGCGGATTCCTGGTTCTCCACCGTCTCTCCAAGGCCGGCAAGGCGCGCTTCATGGACCAGCGCATGGAGCGTTTCTTTCGGGAGGCGACGCGGGCGCTGGCGGCGGCGGGCTGGGCGCGGCTGTGGTTCCTCGAGTGGGACGGCAAGGCCGTGGCGAGCTTTCTCTGTCTCGAGTACGCGGGCAGCGTGGCGCTCTACAATTCCGGCTTCGATCCGGCGCGGGCCGCCCTGGCTCCGGGCATCGTGCTCCTGGCCCACATCATCAGGGACGCCATCGACCGCGGCGTTGCGACGTTCGACTTTCTCCGCGGCGAAGAGCCCTACAAGTACGCGTTCGGCCCCACGCCCGAGGATCTCTTCAACGTGAGGATCCTGCGATGAGCCTGCGCGTGGCCATGCTGTCCGTGCATACCTGTCCGCTCGCCGCGCTCGGCGGCAAGGAGACGGGCGGCATGAACGTCTATGTGCGCGAGACGGCCCGCGAGCTCGCGCGGATGGGCGTGCACGTGGACGTGTTCACCCGCTCGCAAAACCCGGGCATCCCGCGCGTCGTGGAGCTGGGCGGCGGCGCGCGGGTCGTCCACCTGCCGGCGGGGGCCGAGGCGCCCATGCCTCGGGAAGCCGTCCATGCGCACCTCGACGAGTTCGTGACGGGCGCCGCGCGCTTCGCGCAGTCCGAGGGACTGGAGTACGACCTCATCCATGCCCACTACTGGCTGTCGGGAGTGGCGGGCCTCGCGCTGCGCGAGGCCTGGGGCGCCCCCCTGGTCCACATGTTCCATACCCTGGGGCGGCTGAAGAACTCCGTGGCGCAGTCGCCGGCCGAGGTCGAGCCGGAGCTCCGGATCGCCGAAGAGACGCGGATCATTGCTGGCGCGGACCGCATCGTCGCGGCCAATGTCGTCGAGCGGGCGCATCTGGTCTGGTATTACGGGGCGCGCCAGGACCGCATCGCCGTGATCCCGTGCGGCGTGGACACCGAGCTCTTCCAGCCGATGCCGCGCGCGGCGGCCAAAGATCTGCTCGAGCTGCCGGCCGGGCCGCTGCTTGTTTATGTGGGGCGGCTACAGCCTATCAAGGGCCTGGAGACGCTGCTCGAAGCCATGACCCTGGTGGCGCCGGCGGCCCGGCTCATGATCATCGGCGGCGACGCGGACGAGCCGGAGAACGGACACGCCGCCCACCTGCGTGAGCGCGTCGGCGCGCTCGGACTGGGCGAGCGGGTGCGATTCCTCGGCGCCCAGCCCCAACGGCGGCTGCGACTCTTCTATGCCGCGGCCGATGCCACCGTGATGCCGTCCTACTACGAGTCCTTCGGCATGGTGGCGCTGGAGGCCATGGCATGCGGCAGCCCGGTAGTCGCCTCGCGGGTCGGCGGGCTCACGACAACCGTCCAGGACCGCGTGACCGGCCTGCTCGTGCCCGAAGGCGATCCCTCGACGCTGGCGGCCGCGCTCGATACCCTGCTCGGGGACCGGGCGCTCCAGGAGCGGCTGGCCGCGCAGTCGCAGCGCTGGGCCGCCGAGCATCGCTGGCCCTGCGTGGCCGAGGCGGTGTGCCGGCTCTACTCCGAGCTGCGCCCCCTCGCCGTCAAGCATCTCGAACGCGCCCGCTGCAGGCCATAAGCCTAGGCGCGGCGCACCGGAGCGTAGGCGCGATCCCGGTGGTAGTATCCTGCTCGGCGCGCGAAGTCGATCGTGGCATGGGCCAAAGGGGGTAGAGATGGGCCGAGCCGGCATCGAGCTCAATGGCGTGAGGTATCGCCGGCCGTCACGGCCGGTTGCCGTGGTCTGCATCGACGGCGGCGATCCGGCCTACTTCGAGCAGGGCGTGCGGGACGGAATCGTCCCCAACGTGGCGCGCTTTATGAAGACCGGCTTCAGCGTCGTGGCCGACGGCGACGTCCCGAGCTTCACGTGCCCGAACAATATGTCCATCGCAACCGGGAGCCCGCAGTCGGTCCACGGCATCTCGGGCAACTTCTACCTCGACCGGGAGACCGGCGAGGCGGTGGTCATGACCGGCCCCGAGCTCCTCCGCTCGCGAACCATCATGGCCGAGTTCTCGCGCCACGGCGCCACGGTGGTCTCGGTCACCGCCAAAGACAAGCTGCGCCGCCAGCTCGGCAAGGACATGGACATCGCGGGTGGGAGCGTCAACTTCTCGGCCGAGTGCGCGGAGCAGTGCACGCCGGAGGAGACCGGGATCGAGAACGCCCTGGAACTCACCGGCATGCCGAAGCCCCACATGTATTCGCCGGAACTCTCGCTGTTCGTGCTCGAAGCGGGGATCAAGCTCCTGGAACAGCGGCGGCCGGACATCCTCTACTTGTCGCTCACGGACTACATCCAGCACAAGTACGCGCCGGGCGAGAAGGAGGCGGACCGCTACTACCGGAACATGGACGAGAAGTTCGGACGGCTGTACGATCTCGGGGCGGTGGTCGCGCTGACCGCGGACCACGGAATGAATGACAAGTCGAATCCCGACGGCTCGCCCCGAGTCATCTGGCTTCAGGACCTCCTCGACGCGCGCTTCGGCAACGGCTCGAGCACGGTCATCTGCCCGATCACCGACCGCTTCGTGGCCCACCACGGCGCGCTCGGTGGCTTCGTCCGCGTCTACTGCCACGGCAGTCTCGATCCGGCTGACGTGATGCGGCTTGCCACGGCCCTGCCCGGCGTCGAAGCCGTCCACGACAAGGCCAGCGCCGTGCGGCTCTTCGACCTGCCGCCCGACCGGGAGGGGGACGTGGTGGTAATCAGTTGTGTCGATACGTGCATCGGCGCTTCCGAGGCCGCGCATGATCTCTCGGGGCTCAAGGGCCATCGCCTCCGCAGTCACGGCGGCATCTCCGAAGCTAAGGTGCCGTTCATCCTGAGCCACCCACTCCGCCCGGAGTACGCGGCGCGGGCGGAGGCGGGCCCGCTGGAGAGCCACCAGATCTTCGACTTCGCGATCAACGGCGTCGACATCCCGTGATCTGAGGCGGAGCAGGCACGCGCCATGGGACGCAGCGGACGGGCCGCGATCTACGAGGCTCCGAACACGCCCTTCATCATCAAGGAATACCCGCTCAGGCCGGCCGGGCCGCGCGAGGCGCTGGTGCGCGTCACCATGTCCACGATCTGCCGCTCGGACATCCATTCCTACGAGGGGCGGCGGCCGAATCCGGTCCCGGGCATTCTCGGCCACGAGATCATCGGCGTGATCGAAGAGATCGGGCGGGGCGTCGAGCGGGACATGCGGGGCGACTCCCTGAGAGTCGGCGACCGGGTGACCTGGACCGAATACTTCTTCGACGGCGAGAGCTACTACCGCGACGTCCTCGACATGCCGCAGAAGTCCCACGGCCTGCGCAAGTACGGGCACGATCGGGCCGACGAGGATCCACACTTCGTGGGTGGCTTCGCCGAGTACTGCTACATCCTGCCCGGTACCGGGATCCTGAAGCTTCCCGCCGAGCTTTCGGACGAGGAGGCGACGCCGCTCAACTGCGGGGTCGCGACCATGATCTCGGTCACCGAGGCCGCGGCCATCGGGATGGGGGACACCGTGGTCATCCAGGGCCTGGGGCTCCTGGGCCTGTACGGCGTCGCGATCGCGCGCTCGCGGGGCGCGCGGCTCGTCGTCGGGCTCGATGCGGTCCCGAGCCGCCTGGAGACCGCCAAGCGATTCGGCGCCGACCTGACGCTGAACGTCGGGAAGATGAGCGATGCCGACGTCGTCAAGGCTGTGCGCGAGGCCTGCCGGCCCGACGGGGCCGACGCGGTCATCGAGGTGTGCGGCGTGCCCGACGTGATTCCTCAGGGGCTTCGGATGCTGAGGACGGGCGGCCGCTACACGTTGGGCGGGCTCGTGAATCCCAACGCCAACGTGACGATCGACGCCAATGTCCTGGTCAGGCAGTGGGTCACGCTCCGGGGCATCCACAACTACCACCCGCGTCACCTCATCCAGGCCCTCGACTTCGTCATGGCCAACCGGAGCCGCTTCCCGTTCAGGGACATCGTGGATTCGAAGTTCCGGCTGTCGGAGCTCAACACGGCATTCAAGAAGGCATCCGAGCGGAGCGTCCTCCGGGCGGCCATCGTGCCGTGAGCGAGTCATCATGAATGCGATGTCAACACGCGTTGGGAGTCTTGTGCGCCGGTCGGCATCGGTGATACCGTGACTGGCGTCACGCCCCTTCGGCGGCTTCGTCGGTGTCTTCTAAATGCTAGGGAGGTTTAAACGATGCGCACACTGAGATACGCAATCGCGTTGATGCTCGCCTCGGCGGTGGTGACGGCGGCTGTCCTCGCGCAACAGCCGACGGGCACCGCCAAACCGGGGATCCTCACCGTCGGGTTCATCCCGGCCGAAGACGCGCGGGCGATGGTCCGGCAATCCCAGGCCATCATGGACATCGTCGCCAAGCAGACGGGGCTCAAGGTAGACGCGTTCGTAGGGTCGGACTACAACGCCACGATCGAGGCCCTTCGCACCGGCCACGTGGACGTGGCGCTCCTGGGACCGTTCTCCTATGTGCTGGCCACCACCCAGGCGCCGGTCGAGGCCTTCGCCGTCACCGTGATCGCCAAGACCATGCAGCCGAGCTATCGCTCTATCATCATCGCGCGCAACGAGAGCCCCATCAGCGCGCTGGCGGAGATCAAGGGACGGACGTTCGCGTTCGTGGATCCCGGGTCCACGTCGGGCTACATGGTGCCCGCCGCCGCGTTCATCACGTCCGGCATCACGCCGGAAAAGGACTTCGCCAAGGTCATGTATTCGGGCGGGCACGACGCGACCATCGTGGCCGTGGCCGAGGGCAAGGTCGAGGCGGGAGCGGTCGCCGACCGCATTTACGAGCGCGGATGCGCCAAGGGCCTGGCCGACTGCAACAAGCTCAAGATCGTCTGGAAATCGGACCCCATCCCCAACGATCCGCTGCTCTACCGGAAGAACCTGCCGGAAGACCTCAAGAAGAAGATACGGGAGGCGTTCTACAGTGTGAAGAACCTGCCCTTCGGCGAGATGGGAACCGTGGCGCGCTTCGATCCCGCCACCGACAAGGACTACGATCCGGTGCGGAAAGTCGCCACCGCGCTCAAGCTCGACCTGACCAAGATGAAGTGAGATGACCGCTGACCTCCTGGCCGGGAGCGGCCGGCGCGCCGTCACGCTCCCGGCCGGGAAGAAGTGGCGCTTCCATCACATCCTCCTTGCCGCCGCGGCCGTCGTCTTCCTCCTCTGGTGCGCCGACGGCGTGGATCTGCGCCCGAAGGAGATCGTGCGCGCGGTACCGATCATCGGCACCTACTTCGCGCGCATGTGGCCGCCGCGATGGGGGTTCGCCGATTCCGTCTGGAAGCCCGCCCTCGAAACCGTCTACGTCGCGATCTGGGGCAATGTCCTGGCCACCTTCATCGGGCTCCCGCTCGGCGTGCTGGCGGCGCGGAACGTCGTGCGCTCTTCAGCGCTGCGGAACCTCGCCAAAGGAGTGCTCAACCTGTTCCGCAGCATCTCGGAGCTGATCTGGGCGATCTTCTTCGTGGCGGCGGTCGGGCTCGGGCCGTTCCCGGGAGCGCTGGCGCTGGGGATGAACTACGGCGGCATCCTCGGGCGGCTCTATGGCGAAGCGATGGAAAACGTGGAGTCCGGGCCCATCGAGGCGCTCCAGGCCACCGGCGCGGGGCGGCTCCAGGTGATCCTCTTCGCGATCTTCCCGCAGGTGGTCCCGCAATTCGTGACGTATAACCTGTACTGGTTCGAGGTGGCCGTGCGCTCGGCCACCGTGCTCGGCATGGTGGGGGCGGGCGGCCTGGGCTTCGAGCTGATCACCAGCATCCGCCTGTTCGAGTGGCGGGAGACGGGCCTCATCCTGCTGGTGATCCTGGGCATGGTGACCGTGATCGATCTGGCGTCCACCTACCTTCGGAGTCGCATCTACTGAGCGCATGATTTCGATTCGCGGGCTCTCCAAGACATATCCGGGCGGTGTCACCGCGCTCCGCGATGTCAACATCGACGTGAAAGAGGGCGAGTTCCTCGTGATCCTCGGCCCCAGCGGCGCGGGCAAGTCCACCCTCATGCGCTGCATCAACCGTCTCGTGGAGCCCGACGAAGGCCGGGTGTTTCACAACCAGGAGGAGATCACCGGCCACCGGCGGAAGCTCAAGGAGGTCAGGCGGCAGTTCGGCATCGTGTTCCAGCAGTTCAACTTGGTGAAGCGCCTGTCGGTGCTCACCAACGTGCTCACCGGGCGACTGGCCTACCGGAGCGCATGGCGCAGCCTCTTCTACAACTTCTCTCAGGCGGACAAGCTGATCGCGATCCAGTGTCTGGCGCGTGTCAACATGGAGCACAAGGCGCTCCAGCGCGCGGACACGCTCTCCGGCGGAGAGCAGCAGCGGGTGGCCATCGCCCGGGCGCTCGCCCAGCAGCCCATTGTGATCCTGGCCGACGAGCCGGTGGCGAGCCTGGATCCCAAGATCGCGCGCGAGGTTCTGACGTACCTCAAGCAGGTGGCGAGCGAGCTCGGCATCACCGTGCTCTGCAATCTGCATCAGGTCGAGTACACGCGGGAGTTCGCCGAGCGGGTGGTGGGCATGAGCCGCGGCACGGTGGTCTTCGACGGTCCCGCCTCGGAGCTGACGGATGACATGCTCCACCGGATCTACTATCGCGATCCAGGCTCCGGGGACGCGGAGGACGAGTCGCGGTGAACGCGGCCACCCTGGATCCGGTCGTCGCGGGCACGCTGAGCCGGACCGAGGCGCTCAGGAGCCGGCGGCTGATGAAGGCGGCAGGCTGGGGTGTCCTGGGGCTGGCGGTCCTCTCCTTCTCGGGAAATCAGATCGGGATGAACCCGGTCGCCATCGTCCGCGGCGTCCCGTTCATGTGGGACTTCTTCACGCGGCTCTTCCCCCCCGATCTCGGCTACTTCCCGCTCCTGGCCGGCGCGACGGTCGAGAGCGTCCAAATCGCCGTGTGGGGAACGCTGCTGGCCATCGTGTTCTCGATCCCGCTGGCGCTCCTGGGCGCCCGCAACACCGCGCCGCACATCCTCGTCTTCCACGCGACGCGCGTATTCCTCAACGCGCTCCGGGCGATCAACGAGCTGGTGTTCGCGCTGATCTTCGTGAGCGCCGTCGGTCTCGGTCCCTTCGCCGGCGTGCTCGCCATCGCCATGCACGCCACGGGGATGCTCGCCAAGTTCACCGCCGAGGAGGCCGAAGGCATCGACAAGGGGCAGGTGGAGGCGCTCCAGGCGACAGGGGCCAACCGGCTCCAGGTCATACTGTTCGGCGTGGTCCCGCAGGTGGTCCCTGCGTTCGTGAGCTATGCCATCTACCGCTTCGACGTGAGCATCCGCTCGGCCACCGTGCTGGGGCTGGTAGGGGCGGGCGGCCTCGGGTTCTCGCTGTTCAAGACGATGAAGCTCTTCAGGTACCACGAGACCGCCACGTGCATTCTCGTCATCTTCCTGCTGGTCCTGATCTCCGACTGGCTCTGTGCTCGGCTGCGGGAGCGGATCCTCTGAGAGCGCGCGGCCGGTCATTCGTGACTGTCCTGTGCCTTCTGATCGCGGGAGTGGCCCTGGCATCGTGTGGACCCGGGGCCGGCGAGCGCGCCCAGGAGCATGTGAAGAAGGGCACGGCACTGATCGCCGAAGGCAGATATGAGGCGGCCGTTGCCGAGCTCGAGAAGGCGGTGGAGCTGAACAAGGACTCCATCGAGGGCTACACGGAGCTCGGAAACGCCTATCGCGGGCTCAAGCAGTACGATAAGGCCATCGCGGCCTACCGGGCGGCGAAGAAGGTCGACCGTTACGTGACCCGACCCCACATCGAGAACGCCAAAGCGCTGGTCGAGATGGGGCAGATCGAGCCCGCGATCGACGAGCTGAACCATGTGATCGAGCTGGATTCGAAAAACCTCGAGGCGATGCTCCTGCTGGGCCAAGTTTCCATCATGCCGCGCCCGCTGCCGGAAGGCGGAACCGGGGTGCCGAAGGCGAGCCTCGAGCGCGCCGAGCTGAACCTCGAGTCGGCGGTGCAGATGGCGCCCGACAACCTGCAGGCACACCACGAGTTGGCGCTGGTCGAGGAGAAGCTCGGCAGGAAGGACAGAGCGAAAGAGGTGTGGGCGAAGGTACGCGACCTCGCGGCCGGCAGGCCCGAGCAGGCGAAGCTTGCCGCGGAAGCGGCGGCGGCGCTCGAGCGCCTGAAGCGGTGAAGGACCGCGCCCAGGTCGTCATCGTCGGCGGCGGCATCATCGGGTGCAGCGTCGCCTACCATCTCACTCGGCTCGGCTGGCGCGATATCGTTCTCCTGGAGCAGGGCGGCGTCAGCGGCGGCACCACCTGGCATGCCGCGGGCCTCGTCGGGCAGCTCCGCTCCTCGAGCAATCTCACCCAGCTCATCCGCTACAGCGCCGAGCTCTACAGCCAGCTCGAGGCCGAGACCGGCCAGGCGACGGGCTGGAAGCGCTGCGGCAGCCTGAGCGTGGCGCGCACGGCCGAGCGCATGATCCAGCTCAAGCGCAATGCCTCGTTGGCGCGGTCGTACGGAATCGAGGCGGAAGTGATCTCGCCCAGCGAAGCCGGGGCACTCTGTCCGGTGATGAGGACCGACGATCTCGCCGGGGCCGTGTGGATCCCCAGCGACGGCAAGGTGAATCCAGCCGACGTCACCCAGGCCCTGGCGCGCGGCGCCCGCGCGGGCGGGGCCATGCTCTGCGAAAAGGTGAAAGTCACGGGCGTGAGGATCGAGCGCGGCGCCGTGGCCGGGGTGGACACCTCCGAGGGTCCCATCGCCACCGACATCCTCGTCAACTGCGCCGGCATGTGGGCGCGCGAGCTCGGGCGGCTGAGCGGCGTCACCGTGCCCGTGCATGCCTGCGAACACATGTACATGGTGACCAATCCGCTGCCCGGCATGTCGTCCGATCATCCCGTCATGCGTGACACCGACGGCCATATCTACTTCAAGGAGGAGGTGGGCGGACTCCTGATGGGTGGCTTTGATCCGTGGGCCAAGCCCTGGGGCATGGAGGGCATCCCGGAGGGGTTCAGCTTCGCGACGCTCCCGGAGGACTGGGATAAATTCGAGATCCTGATGACCAATGCCATGCAGCGCGTCCCGGCGCTGGAGACCGCGCCGGTGCGGATGCTGATGAATGGGCCCGAGAGCTTCACGCCGGACAATTACTTCATCCTGGGGGAGGCGCCCGAGGTGCGGCGCTACTATGTTGCTGCGGGATTCTGCTCGGGCGGCATCGCCGCCGCCGGTGGGGCCGGCCGCGCGCTGGCCCAGTGGATCGTGGACGACCGAGCCCCGATGGACCTCTGGCAAGCCGACATCCGCCGCTTCGCGCCATTCCACGCCGATCCGAAATTCCTCCGCGACCGCGCCAGCGAGGTGGTGGGCGTGCATTATTACATCGCGTTCCCTAACCGCGAGTTCGAGAGCGGGCGGGGGATCCGAAAATCGCCGCTCCACGAGCGCCTCGAGGTCAAGGGCGCCTGCTTCGGCGCGAAGATGGGCTGGGAGCGCGCGAACTGGTTCGCTCCGGCGGGGGTCGAGCCGCGCACGGTCTACTCCTTCGGCCGCCAGAACTGGTTCCCCTACGTGGCAGCCGAGCACCGCGCGGCGCGGGAGGCCGTGGCGGTGTTCGACCAAACGTCGTTCGCCAAGCTCCTGCTCGAAGGCGACGATGCCGAGGCCGTGCTCCAGCATCTCTGCGCCAATGACGTGGCGGTCCCGCCGGGACGGATGATCTAC
>Ga0207646_10002024_pt1 | contig 24379 bp, 27 predicted proteins | sample KBSK5502metaG_FD_184343 | JGI IMG/M metagenome (GOLD analysis project Ga0207646, IMG submission 184343) | Corn, switchgrass and miscanthus rhizosphere microbial communities from Kellogg Biological Station, Michigan, USA - KBS K5-50-2 metaG... | ecosystem: Host-associated > Plants > Roots >... | reverse complement strand
TCACCGTCCGCCGGGGCGACATCACGGTCGGATTTATGGCTGAGCCCGGTACCTGCGCCTTCGGCGGATAATCCCTGCCAGCACGTAGGTACTGGCTCAGGGCCACGCATGCTCCGAGACCGGTGAAGGGCGGTGCCTTTCACCGGTGTCCGGGCCGGCGGCGAGGACCAGCCGGCCGGACGCCCGCGGGACAGCTCTTGGCGACGCCATCACACCCGGTAAGCAGCACCTCCACATGACTGATGCGCCCTACCCGCCGTTCTGCTCGCCAGTCGGCTTTGTGGGCGTGACCGCGCGGGCCGCGCCAGATCGGGAGGATCTGCGCGGTAATGGCTTCTGGAGGGCTGCGGCGGGCCGCACGCTGAGGTTCGGGTTGGAAGTGGCAATGGTGCGTGAGCAGCCGGGAAGGTGGCTGCGGCCAGCAGGGCCGCCGCCGGTGTCGTCGGTAACGATGTGACGCCGCTGGACGTTGTGACGGTTGGGAGTGGGGGGGCTGTGGCCGCACCGCGCAAGCGGTGCGGCCACAGCCCAGCCCCGGCGAGCCCATGGCCGCCGGGAACCCGGATCGCGGCGTAGCTGCCGCCCTGCCAAGGGGATGGCCCTGGTGGCCGATCCACGCTACTTGCCCGCAGTGGTCATTGCGCTGCCGGCCGAGATCGACATGGCCAACGCCGGCCGGGTCGGCCAGCAGCTCGGCTCAGCCCTTCCCCCCCGGCGTCCGGGCGGTCATCGCCGACATGTCGGCCACCACATTTTGCGATTCGTCCGGTATCAGCATGCTGGTGCGGGCCCACAAGCAGGCTGCCGCGAACCGGACCCAGTTGCGGCTGGTGGTGCGCTCCACCTCCGTGCTGCGCGCCTTGACGCTGGTGCGGATGGATGATCTGATGCCGATCTACCCGAGCCTGAGCCAGGCCCTGGCCGCCGGACCGGAGCCAGGACCGCAACCACGCCACGAGTGACCATGGGCCGGCACAGGTTCCACCGCCCGCTGCGGGAAGCAGCTTGAGCGGGCAGCAGCGGTGACCTCGCACCGGGGCGCCGACGACCAGAACAGCGGGCTTGACCGGCTCCGGCGCCAGTACCCACTGTGGCGGATCTTGCGCGGCCACACCACCGGCAGCTACTGGGCGCTGCCGCCCCGCGGCCATCCAGCCCAGTGCGGCCTGATCGGCGCCAGCGACCTCGATGAACTCGCCCGCTGCCTCGCCCAAGCCGAGCAGCGGTATGACCTATGAGCCACCGGCACCGCAGCCTTCTACCACGCTGGCCCGCTCAGCTAGCGCAGATGCGGAGAGGGTCACTAGATCCCTATCATGGCAGGGCATCTCAGGGTCATGATAGTCATATCATCAAGTACCAGCCGTACCGCGCATATGGGGGGAACCATATGACGAATATCGACCCCCACTACGGCGTGCCGAGGCCGCCCAGCGCTGCTGAGGGCCGGTGGATTCCACCGGACCTCGTGAAGGAGGGTCGTGCTCGGCGCCAGACTCGGGCAAGAGTAAGTACCTCCACGCCCGGTTTTCGGGATCGGGTCAGGGCATGGCCGTGGCTCTTGGCCGGCGTTGGGGCGCTCTTTATTCTTTACTCCGCCTCGGCCGGATCGAGCTTGAACGCGTCGAGATTGAGCGTGGCTGAGAGAGGCGTGTACATTGCCGTGGGATTGGGCCTGCTGGTGTTGGCTGCCGTGGTGCTCGCACTCCGACGCGTACGATCCCGGTAACGAGCGTCAGTCTCCGCTCGGGAGGAATGGTCAAGAGTTGTGGACGGCGTGTCCTGATTGATCACGCGGCGACCTTGGTCTCGGCCTCGTCTGGCCGCTCGATGAGTACTCCTTTCTCGAACTTGGCACCGGCCCGGACCAGGGCGACCAGGTGCGGGCCGTTGACGTAGCGCCACCGGTCTTCGGCGGCCTGGACGAGCTTGAACACCATCGCCAGCCCGGCCGCCCGTGACCCGGGCCCCTTGGTGACCCTGGTCCGCAGCCTGACCGTGGCAAAGGTCGACTCGATGGTTACTGGTTTTGAGGTGGATCCAGTGCTCGGCCGGAAGCCGTAGAACGCGAGCAGCTGCTCCTGGTATTCGGTGATCTTGGCGACGGCCTTGGGGTACTTGGCGCCATAGGCAGCGGCGAAGTCGGTGATGGCCTGCTCTGCGTGGGTGCGGTCTTCGGCGTCGCGGATCTGCGCCAGCGCCTTGCGGGCGGCGGGCTGGGCCGATTTCGGCAGGCAGTCGAGGGTGCTGGCCACTTTGTGGACCCAGTCGCGCTGCGCTTTCGTCTGGGGGAACACCTCCCGCAGCGCCGCCCAGAACCCCAGCGCGCCGCCGCCGACCGCCAGCACCGGGGCGCGCATGCCCCGCCGCTTGCAGTCGCGTAGCAGCCCGGCCCACGACTCGGCGGACTCGCGGTGCCCGTCGGTCAGCGCGACCAGCTCCTTCTTCCCGTCGGCGCGGACCCCGATGATCACCAGGGTGCACACCCGGTCCTGGTCGAGGCGCACCCCGAAGTGGATGCCATCGACCCAGACATAGACGTAGTCCACGCCAGCCAGGTCCCGCTCAGCGAACCGCCGGTACTCCTCCTGCCAGGCCTCAGTGAGCCGGGTGACCGCCGAGGCGGACAGCCCGGCCGGCGAGCCAAAGAACTCCTCCAGCGCCGGGACGAAGTCCTTGGACGACAGCCCATGCAGGTACAGCAGCGGCAGCACCTCGGTCACCTTCGGGCTCTTGCGGCACCACGGCGGCAACAGCGCCGAGGAGAACCGCGGGCGCTCGCCGCTCACCTCATCCACCCGCCGGTCGTTCACCCGCGGCGCCCGCACCTCGATCGCGCCCGCCACCGTGGTGGCTGGTGTTTCTCGGCGGCCCACACGCAAGCGGCGATCCTCTACCTGGTCCGCGGCGCTGTTCGTTTGTGCGCTCCCGGCGATCTGCGAGAAACACCTTCCGATGCATGGTCCGCTCGCATGGTCGAGCTGGCGGCCGCTGGGTTCGTTTGCCTCTGGCCGTCGGCTTCCTCATGGCGGGTGCCCTGCAGGCAGGCCCGGAGACTTCCCACAGATCCGCGTCTCCAGGTCCGGCGGAGAAAGGCCGGCATTGCACAAAGCGGATATGTAGATGGTGCGGCGCTTTGGCGGGAAGATTGGACCATGCCAGGCCATACGCCCCGGAGGCGCTACCCGCCTGAGCTGCGCGAGCGCGCGGTGCAGATGGTTTTCGACAGGGTCGAGCAGTCAGGCGACCTGTCGGCCGTCGTAGCCCTGGTGGCCCGTGAGCTTGCAGTCGGCCCGCAGTCGCTGCGCCACTGGGTCCGGCGGGCCCAGGTCTCGCAACAGTCCCGCGTGAGACGGATATTTTCGGCGGCTGCCCGGCTCGTGTTCCCCGCGCGTCACATAGAAGGGCTGCGTCGACTTACAAAGGCATTTCTGCTTGCGGGAGGGTTAGCGATTGTCGCCGGGATTGCGCTCCTTGCGATCGCACCTGATGGTTTTGGCTACCGGCCGACGTGGGAGGTTGGCGTTTGCGAGGTCGATGCGCTGGCGGGGATTGCTGCTCGGATGCGTTCTCGTGCTGGGTGCCAGCCGTGATTACCTGCTTGGCTTCCCGGGAATCGCGGTCTCGTCGTTCCTCGCTTTGCTGCTCGCTACCTTTGCCGGATTGACCCTGTACATTGCGGGCTTCGCGCAAGGCGTTGTCTTTGGTGCAAACCTGCCGGTCGGGCGTCATCATCTCGCAGTGGCGCTGGCACTGGCGGGAGTGCTGGCTGCCTTTCTCCTGATAGCGACGCCGTGGTCGCCATACCGCAAGGTTGCGCAACCGTGGCTGGCGGCGATCGCCGTCGCGTCCCCAGCGCTGGCGCTGTTCACTTTGTCCGGCATGCGCGCTTTCGCCGGTGGTTTCGGGAGCCTGCCGCTGCTGGGGGGCGATCCCGTGCTCGTGCTCGCCTCAGTGGCTGGTCTGCTTGCTATCCCCCTGGCAGTGGCGAGCAGCATCGAATGGGTGGCGGGATGCGTCGGGGCCGGCTTCTGGGTGACGGCGTTGCTGGCTGCGCGGCCGGCTTGGTCGCGTGTGGTGATTTCTGCCGAGGTGCTGTGGCTTGCGCTGGGAATGCTGGGGTGGTTGCCTGCGTGGCTGGGCGGCAGGCTCAGCGCGTGGGACTTGGTGCGGAGCGCGCACCTCGATGCGTGGCTTCTCGCGGTCGTTCTGACAGCCATGGCTTCGCTGTTCATCGCCCAGGTTCGTGGTCGCCTCGACCTGGCGGAGGCAGCCAGCGCCTCATATGTTCCTACAGCCCTGCTCTTCTACTCCAGCCTCGCCGGCGGGCTCTTCATTCTGCTTGTTGGTGTCCGGCTTGTCGTGCTGGAAACCGTGCCGGCGGCGTTGCCAGCGATCGTCGCCTGCATCTGCATGTTCGTCCTCGCCGTTGCCCTGCTCTGGTTCAAACCGGGCCGTGGCCGGCATTTCACGATTGCGATAATTGCTGCCGCAGCAGGTTGCACGGCGATAATCGCCGCGGGGCTGTTGTGGCCGGTGGCAGCGGTACCAAATCAGCTGGGCGTGGCGCTGCCGCTGGGCCTGGCCCCCCTGGGAAGAACCCTCGGCAGCGCGACCGTTCTCGCGGTGGGGGCGGGCTGGACCGCCATGGTCTGCCTGGGCGCGTGGGCTATCTGGGTCATGTGGGCGCGCCTCAATCCAGTAGTCAACGTCGACGGAACCCCCGCTGCACAGACAGGGTACGAGACAGTCGTACTGCCGCTTGGCTGCTGGTCCCTGGTTCTCGCCGGTGCGGCGGTTCTCCGCATGACTAAGGGCGTCACGGTGTCCGCGTTCACCACCCCGGTGCTCCCCGATCCTGTGCTCTTCACGGTAGTGGCGGTCCCGTTCGCGGCTGTCGTCGCGATAACCCGGCTGCGTGTCACGCCAGGCGCCGCGCATGCCGCGCTGACGGTCGTCCTCGTGATGCCTGTGCTCGCGTTTCTCCCATTTGCGATCCCGGCCCAGCTGGGGCCTGCTGGCAGGCTGGCGGTGCTTGCAGTAGCCGCGCCGATCATCTACGGACTGACGCTAGGTGGCGCACGGCTTGGCCGCACGGGGGGTGCGCGGCGCCTTTGCTGGCTCGCCGGGACAAGCGCGATCGTCGTGCCACTGCTCGCGTATCTTGCCGTCATCGGGGGTCCGTATCTTGCCATCATCGGGCGTCAGCGAGGCAGCTTGACGAGCCTGCTGATCGACACTGGCCAGGCAGGCGCCGGGACAGGACTCGGGGCACACCTGCGGCTCGTGCTGCTCCTGCCGCTGCTCGTCACGTTCGTCAGCGCCAAGTCAACGCCCTCCGCTGAGCGACGCAAAAAACCCCCACGGTCACGCTGGCGTGACTTTCAGGCCGATATCCTCATCTATTGCGTGCGAGATGAAAAACTCGACGAGATCTACCTGGATCGGCTCCGCCGCCATCTAGCTGCGCTCACCCCAGAGGAGCGCGCCAAGTATGCTCTCGAACTGGCTAAGCGCCTCGGCCGACCGTATCGGCAGCCGCAACCCGGCCAGCCCGTGCGGCCCCCGGGTCAAGTCGCGCCAGTACCGGACTATCCGCAGCCTGAGGCGGTCAAGGTCGCACTCCGGGTTGCCACTCAGCGGCTCCATGGCCAGAAGCCGCAGCCTGGCGAGCTAGCGCATGCATGCTCGCTGGTGGCCGGCCCGTTCCGGCCACCAGCACCAAACGACCGGAGAGACCGGCGGGCCTTCGACGCGCTTGAGGCCCTGCGCTGCGCCCTGGACTGCACCGACAGCACACCGGCTTGCCTTGACGCGCTTATCACTGCCTCAAAGCACGAGGTAGAAGATTCCGCCGAGAGGCTGATCAACGGCCGGCATGGCGGCAGGGCATACGAACGCAACCTCGCGAGGGCGCGAAGCGAGATCGACCGCCAGCTCGCGAGCCTTCAGAAGCCGTTCACCTTGTTCGAGGTGCCAGTGAAACTCGTGTGGTCGGCACCGGCGATGGTTCTGAACGACCCGGCGGGTGTGCGGCAGGGCGTTGACCTGCCCGTCGAACACCCGTACCGGTACCTCGGCGCAGCTCTCACGGTCCTTGGGGTGGTGGCTGCCATCTCGTATTTTCACCTGGCCTCCTCACCGCCGCCTACCTACTTTCATCTGGCCCCCTCACCGCCGCCTGCGCTCTTGCCCTCACCCTCACCGTCAGGCCCGTCATCCTCCCCACCGCCGCCTCCCACCTCCCCGGCCACGTCTCTGACGCAGTTCAAGGTCTGCATTTCCCCGGCTATTGGCTGCACCAGCTACGGCGGTTTGAGCCGGATGAAGACTGAGCCGACGCAGATCGTCACCACCGGCGACAGTTCCGGCTACGTGAAGAACCTCACCTGGTCTGGCTGGGGGAGCGCAAGCGCGCGTGGCACGGGCATCTTGGAACTCAACAACTGCAACCCGAACTGCGCGCGGGGCACCTTCACCGGTTACCCCGCCACGGTCACGCTGTCAGGCCTCACAGGATATGGCCACGGCCAGCGCGCCTACTCGATAATGGTAGTCAGCGCGCCCAGCGCTCCCGGCCCGGCAAGATCCTTTACTACAGGACTAGTGCCATAACGGAGAGGCATGACCCGGCCGACCGCCGACGGTCTCGTTGCACCGGGTGACCTCCAGGCCGGGGGTGTCCCGGGGCACCAGGAAGCTGCTGGTGCCCTGGAGCATGCCCACCGAGTGGTCGGTGTTGGCGTACACGACGTAGAGGCTGGCGGCGTAGCCGTTGCTGATGAACTGCTTGCGGCCGTTGATCGTCCAGTGGCCGTCCTCGTGCACGGCCCGGGTGTCCATGCCCGCCTCCGGCACGTTGTAGGGCAGCCACCGGTCGGAGGCGCCCCGGGGCTCGGTCAGGCAGTGGGCCATCAGGAACTGCGGGTCGGCCAGGTAGCGGGGAAACCACTCATCCTGCAGGTGCCGGGGGGCAAGCGAGCGCAGCAGCACGGAGATCTTCCAGTTCTGCACCAGCTTGTCGGCCAGCCCCGAATCACCCCGCGCGATCTCGGTCGCGATGGCCGAGAAGGCCTGGGCCTCGGTCGCCGGGTCGAGCCCCACACCGCCGTACTTGGCCGGGACGCCCAGGCCGCGCAGCCCGGTGCGGTCAGCCTCCTCTAAGATCTCCGCCGGCAACCGCTGGGCCGGGTCGAACAGCCACTCCCGTTCTCGGTTCGCCCCGATAAACGGCCTGACCACATCGTCCACATAGCGTCGGCAGGCCTCCCGCATTAGGCGCTGCTCGTCCGACAGATACCGGTCTGGCACCTCGCCGACTCTGTCCATCGCACCCTCTCATCCCACGGCCGCCTGGGACCAGGCAACACGGTCCCGCAACAGGAGCGGTCCTGCCACAGCCGAAAGTCCCGTCCAGCCAGGCAATCACCCGGCGCCGGCCGGCGGCCAGGAACTCGCCTACCCGTGGGCAACCAGTATCCCTGTGGACGGCCGCAGTGACTTGCGGGTGCTGCAGGGCTTGCGCCAGCGGGCCTTCCACCCTTGCGCCGAGAGGGCAAGTTACAAGGTGGAGAACCTGCGCTGCGGCCCAGAGACGCCATGACCACGCTCCGCACGTGCGCCGGATGGGGTGGAAGGTCCGCTCGTTCTACGGCCAGGCGTATTGCTCACAACGCTGCGAGGCCGCCGAAGCGATGGCGCAGATTGTCGCCGATCCCACCGGTTCGCCGCCCAGCGTGCGGCTGCCACACAACCTGGACCGCTGCCCGCTATGCCACGTCGCCCTCTGCCAGCACGGCCGTGACCAGGTCCAGCAGCGGCCCTTCAAGGTCGTGCTCGGCGGCCATGACCACGTCGTCTTCCACCTGGATGTGGCAAATGGGACCCTTCGGAACCGGCCGGTAGGGCGGCGGGTCCGCCAGGGCGCGGGCGGCGAGTTCCTCCAGCTGGCTGCCGTCGCTCCGCCCGGCGGTGTCCAGGGTCCGGCGCACTGTCATGCCGTCAGACCAAATGTGGGTCACCACGAACCTCATATCCAGCCAGTTTGCCCCTGGCTGCCGGACGGCAACCGTCAGCAAGGAAAGGGCTGGCCACGATCTCAGCAACCTAGACCGCCGGTGGCTACGCTTCGTCGCCCAGCGTCATGACAGCAGTGATCAGATCCACCAGCGGCGCGGTGAGGTCGCGCCCGGCGACCAGGATCACGTGGCCATCCACGCTGATGTGGCAGACGGCGATGCCCGGAAGCGGCCGGTAGGGTGCGCGATAGCCAGGGCGCGGGCCACGAGGTCATCCCACTGGTGGCAGTCGCTTCGCCCGGCGGTGTCCACCTTGCGGGCGCAACATGGTGCCGTCCTGCTCGATTCGGGTCGCCACGACCCTCACCCAGCCAGTGTGACCCCGCTGCAGCGATGTGCCCGCGGGGGACCGTTACGACCGCCTCCGCGCCGGCGCGGTGCGCTCCCCGCTCACATCCATGAGGAAGCAGACCGCCATTGAAAGACCGTGCCAGAACCGACCAATATGCGCGCACAGCTAACATATTCTCTATTGGTTCAATAGGTATCTATAGTCGGCGATCGGTTGCGAACTCGCGAGGCGCAGCAACCGAGGATCCGCACACTTTGTGTGATGGGGGGCCACAGTGTCGGCTCCGTGGCCGCCAGCGAGCAGATCCCGTCGCCCTCCGCACCGGCGCTTGGCGCGTGCCCAAGAGCAGCGGGCAAAATCCCCTCAACCGCCGGACACCCCAGCCACCACACCGCCAAGATCATCACTAGCGCCAACGGCTACGCGTATCCTCCTCGAAACCCGACCTGACCAGTGCACTGACATCGAGATGACCGGATCACTGACACCGAGGTGCGGCGTCTCAGTGCGGCCGGGAGCGTTGAGGTCGAGTTCGCCGGCGGCGCGATCGGGTGCGGTCACGGGCGCATTGCCCGGCGCTCTGGCAGGAGTCGTCTCCGGCTACGTGCCGGGCATTACGGCCAGGCCAGGTAGCACGCTGGGCCACCTCCTCGGCGGTGTGCCGCTGGAGGGTCTGGCCGGGCGGGACCTTGCCTGGCAGGGAGGATGGCAGTAGCGGGGTGATCGGTCGACGCTCTAGCCTCCAGGGGGAAGGAGGATTGCGGAGGCGGCGTCAGCGATGAGGGTGAGCCCGATGTTGACCGCGGTGTCGCTCTCATTCAGCAGCCTGCTCAGCTTCGCCTGTCCGCTCGGGCTAGTCGTATAGGCCCGCGCTGCTGCCACATCGAACTTCGCTCCCCGCGCGAAGGCATCGCAAGCGTGCCTGGCCAGCCGGTACGCCGGGCGGAGCAGGTGCCCCGGTGGGCCGAGCGTGGTGAGTGCCGGCGTGCAGCGGCGCAGCTTTGCGGCCTCCCGGCGCAACGAGGCGGGCGTGATGACCCCGGCCTGTATGGCGTTGTTCATCTGCTGCTGCAGCGAGCCCAGGCCGTTCAGCCAGCGCTCGTCTCTGGTCTGCGGCACCGGTGCGCTGCTTGCCCCGCCGCTTGCCGGGGTGCCCTGGCGGGCGGCGGCCATGCTGTGGTGGGCAGCGGGCCTGCTGTGGTGGACGGCTGGCACCGGAGAAGTTGGTGCGCTGAATACGGTCTTCAAGGACGCGGCAAGGATCAGTGCCCCCGCACCGGCCAGCACGGCCAGCAGCCTGGCACGCCGCCCAGACCGGCCGGGCGGCCGGGCGTGGGGCCGCGGCTGCCGCCGCGGTGCCGGTGCCCGCACCGGCGGTACCGTCTGGCCAGGTTGCGCCGGCGGTCTGGCTGCTGGCTCTGGCCTGGCCACGACCGGTGCGCCGGCTGCCCACGGTGGCCCGGCTGCCGGTGGCGCGCCGACCGCCGCCAGGCTGACCGCGGCCAGCGCGGCCGCGGCCGGGGGCGCGCTGGGCAGCGGCGTTCCCTGCACTGGCATCGGGCCTGGTGGCAGCATCGGGCTGGGCGCCGGGAAGGGGGCCGGGGGCTGCATCGGTTCCGGCGGCAGCATCGGCTCGGGGGCCGCAAAGGGGGCCGGGGGCTGCATCGGTTCCGGCGGCAGCAGCAGCGGTGCCTGGCTGTGCCCGGAGCCGGGAGGCTCCTCGCGGGCGTCGGCCATGGCGTCAGGGACTGGTGTGGGCGAGCCCCCGCCCAGAGCACTCATCATGACCCCCTCCGTTCCCCCAGGAAAGAGGTCAGGGCTGGTATGAGCATACGCGCCCGCTGGCGTTACCCGGCTTGCGGCGGGGTTCGTGGGCCAGGGCCGGTGGGATGATCACGCCAAGCCCCGCAGAAGTCAACCACGCCGGCCACCGCGCCCCGTGCTGACGCCCCGCCCCGTGGCCCCCACGGCGAAATGCCTCACATCAACTGGCAGACCAGCGCCCGCAACCGCCCGGCGCCCTGCCAGTCAAACTGAGACACCCCAGGTCAGCAGCCTGCCGCTGCCTCAGATCAGATGGCACAGGACAGTGGCGACACCACCGCGGGTCCGCCGCTACCCGACAATGCCTCGCACCTAGCTACAGAGGCTGAAAGGTTAGGGTCATCTGGCAGGCGTTGTGCACGGCAGCCTGCCGTGCGCCGGGCGGGGTCAGGTGGACGAGTTGCCGTTTGAGAAGCTCGCCGCTGACGGTGACGTCGATGCCGAGCGCGGCGATCATCGAGGCGTTGGCGAGCGAGATCGTTTTCGGTGGGCCCGCGTCGATCGTGTAGCCGTTCATCAGCCCTGTCAGTTCAGCTGCATCAACCGCCATCGCTGCTCCTCTCGTAGAGGCGCAGTTTGCGCACTCGGCTCAACCTTCGCTGTCGTACCCCTGTCGTCGGCAGCGGCTCCGGTGGCCGGCTCGCCGGTCGCGTTCGTGCGCGCTCAGCTCGCTGCTTCTTCTTTGTGGTGCTGGTGCCGGATCTCGAGTTGCACGCTGCCGGTGATCGCGCGGCGGTCGTTTCGTTGGAAGATGGCGATCGTCGCCGGTTGTTCCAGCCGCAGCGACTTGGGGATCTTGAGGCTGAGCATCAAACGGTATGTCTGGCCGGGCTTGGTCGGGAAGCCGACGCTGGCGACTGGAAGCATCAGCTTCCATTTCCCTTTCAGTTGCTCTGCGCCGTAGACGCGCTCCTCGTCGGCGCGCGGCTGCGTTTCGCCTTTCTTGAGCGGCTGCGCTTGCAGAATCATCTCGATCCCAGCGAGTTGTTTCCCCTTCTGGACGATCGCTTCGATTAGGCCGGCGCGGCTGAACGGGTTGCCGATCAGGAACGGGAACTCGATCAGCGTCTCCCCCACGTCGCTGAGGTAGGCGTAGGTGAGGTTGCGCTGGCAGGTGTTGTTGTTGCCCCAGAAGTATTCGCCGTAGTCGCAGGTGCCGGGGTCGACCTGGATGCCGGCGCCGTTGACCCCGCCGGCGGAGTCGTTGTTGTTGGAGCGCACTACGGCTAGCAGGCAGGGGTGCCAGCTCGTCTCGGGTGGGATCTGCGCGGCTGGCCAGTGGATCGGGCCGAGGATTTGGGTGGCGCCGACGGCGAGTGTCGCGAGGGCGGGGCTTTCGCCGAGCCAGAGGTGGCGGGCCTGCAGCGCGGCGGTGAGCCAGTCGCCCGGGTACCAGTCTTGCGGGTAGCGGAACTCGGCGCCGGGGAGGCCGATCAGTGAGGGGTAGTTGCCGACCGTGACGGCGAGCGTGACGTTGACAGCCTGGTTGGGGCCGAGGTTGGTTGCCTTGCCGTAGATGTAGTGGTCGGTGACGCCGTCGCGGAGCAGGTCTTGGTTGACGAAGTTGATGTTCCCGTCAGGTTGGCGGCGCACGATCAGGTCGGGCGCTTCCCAGTGGTTGCCGGGCGAGGGGACGGCGCCGGTGTCGGTGGAGGAGTCGCGGATGTAAATGTCGGCCGGGTTGGCGGCGAGCCGCGAGGTGAAGATCTCCTGCGTGCCGGTGCGGGTGTCCATCCAGAAGGGGAAGAAGCCGAGTCGGCTGGCGGCGAGGCCGAAGTAGTCGCCGATGAAGGTCACGTTCGGATCGCCGTGCGCCCAGACCGCGTCGACGGTCGGGTCCCACGGCGTGTCGGTGACGTTGGCGCGATCGACGAAGCTGATGCCGTTGTTGGTGGAGACCGCAAGGACGACGTCGATCAGTGGTGTCGTGCCGCCGCCCTTGGGGCCGAACAGGTAGAAGTCGCAGCCGACCGTCCCGTTCGGGGTTGCTGCCAGCCCGGGTTGGAACTCATGCTGGTTGGCGGGCGAGACGGCGGCGCCGCTCAGGATTGGCTGGCCGGAGGGGCCGCCGTGCCAGCTCTGGCCGCCGTTGTTCGAGCGGCAGTAGTAGATGCGGGCGACCCCGTCTCGGTAGTCGGGCCAGGCGACGAAGAGGTCGTGTGCGTTCTGGCCGGCGCAGGCGGTCGGTACGGTCGCGGTGCGGAAGGTGCCGCCTGGCAGCTGACCGGGGAGCCCGGTGATCCCTTGCGCAACCGGCTGCGGTGCGGCGAAGCTGTTGCCGCCGTTGGTCGACTTGACGAACTGGACGTCCGGGAAGTCCATGAAGAAGATGTAGACCGTTCCGTCGACGGCGACGACGACCTGGGGCGCGAAAGAGTTGGGGGCGAGCGAGCTTCCGACCGGGTTGGCGCCAGTGCCGGTCCAGGTTGTGCCGTGGTCGGTCGTGCGCCCAAACAGGAGCCCACCCGGCCCGTCCCACGCGGCGTAGACATTGCCGTGGTGCGGGCTGGCCGCGTTGGTGTCACCTGCCGCGGATTGCTTGTCGTCTCCGGCCGCAGCGTGGATCAAGTTCGGCGCGCTCCAGGTCAGGCCGCCGTCGGTCGACTTGTAGACGGCGATCGCCATCGGTGTGGCGCCTTGGAAGGGAAGCGCGACCAGGTAGGCGTTGCCGACGTCGTCGAACGCGACGGCCGGGTCAGAGACGCCGTCCCAACCGGCCAGCAGCCCAAGCGGCGCCGCCTCCGTCCACGACTGGCCGCCGTCGAAGGTCGCGTACGCCGCGAGCGAGAAGGCGTAGGTTTGCGGGTTGGTGAACCGCTTCGAGGAGCCGACCAGGTTGTAGGGGTCGAGCGGATTAGCAGCCAGCGCCGACTCGCTGCGGTCGTTGCTGGGGCTCGCGTCGCAGGTGACGCGCACGTTGGCGCGCGGCCCGATCAATACCGGCATCTGATCCTCTTTTCCGTGTGTGTTCGGCTCGAGCCGACGCTCCCGGCCCGTGAGCTCGCGTCGGGACAGCGCGCGGTGGCGAGCTCTGCCAGCGGTCGGCCGGCGCGGGCCATCTCGTTCGTTTCAGAAGTGGTCACTTTGCGCGGCCGTCTTCTCAGCCGGGTTGGCGCTCGAGGTTGAGCATTAGGCGGCGGTGGGCACCTTGGAGCGCTGCCGGGTCTCGGTGTGAGCCAAGCTCGGCGAGAAGCTCGCGCGTCTTCTCGTCCGCGACGGCGGCGCAGAATCTCTCCAGGCTCGGCAGCAGTTGCTCGATCAGCCGCGGGTAATCGGCTGGGCCGACCGCACGAGTTTCCCAGTCGGTGATGAAGCCGCGGCAGAGCGTCCTTAGCTGCCGCGCCGCCTGCTGGTTGCGCTTGACTGAAGGGCTGCCGGAGGCGACGAGTTCCTCTTGCCAGCGAACAGTCTGGAGGATGTCGGCGACGTCTCCGACTGCGAGCTGCTCGGCAGTGATCTGGCTGTCGAGTCGTTCGAGCAGCGAGTCGAGCAGGACGAGCGCGGCGGCCTGGCCGCTGTGCAGCGCAGGCGGAACGAGCTTGAGCTGCGGTCGTATCCAGAGCGGATCGTCGCGGCCGGCGACCTCGGTCAGCATCGCTGCAAGCGGCTGCCAGCGCCGCTCAAGCCCACGCAGCCACGGCGCCTGGTCTTTCAGTCGCCGCGCCTTGCGCGCTGCCTCGACCTCGACCTCCGCGGCTTCAAGTCCGTAGCCAATGGCCAGTCGGGTGAAGACGGAGCGGTGTCGCTCGAGCGAGTGGGCGAGCACCCCCCGCGTTGAGCCGAGTCGGGCGCCGAGCCGCCTAACCGTGCCAAAGAACGCGAACTCCGCTGCGCGAACGCTCTCAACCGGCAGTTGCGAACCAGCCCGCGGCACTCAGTTGCACCCCCCGCCGTGGTGACAGCTGCCACTGGTCCGCGAAGCCGCTACTTGCTCTTCTGGCGCATGGGGCAAGCCGCAACAACGACCCAGCCTGCCTCCGACACGGTGACGGCTCCGCTCCTTTCGGCCGGTCGAATCTATGCCTCGGGTTATCTTTTGTCAATGGCCGCCACTGACCACCGGCACACTCAAACCGTCTGAGGTAACTCGCCACGCCTCGTCGAGGAGGTCGTTGAACTCCGTGTGCCGTTCGCTGTAGAGGCGGCTGATCGTCGCTCGCGCCTCCGCGACTAGCTGCTCGTAACCTGATTCGAGCGCGGTCCTGAGAACTGACAGGAATTGGTCGCGGCCGGAGAGGACGAGGTGTGGCGTATAGGCGCGGTCGAGGAGCAGCCAGACGATGCGAAGCGCGTGCGGCAGATCGCTGGCGGCGATCTCCGGCAGCCGTTGTGTGACCGTGCAGTCGAAGCTGACGCCGCCCCCCGGCTTCGAGCACTCGTATCAACTGCGCAATGGCTACCGGCGGTCACTCACGAGCACTCAAGCCCGCTAAGCCAGCATGAACGTTGCTCCTAGCCAGGCCGACTCGCGCATCACCGATCTTCCAAGCTAGTGCTGCTCGTCTGCGATGATCTATACGTGCTGAAGTCGTTGCCGGCAGAGCTTGCGACCCGACCATATGGTCCGTAGGGCTAGGCTTCCAGCGAGCGCATGGTCAAGATGAGCGCATGAGCTTTGACCTCCAGGTGTTCCCGGCCTCGGGCCCGTCAACTGTCGCTGAAGTCCGCCGCCTCCTGGACGCTGAGGAGCAGCGGCTGAGCAGCGGTGGCGACAGTGCGCTTCCTCCGCTCGGCCCGGAGATGGCTAGGTTCATGGACGAGATCAAGCACCGCTGGCCGTCCCGGGAGGACGACCCGGACGGCAGTCCCTGGAGCATCGAGCCCAGCTGGGAGCCATCGCTCGGTGGCGGGGTCGGGCTGGCGATCAAGTGGTCATGCCCCGACTCGGTGCTGATAGCTACGTAGCACCACGGCAACAACAGCTGCGCGACTATAGAACACCGGAGATGCTGGCCAGCAGGATGTCGTAACTGGTCAGATCAGGCCCCCCAGCCCAGCCCGGCACCATCACCGGGTACGGCGGCGGCTGGGGGATTTCGGTGAGGCTGAACAGCGCCTCCTGGGCTGGTGAGCGCTGTCCGGGTCCCCGGCGCGATGACACGATGAACGCACCTCCATTCGAGGTGCGGGGCCGGTGTTACTGCTTGGCGGCTGTGCTCCGGCCCCGCTTGGCCGCTTGTCAGGGGCTGGCGTGGCGGGTCATGGGCGTCCCGTTCGGGGTGTGGCTCGGCGGCCTTCTGCCGGGGCCCGATGATCAGGTCGCCGGCGCGCTGGGCGTGCGCGGCGGGCTTGCTGAACGGGTCTTGGCGCAGGGCGGCGGTGAGCCAGCCGGCGGCGCAGGCGGCGGACTGGCCGTCGATGCCGGTTTCGCATGCGCCAGGCACGGTGCCCTTTCCCAGGGCGGCGGTCATCCGGCCGGTGATCTTCCGGTAGATCTCGCTGCTGCCCATTTCCGCCCTCCACGATGACCCATTTCCCACTTACCATAATAATCGATTGACCGCGTACGCGTCCACTATTGACGGGCCGGAAATGTTGGAATTCCAGGGATCCAGGGGAAAGGAAGGCCTTTAGAAAAGGCGCTTTTGGACCCCTGGCATGCCCGCGTCCATGGCGTGCTTGATGGCCTTTTCAACGGCCTCGCGATCAGCGCCGTGCGCCTGGGCATGCCGGATGGCGTCGCGGATGGCCCGGGCCCGGCCCGCCGGGCCGCGCCGGTCGGCCAGCGGGCCGAGCGGGTCGCCTTTGCGGGCGGCGTAGTCGGCGGCGTTGTCTTTCCTGGTGCCCAGCACCCAGTGGGAGGGGTTGCAGCAGGCGCTTTCGTCGCAGGTGTGCCGGATCACCGGCAGCCGCCCATCCTTGCCTCGCTGCAGCGGGCCCCGGGAGAGTTGCCAGCCCAAGACCGGGGCGGCGATCACGCCACCGCCGATGGCGGCCCGGATGCGCAGCTTGGCGCCGCCGGTGCCGGAGATCGGCCCGAGCCAGAACCAGTGCTCCCCGGGCCCGCGCCGGTGCACCCGGGCATGGTAGGCGGCCACCGTCGGGGCATCGGCCAGCAGCCGGGCCCACACCGAAGGGGGCAGCCGCACCGCGCGGTCCCGCCGCCGTGCCGACGGCCGCGCTGCCGCGCCCACGCGCCACGCCGTGGACCGGGCTGCCACCATGCCCGCACCGTACCCCGGCCCGGTGAAACCCTGCAGAGGATCACGAAACGGGAATCTTATTACTGGACGCGTACGCGGTGAACATGGTCTAATAGAGGTATGGAGAACCACCAGGCCGGCGGCGCAGAGCGGGGAACGCGCTGGCCGCCGCGAGACACCACGGGCTGGGAACTTGTGCCAGGCCCGCACGCCTGCTGGTGCGGGATGCCCGCCTGCCGCAGCGGATGGGAGTGGCGGCCGGCCGCCGCCACGTCCGAGGCGGCGCGCGGCGGCCCCGGAAAGACCCCTGACATGCAGCAGGCTGCGGGTGAGCCGGTCACGGAATCCCGCGCTCGGGAGATCGGCTTAAGCGGCCCGCAGCCAGCCGGGCGGGACCCGGCCGGCCGGCAGCCCGGCGCGGCGGAGCTGGAGCGGGAAGCATGACCGGGCCGGTGTTCTTGGGCGGCCAGCAGGTGTGCCGGTCGGCGCACGCGGAGCAGACGGCCACGGCGCTGACGATCTACCTCGGTGTCTGCGCGCGGGATAACCGGCCGGTGCGGTTTGAGTACCCGGCCGACATGGGCCCGGCCGCCGGCATCCCCTGCCCCGAATGCACCCTGCCGGTCACCGGCGAGCGGTTGCACGCGGTGACCACGACGCTGACCTGTGATGGGGCGTGCCGGTCGGCGCGGCGGCCGTGGTGTGAGTGCGGCTGCGGCGGCAGCAGCCACGGCAACGTGTGGACCGCGGGCGCCCTGATCGGCCAGCGCCAGGTCGTGGAGTCCGCCCTGGCTGCGTACCGGGCCGGGCAGGCCAGGATCGCCGCCCAGCGCCAGGAATGGCGTGAAGCCGGGGCCCGGCAGCAGCGGGCCGAGTTCGGCCGGTGGGCCGTTGAGCACGAAGACCTGATTGCCGCCTTGGGCGCGTGGTATGAGCACCGCGCCGACGATGCCTGGCAGTCCCGGCAGGGCCGCGGGGGGCAGCACATCCTGGCAGGCTTCGCACTCCAAACCCATGGGCCCGCTCCCCGGCCGCTGACCGGCCCGCAGGCCGGTCTGGCCCGCCGGATCCTCGCCGAGCACGCCGAGCACCGCCGTGCCCAGGCGGCACGCGCCCGCCGGGACGCCGAACGGGCCGCCCGCGGCGCCGGTGACCCGGCCGCCCTGGTGCCCGGCGTGTACCGCCGCGCCGGGCAGATCTTCGTGGTCAAGGGGAACAGGGCCTACATCTCCTGGCGCAAGCACAGCCCCGGCCAGCCCCGCCCAGCCGAGGCCCGGCTGTATGCCAAGCGGCTGGCCGAAAGCCCGCCCCGGGTCACCGAAGCCGGGACCGAGGTGTCCTTCGAGCTGGTGTACGCGCCCGGGGTGATCTACGACCTGGCACCCGCCGACCGGCTGCCGCTCGCCGACGCCGAGCACCTGGCCACCCGGTACGGCCGGTGCATCGCCTGCGGCGCCACCCTCAAGGCCGCCAAGAGCGTCCGCGAAGCCATCGGCCCGGTGTGCCGCAAGTACTTCGGCCCTGTCCTGGACGGCCAGCAACAACAGGAGCCGTCATGACCGGCCGCCGCAACGGCTATGGCCGGGTCCAGCTCGCCGCGCGCCTGGGCCTGGAGGTGTGGCAGTTCTCCCGGGCCCGCCAGGCGGGCCTGATCCCCTGCCCCGACCGGCCTCGCAACCGCTGGTCCGTCCAGGCCGCCGACGCCGCCCTGGCGCATATCGAGGAGATCCGGCAGGCCGCGGGCAGCGTGCCCGACGTGGGCGCGGTCCGCGCCGCCGAGGTGCTGTCCGCCCGGCTGGGCGCGGTGGTGACCGGTGACGGCGTGGCCGAACTGGCTCGCCGCGGCCTGATCCCGGTCACCGGCTCCTTCAAGGGCTGGCCGCTGTATGACGGCCGGGCCCTGGAGGCGTTCACCGACCTGGCCGCCGCGGTGGAGGCGACCTGGGCCGGTCACCTGCGCACCGCCGATCAGTCGGCCGCCTACCTGCGCATCCGCCGCGCCGACCTGGACCATCTGGCCCGTGCCGGGCTGCTCGCCCCTGCCGGCTGGGGTCGCGGCCCCTTCGACCGGCGGGACCGGTTCAGCGTCCCGCTGTACCGTACCGGCGATCTCGACGGCCTCGCCGCCCGCGCCGGCATCGACTGGCAGGCCGTCCGCGCCGTCCCGCCCGGCCGCCGCTCACCGCTGGCCGCGCTGCCCTCCGCCCCACCGCAAGGAGCCGCATCATGACCGATCACCGCACCCCCACCCCCGGCCCCGGCCAGATCGCGCGCCCAGACCTCGCCGCCCGGGCGCGGCAGGAAGTGCACGCGGCCATCCACCGCATCGTGGCCGGCACCGGCGGCCAGATCGTCACCCGGCCGATCGTCAGCACCGAGCCAGACGGCCCTGCCACCCGGGACGCTGAGCCGCTGGCGGGCCTGGCCGCGGCCCGTGCGGCCGAGCTGGCCGCCCGCGGGCTCGCCCGCCGCTACGTCCGCGCCGCCCGCGAAGACGGCCACAGCTGGACCGTGATCGGCGCCGCGCTTCGCCTGCCATCAGGTGGGGACGCCGGGGCCGGGGAGACGATCGCCGAGGCCGCGTTCCGCTACGCCGCCGGCCCTCCCGGCAGCCACTGGAACCGCACCTATGGCCCGTCGGTCATCTGGCGCTGCCCGGCCTGCGGTGGCCTGGTGTCTGACCGCGGCCCGGTCAGCGGCCCCCGCGGCGACGAGCCCGGCCACGCCGCCGGCTGCCAGCGGCTGGCCGCCGCGGCCGCCGCGTGGGAGGCCTCCTGGCCCGGCGAGGAGGCCGGGCAGTGAGCGCCGCAAGCCGGCTCTGGCAGGACGGCGGCCGCTTTTTCACCGCGGATGTCACGAGGCGGGCCCGGTGGGCGCTGCACCATAACGACGGGCGGCCTGAACCAGCGTGGCCGGCCGGCGAGCGGCTCGCGGTCGCGCTCGTGCTCCACGACAAGGCCACGCTTGCGGCCGAGGGGTACACCCGGCAGGACGCCGCGCGGCGGCTGGCCGCAGACCTCGGCTACTTCGGTTACCGCGCGGATGCCGACGCCTGGCTGCGGGAGGTGCGGGCCGCGATCGGGAGCCTCCCGCGCCCTGCGCTTCCCTACACCCGCTGCCCCACCTGCGGGCTTACCGCGCAGCCGGGTTCGATGAGCTACCGGCGGGCGGACGACGGCGGCATCGACTGGTCCGGCACCGCGCATGCCAGGTGCGGGATCTGCGGCCGACATCACGACATCGCCCGCGACCAGGTGCTGCCCCTGGACGCCGAGTACACCTGCCCGCGATCTGGCTGCGCCGCGGTTACGCCGTGCCCAGGCTCGGCGGCGCGAGTGCGGTGCCACTGGTGCGGGGTATACGGGATCGGGCCCGGTGCCGCCACCGGCGAGGGCCGCGCCTACCTGGCCGGCGTGGAGCGACTGCACGGCCTTGAGCTGCGCCAGGCGGTCTTGCGTGCCCGCCGCGGACAGCGATAGGCCATGGGCGGAACGACGGCGCTGCCTTACCCGCGCACGCGCAACGACTGCGAGATCTGCCGCGAGCGCGACGCTGACTTCCACATCCTCGGCGAGCAGTTCAACAAGCCAGGCAACCGGCCCTTGCTGCTATGCCAGCGCTGCCTGGGGCCGTGGGCGGTGACCCAGGCCTGCCTGATGAACGAGGGCCAGCCCGCGGTGATCACCCTGGAGGCCGCGCCCGGCCGCGATTGGCGGCGCCAAGCATCGCCAGGGGGCAACCGGTGAGCGCCCGCGCCCGGCAGGCGGGCAGCGGGCCTCTGCAGACCCCGGCGACTGGACGGCGCTTCCTTGGCAGGGCACCGTGACGTTCACCCTCATCGACTTCTTCTGCGGCGCGGGCGGCAGCTCGCAGGGCGCGGTGGCCGTGCCCGGGGTGACCGCGCGGCTGGCCGCTAACCATTGGGGCCGGGCGATCGAGTCGCACGCGGCGAACTTCCCCGCCACCGAGCACTATCAGGGCGACCTGCACGCCGCCGACCTGGAAGGCTTCCCGGCCGGGGACATCTTCTGGGCCTCGCCGGAATGCCCGCAGTGGAGCGTGGCGCGGGGCCGGCGGCGCGAGTTCGACCGGCACCCGGACCTGTTCGGCGAGGTACTGGGCGATGCGGCCGCCGACCGGTCCCGGGCGCTGATGTGGGACGTGCCCCGCTACCTCGAAGCGATGCAGCTGCGCGGCCGGCCGGTGCTGGCCGGGGTGGTGGAGAACGTCACCGAGGTGCGCGCCTGGGCGCACTGGCGCGCCTGGGTCGCCGCGATCCGCAACCTGGGCTACCGGACCAGGCTGATCGCTTTGAACTCGATGCACGCGCGCCCGGCGATCACCCCTCATGCCCCGCAGTCGCGGGACCGGCTGTACCTGGCGTACTGGCTGGCCTCATTGGGCCGGGATCCGGCCTGGGACCGGTGGCTGCGCCCCCCAGCCTGGTGCCCGGGGTGTGAGCGGCAGGTGCGGGCGGTGCAGTGGTGGAAACGGCCCGGGGCGGACATGGGCCGCTACCGCGCCCAGTACCTCTACCGCTGCCCGCACCACGCCTGCCGCGGCCAGGTGGTCGAGCCCGCCGTGCTCCCGGCCGCGGCGGCGATCGACTGGGCCCTGCCCGGCACCCGGATCGGGGACCGGGCCGTGCCGTTGAAGCCGAAGACCATCGCCCGGATCGAGGCCGGGCTGCGCAAATACGCCATCCCGGTCAGCGTGCACACCGGCGGCCCGGACGGGCAGCCGGGCAGCCACATTCCGCCTGTCAGCGAACCGCCCGCCACCTGCACCGCCACCCCTGCCCGGGCGCTGGCCGGGGCGCCGCTGATGGTCCCCGCCGGGGGCACCTGGCGCGACGAAGCCACCCCGGTCACCGATCCGATGCCCGCACGGACGGCGCGGGAGAACGACGGGCTGGCGGTCCCGCCGTTTGTGACCATCCACCGCGGCGGGCCCGGCGAGACCCGGACCGCCCCGGTCACCGGGCCGCTCCCGGCCGTCGTGGCGGGCGGCAACCACCACGGCCTGGCCGTGCCGCCGTTCCTGGTCCCGCTGCGCTCGGGCCGCCCGCGGGCCATCCCGGTCACCGGGCCGATGGCCACCGTCGTGGCCGACGGCTCCAACCATGCCCTGGTCACCCCGCCGCTGCTGGTCCCGGTCGAGGGCCGCGACGGCAAAGACGCCCTGCCGGTCACCGGCCCGGCCCGCACCCAGACCGCCCGCGCCGAAACCGGCCTCGCCGTACCGCCGTTCCTCGCCGTGCTGCGCCGCTACAGCGACACCACCGCCATCACCGAACCGCTCAGCGGCGTGACCGCAGGCGGCAACCACCACGCCCTGATCACCCCCGGGAACCTGGCGATGGTGATGCGGAACAACACCCCGCGCGGCGACCCCGCCCAGATGTGCACCCCGGCCACCCAGCCACTGCGGGCGCTCACCACCACCGGCCACCAGTCCCTGCTGACCTGGGCCCACCTGCTGGTGCCCTGCTACGGCACTGGCCGCGCCCAGCCGGTCAGCCACCCCGCCGGAACCCTCACCACCCGCGACCGGTACGCCCTGGCCAGCCCCGCCGTCGACGTTGATGACGTGTGGTTCCGCATGCTCGAACCCCACGAGATCGCCGCCGCCATGGCCTTCCTCCCCGGCTACGTCGTACTCGGCAGCAAACGCGAACGGGTCCGCCAGCTCGGCAACGCCGTCACCCCACCGGTCGCCGAAATCCTCATCGCCGCCCTGGTCGAGGCCATCACCGGCGAACCCACCGAACAGGCCGCCTAACGAGGAAAGGAGCGCGTGACATGAGCCGCCTGGTCGCTGTCCCCGACTGGGGTGATTCCGGGTCGCTGTACCAGCAGATCGAGGTTCCCGAGCCCGGCGACGACGGGTACCCGATGGCCGAACTCCCCGAGGAAGACCCGTGGGCGCCCGCCGTCAACCGGGCCATCGCCGAGATCGAAGCGGACACCGGGGCTCCCGGCGCGCCGGTCGCAGCCCAGGCCGAATACCTCACCTGGGAGCCAGAGCCAGAGGCGGGGCAATGACCAAGCCGACACCGAGCACCGGCCCGGTGCAAACAACCACAGCAGCGAGGAGACCCATGAACGCAACAGGCAAAGGCCAACAGCCAGGCCCGGCCGCCGGTTCGCTGGCCGGCTGCCAGGACTACCCGACCGCGGCCCGCACCGCCGAAGAGATGATCCACGCCAGGCATCGCGCCGCAGGCGGCGACGCGCCAGGCCCCGAGATGACGTTCTGGGACAGTGCGACGGCACAGGCACTCGCCTGCTACCTGCACGCCGCCGCGCTGGGCGGGCTTGCGGCCTCGTCAGTGACGGCATGGCTGGCCGGCCCCGCCCACGCCGCCACGGCAGCGCAGATCCTGGCCACCCATCCGGGCGCCTCCCGCCAGGCCGCAGCCACCGTGCGCAGCCTGCTGGACCCCACGCCGTCGAAAACCGCACAGGCGATCCGGTACATGGCAGCCGACGTGCTCGCTCACGCGGCCGGTCACCGGCTGGGCTGAAACGTCACCCACGATCAGTTCGATCGTGAGCCCGCCCGGGCAAACGGCACTATTCGGCGGCCCACCCGGAGGGGGTGATCGACATGGCCGACAGTGCTGTCCTCACCGTGGCAGCCGATACCCTTCCGGATGTGGCCATGAGCGATGCCCTGACCGCCACCTGGAAGGCGATACGGCGCCGTCACCCCAAGGTGCCCGAGGCTGCCGTCTCGGTGGCGCCCGGCCGCGGGTCCACGTGCGGGGCCGTCGCCTGGGACGCGGGCATGCCGGTGATCCTGGTCGGCGCGGACACGATCGCCGACGGCCCGCTGGCCATCGTGGAGTACCTGGTGCACCAGGCCGCGCACGGGCTGCTGACCACCACGGGGGACCGCTCCGCGGACGGCGGCACGCACTACCCCGATGAGCACTCCCAAGGCAACGCCGGCCGCTACCACAACAAGGAATACCGCGATGCCGCCCAGTCCCTGGGCCTGAAAGCCGCCTGGACCCAAGGCGGCACCGGCTGGTCCGCGACCACCGCCAGCGACAGCCTGGCAATGACCTACGAAGGCCCGGTGCGGCAGATCGTCACCGCCATGACCGACTGGCAGCCCCCGGCCCCGCTGCCCCGCTCGGTGCGCAAAAGCGGCGGCAACGGGATCTCCGCCCGCTGCCAGTGCCAGCCACCCCGGGTCATCCGGATGCGCGGCACCGACGCCGATGCCGACCTGCGCGATCGCCCGGTGATCTGCACGGTGTGCGGTAAGCCGTTCATGCCCTAACCACGGCTGCGGCCGTCCGGCACGGGGTAAGCGAGCTTACCGGACCAGGGGCGGAGCAGCCCGCCGCTGTCCCGCACGGTCGCGGCACATGGCCACCGGCGCCCGGGCGCGCCGAGTGGTTTGGGCCTGCTGCCGCGCACAGTCACGACCTTGTGGACGTGCCGGCTTGCCCCCGGTGAAGTGCGCGGGCCTGGTGAGGCTCCGGGCGGCGCGCTGGGCACTTGAAGGAGATTGTGAATCAGCACATGTAACGCAGTGGCCTGTAGTACGAATCAGAGCGCGCCACGCCAGGCACCGGCAGGCGAGTTAGCGCCGCGACGCCAGCATGACCTGGTGGCTAAGTTCAGCAACCTGCCCACTCACTTCCCGCAACGCTGCCACCAGGCCGACTGCCGCGAGCGCCTGGATCTTGGCGTAGCCCGGGTGAGACTTCTGTAACTCCTGCACACACTCCTGGTACATAGCGCTGGCCGCGCCGCCGCGCGCCGCATCTTCAGGCATCGTTCCCATGGCCCGAATCTACCGGCGGGCCAGCACGCCAGACAGAACCCCCCGTGATCATCACATGGTGCACAGGTGTGTAGTCGATGGCTAGGCGGAGTTGATGATGGCAGGAGTGGCGGAGGCGTGCAGGTTGCAAGATCTGTGAGTGTGTTGGGCAGCGGCCTGGCCTGGTCCGCTGTCAGGCTCGGTGCCGGTGGCCTGGCGTGACTCTTGCAAGATCTGGCCGTTTCGGCGTGCCTTTTTAATGA
>Ga0207646_10002023_pt1 | contig 24388 bp, 28 predicted proteins | sample KBSK5502metaG_FD_184343 | JGI IMG/M metagenome (GOLD analysis project Ga0207646, IMG submission 184343) | Corn, switchgrass and miscanthus rhizosphere microbial communities from Kellogg Biological Station, Michigan, USA - KBS K5-50-2 metaG... | ecosystem: Host-associated > Plants > Roots >... | reverse complement strand
TCTTGATAAAGGCGGAGATGAGATTGTAGTGCTCTTCGCCCCCTTTGTCGTAGCGCAAGCTTTTCTTTTGAAGAGCTGCGGCGAGGGCCGGCTGGTCCAAGCGGACGGACCTGTTCGGACCGGGAGGCGTGTGCAGGACGGCAAACTCCAGCGCGTTGAGCGCCACGCGCGCATCCCCGTTGGCGAAAGCCACCAGACTCAGCATCGCGTCGACGTCAATCTCCGCGTGATAGCGTCCCATCCCACGGTCGGGATCACGCAAGGCCCGTTCGAGGATTTTGACCAGGGCCTCTTCAGAGAGAGACCGAAGGACCACGACCAACGACCGGGAGAGCAACGGGCTGATCACTTCAAAAGAGGGATTCTCCGTGGTGGCGCCGATGAGTGTCACCGTGCCGGACTCCACGTGGGGAAGAAACGCGTCCTGCTGGGCCTTGTTGAACCGATGGATTTCATCCACGAACAAAATGGTCCGTTGGCCCTTGACCACGCGCCGCTGCTCGGCCAGCTTGATCACCCGGCGTAATTCAGGAAGCCCGCTGGTGACGGCCGAGAAGGGTTCGAACTGAGCCTTGGTATGCGCGGCGATGAGACGTGCCAGTGAGGTCTTTCCGCTCCCGGGAGGCCCCCACAGAATCACGGATGTGAGGGTGTCCTGCTCGATGGCGAGCCGGAGAGGCCGGCCGGGACCAAGGACCTCGTCCTGCCCGACTAGTTCATCGAGCGCCCGGGGCCGCATCCGCTCCGCCAGCGGTCCCGATGAGCCAGGCTCTTCCGTTTCAGCGGGGGCAAAAAGGTCCATTGCTAGAGAATAGCAGAGGCCAGGCAGGTTGACAAACTCGAAAAGGCTGTGATAGGTGATGAGGCTCGTTGCGCATTTAACGACACCAACACACGATCATCCATAAATCTTCAGAAGGAGGTTGCCGTGGCTGTACAAGAAGTGGCGAAAGAGATCGCAGTGGGCGATACGGCCCCTGATTTCACGTTAAAAGACCAGGATCAGAAGGATGTCGCGCTGAGCAGCTTCAAGGGCAAGAAGAATGTCGTCTTGGCCTTCTACCCGCTGGACTGGAGCCCGGTCTGCACGGGGGAAAACAAGTGCCTGACCGACGACTTTCCCAAATTCGACCAATTAAATGCCGTCGTGTTCGGCATCAGCTGCGACAGCTTCTTCTCCCATAAGGCCTGGGCCGACTCCCTCGGGCTCAAGCAGACACTGCTCGCGGACTTCAACCGCGACGTGGTGAAGAAGTACGGCCTCTATTTCGAGCCGTTGAACTGCGGCAAGCGGGCCACGGTGATCGTGGACAAGAACGGCAAGGTCGCCTACGTCAAAGTCCAGGAAATCAAGGTCGCGCGGGACGACAAGGATATTCTGGAGGCGCTCAAGAAGCTGAACTGATCGGACAACGGTGGACGAGCTGATCGGCAACGTCACAGACGCCACGATCGACGAGTACGCAACCAGCCCCGCGGCGGTGGTCGTCTTCGGCATCGCCAATTGCGACGGCTGCACCCTCATGGACGGCGTCCTCGCCGACCTCGCGCCGAAGCTGAAGGACCGCGTGCGGTTCGGCAAGGCCAAGATGCACGTCCCCGGCGCATGCCGGGAAATTAAGAAGCGGTATTTTTTTGAAACCTACCCGACCACGCATTTGTACGCGCAGGGCAAACTGGTCGAGAGAAAAGAGGGGGCGGTCGAAGCGGCCGAGCTGGAGCGCGCGATCGAGACCTTGCTGCTGAAGAGCTAGACCCCGCCGCCGGACCCGCCCCGCCGGATCAGCTCCAGCAACTCCTCGCGGGTCTTCTGCTGATTCAAGAACACGCCGTGCATGGAACTCGTCACCGCCACGGCATTGGGCGTCTCCACCCCACGCATCATCATGCACAAATGGCGGGCCTCGATGACGACTGCGACGCCCTGAGGTTTGAGCTTCTCCTGCAGGGTTTCGGCGATCTGCACCGTCAATCGCTCCTGGACCTGTAACCGGCGGCTGAAGACCTCCACGAGACGGGGGATCTTGCTGAGGCCGACGACATGTTCGTTGGGAATGTAGGCGACATGGCATTTGCCGTAAAACGGCAGCAAGTGATGTTCGCAGAGACTGAAAAAGTCGATGTCGCGAACGAGCACCATCTCGTCATATTTGACCGAGTAGAGGGCGCCGTTCAGCACCTCGTCAACGTCCTGCTGATATCCCTGCGTGAAGAACCGGAACGCCTGGGCAACTCGTTCGGGAGTCTTCAGCAAGCCTTCGCGCGTCGGGTCCTCCCCTAAGTGGACGAGCAACTGCTCGATGAGCGCCTGGATTTCGTCCGTGTCCGTTTCGACCAGATCCTTTTCCCCGCTCACGATACCCGCTCCTTCGCCGGCCCGGCATACTCGAAGTAGTTATCCCTGGTCTCGACCAGGCCGATCTTATGCAGCGTGCCGGACGGAACGGCTTTCTCCAAAATGTCCCAGATCAAGATCGCCAGATTTTCCCCCGTGGTCGTCTTGCCGGCGAACGCCTCGTCAAAATTGAGGTGCTGGTGATCGAACCGCTGAAGGATCCGCTCCGCCACGGTCCGATCGAGGCGATCCAGATCAGTGACCATCCCCGTCTCAGGAACGATTTCTCCCCTGAGGGTGACTTCCAGCGTGTAGTTATGCCCATGCCCGTTGGGATTGTTGCACTTGCCGAAGACCCGGCGGTTTTCCGTCTCCGACAGCGCCTCCGTGTGCAGGCGATGGGCCGCCGCAAACCGATAGCGACGGGTCAATTGGACTTCCTGCGTATTCCCCACACGTCGTCCTTGATAGTCCACGGAAAGATCCTCCTCTTCAAAAAGCCGCAACGCCACCAATTGTGCCCCCTGCAACTGCTCTGCGATCCTGTCCCATAGCACAACCGCCAAGTTCTCGGTAGTCGGGATGCGTCCTGTGAAGTACGGCGTATCCTCTTGCAGGTTTTTGTGATCGAACTCGACGAGCACCCGCTCCAACACCGTCTTGAGATCGTAGAGATTGACCACCATGCCGGTCGCGGGGTCCACGGCGCCGGCGACGGTCACCTCCAGCAGGTAGTTGTGCCCATGCCCATGGGGATTATTGCATTTGCCGAAGACAGCCTTGTTCCGTTCATCCGTCCAGGCAGGGTTGTGATAGCGATGCGAGGCGCTGAACTCGAGTCGTTTGGTGAGTCGAACGGTATTCATGGAAATTGGGTGCTACACGGCGCGGAGGGACGTACGGGACCGTACGCCCCTCCGGCTGTTTCTACAGAAACGGCGCTTACGCGCTGAACGAGCTGCCGCAGCCGCAGGTGGTCTTGGCCTGCGGGTTCTTGATCGCGAAGCCGGACCCCTGGACACTGTCCACGTAGTCCACTTCCGAGCCGTTCAGCAGCGGGGCGCTCTGGGAATCCATGATCACCTTCACGCCGCCGGCTTCGACGATGGTGTCATCGTCCGCCGTCTTCGTCTCGAAGGACATGCCGTATTGATAGCCGTGGCACCCACCGCCTTTCACATAGACGCGCAGGCCGATGGCGTCCTTTTCCTCTTGTAAGAGCTCATGGATCTTCTTTTGAGCCATCTCGCTAACCGTGACCATTCTGTGTTCCTCCTTCTTTATTGAATGCTACAGGAATTCTCTTGCACTGTTCCTTCCGCCGCGCTCCCGAACTTCTGCAGCGGAACCCTGACGACGACATCTCCCACTATTTTAGCCTGACAACCTAGCCGATTGAAAGCCTCGGTCAAATTTTCCCGGTCCAGCAGGTCCTGCTCGTCGAAATCGATTTCAGAGAGATTCTCCGATCCCGTCTCCACCTCCACCCGGCAGGTGGTGCAGGAGGCGTTTCCCCCGCAGTCGTGCGGGAGCGGAAAACCGAGGATCTTCGATGCCTCCAAGATCGAGGTATTCGGTTCCACATCCCCGCTGAGTCCCTGGGGATGAAGAAATGTGATCCGGGGCATCAGGCGACCCCTCCGGCAACGGCCACCGGCTCGAACGGACACCGCTTTTGCGCGATGTGCTCGTCAAACTCACGGCGGAAGAGCCGCAGGGCGCTCTCCCCGATGACCGAGGCGCCCGTCACCACTGTACAATAACCACGGCCTTTGACAAATCCACAGAGCTGCAGCAAAGAGGCCAGATCTTTTTCGGTCCCCTCTCCCTCTTCGATCTTGTGGAGCAGCGCCGCCAGGTTGATCGTCCCCATTTTGCAAGGGGGACACTGCCCGCAGCTCTCCACCTTGAAGAAGTTCGTGTAATTCAGCGCCGTCGCCACCATGCAGGTCTGGTCGTCCACCACGATCACCCCGGCCGAGCCGAGCCCGGTTCCTGCGTGCTTGAGGCTCTCGAAATCCATCGGCGTATCGAGTTGATCGGGCGTCAGCATGGAGAAGGACGGCCCGCCGGGGAAGACGGCCTTCACCTTCCGGCCTCTCGACACCCCGCCCCCGCACTCGTCGATCAACGTTCTGATCGGCGTGCCCATCGGCATCTCATAGACGCCGGGCTTGTTGACCGCGCCGCTCAGCGAAAAGAGCATCGTGCCCGGGCTTTTCTCGGTGCCGACCTGCATGAACCACGCAGCGCCGTTCCGCAGCAGCGGAGGGATGTTGCACAGCGTTTCGACGTTGTTCACCAGTGTCGGCTTCCCGTACAGCCCGAAATCGGTCGGGTAGAAGGGGGGCTTCTGCCGCGGCATGGCGGGACGGCCCTGCATGGACTCCAGCATGGCGGTCTCTTCTCCGGCCACGTAACTTCCCTGCCCTTCTACAAACTCGATATCAAGATCGAAGCCCTTACCGAGCACGTTCTTGCCCATGAACCCGTGTGCGCGCGCTTCATCAGCCGCTTTTCGAAGGTTCGCCAGCTCCTCGACATACTCATGGTTCACATAAATATAGGCCGCCTTGGCCTTCACGGTATGAGCGGCAATCAGCATCCCCTCAAAAAGCTGGTGCGGGTTGGTCTTGAGCAGGTGTCGATCTTTGAACGTGCCCGGCTCGTGCTCACCGGCATTGCAGACGAAATAGTGTTCGGGAATCCGGTGGTTCAAAACTTTCTCCCACTTGATCCCGGTCGGGAACCCCGCTCCGCCTCGTCCCCGCATCCCGGCCTTTTTGATCTCCGCGATGATCTGCTCCCTCGTCCATTTCGTCAGACAGGCCTTCCAGGCTTCATACCCACCCTGTTTCAGGTAGGGGGTAATCTCCCAGGGGCGAGGGCCAAAGTCCTTCATTATACGAGGTTCCTGCATCACCAGAACACCTACCTCCGACCAGTTTGGTCGCCTTACTATAAGGGAGAACCGGCGGGGAGTCAAGCTTGATTCGGGGGCCTAGGCCTCAATAGCAACCGGCCTAGGCCCTTTGATCCATGCGGGTTTTATGCCCTATGGCTTGATGAGGAATTTCCCATAGAGCAGGCCGGCCAATCCCCCGCCCAGCAGGGGGCCGATCCAGTACACGAGATGGTTGGCCCAGTACCCACCGGCCAAGGCCGGGCCGAACGTCCGAGCCGGGTTCATCGAGGCGCCGGTCAAAGGCCCGCCCATCAGAATATCGCACATGATGGTTAATCCGATGCCAAACCCCGCGATCGCTTTCCAGGCGCCGCGGTCGTCGATTGCGGTGCCGTACACGACGAGCACGAGGAAAAACGTCAGCACCGTCTCCACCAGAATGCCGGTTCCCACCGACACGCCCGGCGAGAGCATGGGTGTCCCCAGGCTGGCCACCTTCCATGTCGCCTCCGGAAATACCATGCGCAGCATGAACCCGGCCACCACGGCCCCGATGAGTTGCGACGCGATATACAAGACGGCCATCTGACCCGAGATCTTGCCTCCCACCCAGACTGCGAAGGTCACCGCGGGGTTGTTATGTCCCCCCGAGATATGGCCCAGCGCGGAAACCAGCACCGCCATCATACATCCATGCGCGATCGCGATCCCTAACAGCCCCGCATTGTTGATGATAGACGCTGCGCCGACGAAACAAAATGCGAACGTCGCGACCGCCTCCGCCACGCATGGCTTCACCGCCTTCTCCATCACTCGCACCTCCAGGTAGAAGAGTTCGCTGCTGTCGACCGTTACGGAAGCTTCGGGGCGGTGACATTCAAATCCCCGGTCAGGCTTTTCATAAACTCCACAAGGTCCTTCTTCTCTTGCGCCGTCAAGTTCAAGGCCGTTATGAGTGCATCCTTGCCTGTCCCCGCTTCCCCGCCCTTGTTGTAGAACTCCATCACATCCTCGAGCGTCTTGAATCCCCCCTGGTGCATGTAGGGAGCGGTCAGTGCCACGCTGCGCAGGGACGGAGTTTTGAAGGCGCCACGATCCGACGCCCGCTTGGTAACGGCATAACGGCCGACATCCTCCTTGAGCGGACCTGTTTGAGGGACGCCGATGTTGTGGAACTTGTTATCGGTAAAGTTGGGGCCATTGTGGCAGAGGACACAGCGGGCTTTGCCGGCAAACAGCGCGAGTCCGCGTTGCGCCGAGTCCGACAGCACCTTCTTATCGCCGGCGACATAGCGATCGAACGCGGAATTGGTTGAGATCAGGGTCCGCTCGAAGGCTGCAATCGCTCGCGCGATGCCATCGACCGACACGTCCGTCCCGAATACATCCCTGAAGCGTTTCTGGTATTCCGAGACCGCGCCGATTTTCTTGACGACGCTTGCAAGCGTCGTGCCGGTCGTTTCGTCGGTCATTTCGATGGGGTTCTGGATCGGCCCGAGCGCCTGCTCCTCCAACGATCCCGCGCGGCCATCCCAGAACTGCAACTCGTTATACGCGGCGTTCAGGACCGGCGGGGCGTTGCGTCCGCCCTGTTTACCGGCCATCCCCGTGGAAAACTGACGCGGATCGGCGAAACCGGCCGTGGGCACGTGGCAACTTGCGCAACTGAGGCTGTTGTTCTTCGAGAGGCGCGGGTCAAAAAACAGGAGCTTGCCGAGCTCCACCTTGGCAGCGAATTGGAGGTTCGAAGACGGGATCGGGACGTTCGGAAGCTGACCAAGGGCCGTGTTCGGCTCTTCGCTCAGGCTGCTCTGCGGATTCAGCACCGACAGCATCCCCACTGCAATGATAACAATTACACCAAAACGCGCACAGGCTTTCAGAGTCATGCGCACCGCTCCTTCCTTTTCCGGGTAGGGTTGACGGAAAATACGGGGATCATCTGAGGTCCCCTCAGAACAGCTGGTAATGGCTTGCCGTCGCCATAAAAAAGAGCATCGGGAACGAGAGGACAAAATTCGTTCGTGACGCCAGGAACGCCACCCGCGCATGCTTGGCCATCTCTGGAGGCGGCGCGGTCTTGCTCGCGGCAGCCTCGGTGGTCATCCGGATCACGACCTTCTGGTTCGGCCAGATGAGGAGCCAGACGTTCAGGAACATGATGATGCCGAGCCCGCCCCCGATCGCGATCGAGATCCCCCACGAAGTTGAAAAAATTCCCGGGCCATGTCCGTGCCCGAAATGCGACCACACGATGATCAGTCCAGAGAGGACCGTCGCCAGCGCCGAGTATCTAAACCACCAGAGCGCCCGCGGCAATAATTTCTGCACCACGCCGCTCTTGGTGCCCGGATCGATCTCTTTCATGAAGGGAACCTGAACGATGTTGAAGTAGTAGAGGAGCCCGATCCAAGTCACGCCCGAGAAAAAGTGAATCCATCGCATCAACAGGATAACAAATTCGTCGGCTTTGAATTCCATATTGGTTTGCTCCTTGGCTTAGGATTCGGTGCGTTGGTATCGGTGCGGTTCATTTTCTGGTTGGTACGCACGATTATTAAGGGAATGTCTCCCATTGTCAAGGCCTAGGGAGTATTACAGATAGCGATCCACAAGTGCGCAGAGTTCTTTCACCGATGCCGCGGATTTGGCGAGAGCCGCCTGCTCGTCCTTCGAGAGCGAGAGTTGTACGATCTCTTCAACCCCGCGCCGGCCCAACTTCACCGGCACGCCTACGAACAGGCCATCCACGCCGTACTCGCCGCGGCACATGGCGGCGCAGGGCATGATCTTTTTGCTGTCCATCATGATCGCATCCACCATCGCCGCGATCGAGGCCGATGGCGCATAGTAGGCGCTGCCTGTCTTCAAGAGGGCTACGATCTCCGCCCCGCCGTCCTGCGTGCGCTTTACCAAGGCCTCGATGCGGTCTTTCGGCAACCGCTCGCTGAGAGGAACCCCTGCGACCGTGGTGTGCCGAATCAGCGGCACCATCGAGTCGCCGTGGCCGCCAAGCACCATCGCCTGAACGTTCTTGGCCGGCACTCTGAGCTCCGCCGCGATGAACGCCTGGAACCGGGCCGAATCCAGCACGCCGGCCATGCCCAGCACCCGCTCCCGTGGGAACTTGCTCACCTTATGGGCGACATAGGTCATGGCGTCGAGCGGGTTGGTCACCACCAGGAGAATCGCCTGAGGCGAGTCCGCGGTCACTTTTTGCACGACATCACGGACGATCTTGGCGTTGGTCGCCAGCAACTCCTCACGGCTCATGCCGGGTTTGCGGGGGACGCCGGACGTGATGACGACGAGGGCCGACCCCGCCGTTGCTTTGTAATCCGTCGTGCCCTGAATCTGTCCGTCGGATCCGACCAAAGGCGCGGCTTGCAGAAGGTCCAAGGCCTTCCCTTGTGGAATCCCATCCACGGCATCGAGGAGCACGACATCGTACCGCCCGCTCTCGACCAAACGCTGCGCGGTCGTCCCGCCGACATTGCCGGCCCCGATCACCGTAATTTTTTCACGCCTCACCGGCACTCTCCTTGGGCGTCTCACCCATGCCCTGCTCGTTGCCCGCTTCGTGAGAGGTCCAACCGGCCACTTTGAAATTTTGGGTGCACACGAAATTCTCGCCGAGATAAAAATTCAGCTTGATCTTCTTCCTGCCGTACGTCTTCGTCAGAAACTCCTCCGGATGATCGAGCAGTTCCTGAAACGTCCCCGCCTCATACTTACCCAACTCGATGAAGCTGACGATCATACCGGTCTTGATCTCCTGCAAGACCTTCACCCAGCAGCGAGGATACACTTCCCAGAACTTGGCCTTGATGTCCTCGGGCGTGGGCTCCGGCCGGTCCTCTCCCGGCTTGACCTCTTTCGCAAACTTCGCCTGGCGGCGCACATAGGGGTAGGCGTGGCCGGTGAACAGCTTGTAGACCCACTTCGGGACTTCTTTCTCGCCGGTCGGTTCCATCACGTCGTCAACGCCTTGTAGATCCGCGGCAGCCGTTCGGGCAGGCTTTCGACTCGATCGATGATCAGGTAGCACACGTCCCCGTACATCCGTTCCAGGTATCCGCGGGCTTCTTGATCCACCGTGATGCAGAAGGGATGCACGCCGAGCGCCTTCGCTTCCCGCAAGGCCGCTTTCGTATCCTCCAACGCGTACTCGTCCTGATACGCATCGTCCAGCGGGCGGCCGTCGCTCAGCATCATCATGAGCTTGACCCGCGCGGTCCTTTCGGAGAGGCGACGGAGCGCATGGCGAATCGCCGCCCCATCGCGATTCTGCACCAGCGGGCGGACAGCGCCGATGCGCCGCCAGACCTGAGGCCCGTACCGCTCGTCGAAGTCCTTCAGCACGATGATCTGAACCTCGTGGCGCGATTGCCCGGAATAGCCGTACACCGCGTACTGATCGCCGATCGCTTCCAGGGCCTCGCACAGCAGCACGAGGCCTTCCTTCTCGACATCGATGATGCGCGACCCGTCCGGTCCGATCTGCTGTCCGGTGGAGCCGCTCAGGTCCACGAGAAACACCGCCGCCACGTCCCGGTCCCGGCGATCCCGGCGGATGTACACGAAATCAGACGGGCCGGCGCGCGCCCTTCGCTCGACCAACGCCTCCACTGCGGCCTCGATGTCCACTTCATCGCCGTCGGCCTGACGGCGTACCCGCCTGAGCGCCGGCGGACGGATGCCCTCGAAGTAGCGGCGGATCAGGCTTACTACGCCTCCGTAGCGGCTCCGCGTCCGCTCGAAAAATTCCTCCGTTCCTTCAGAAGCGGCCTGCTCGATGACCCGGCACCAGCGCGTTCGATAGTCCTGGATCCGGCTGTCCCATTCATCATAGAGAAACGCCTTCGCTCCCGGAAGCACGGGCAGCACATGTCCCGCGCCTTCATCGGGCACCACGGTCACGTCCTCCGCCAGCGAAGAGGTTCCGCTTCGTCCTTCCACCGGCGCGGGAACCACCGCCGCATCGCGCAGCACGCGCGGCCCCTGTTGGGATCTCGACCCGCCGGCAAGAGACGGTTCGCCCCGTACGCCTTCCCGCTCGCGAATCCCCGAATCAGCCTGTTCCGCACTCATCTCGTCCTGGGGTTTCCTGATACGCTCGGCATCTATGGCCCCACGAAAGGCAAGGCCCGTCACGGGCCGATAGGTTCCTCCCTGCTCTTCGCCGATGCGAGGCTGGGCGGCTTGCTCGGAATCCTCGGAGGCACCCTCCGGCAGGGCCGGCACCTCCTCTGCCGTGAGCTCCTCGATCAACACATAGGCGCGATGGACTGCCCGGACGGCATCTTCTGCCGTCGCATAAGACTGCGCCACTGCCCGCAATTGCGCCCAGGCCCGACTAACCACGTCTTCCAACGCCACCGGCACGCGGACTTCCTCGGGATCGCCGGCCGACATCTGGAGCAGCACCTCGACAACCATTTCGCGAATCGACATGCCGTGGGTCAAGGATCGCCTGGAGATTTCCTCCCGCACCACGGTTTCCATGTCGCGCCGCAATCCCGGATACTCAGCCCTGAGGCAGGCCTCGATGCGCGCGTCTTCGGCCATCATCCACAAGTCGCGTATCAACAGGGGCTGCGGATAGAGCCGGAAGAACTCTTCAAGGGACGCAGGGGGCGAGGCCAGGGCGCGCCCATACCGGAGCGACGCCTGCGCGGCAAGGTCGGTCAGACGCGACATCTGCAGCACGAACGTCCCGTATTCCAAATGGCCGGCTTCATGAGCGGTCATTACCTTATACCAGCGCAGATTTTCCTCTCGCGAAGGATAGCGCCGCATCCGCGTCGGCAAAGAGATGGTGGCCCCCTCGGAGGACGCGCGGGTGTGAGGAACCCCCTCGTCGCCCTCATCGAGCGAACGGATCGTGACCGGCTGCCCGCTCAGCCCTTCCGCGAACAGTTTGAGCATACGGGCCACGCTTCGCAACGCCACGCCGCTCGCGGCCTCCTCGACTGCCTCCAGCGCCTTCCTGGTTTCGACCGCGAAGTAGGCGCGTGCCGCTTCGGGATTGTACGCCAGCACATCCATCCCACCGCGGTACCACTTTTCAAACCGTTCCAGCATGGCGGAAGGGGCGCTCTCGACGGGGCCCGCCAGTTCAATCATTTCCGGCGCGCGCCGCAGATAGGCGAGAGCCGCTGCCGCATCCTGCTCCGCCACCAAAGCTCCGTATTGGAGCACCCGTTCCTGCCACTGAATATCGGGAATCCGGCGCAACCAGCCCGGGGCCTCGCCGAGAAACTCAATGGCCTGTTCGGGCGAGCGATCCGCCAGTACGCTGGCGAGCGCGAGCACTCGCTTGCGCACGCCCAGAGCCGCAAGGTCCCCCAAGAGCATCGCGCTCGTCCTGAAGAAAGCCAGCGCGGCCATGTAATCAGGTTTTCCCAGGCTGTTGGGCGTCACGAGCTTGACACTCACCGACGCCCAGGTCTTGAGATCCTCCACAGGAAGAACCTTCAGAATGTCCAGTCCTCGGCGGAAGAATTCGATCCCCAGCACATAATCCAGCTTCGCCAGATCGGCTCCAATCCGGGCCCACATCGGCAACGCTTCAACGCCGGCCGAGCCTGCCACACCGGCAGCCTGGCGGACAGCTTCCAACGCCACGTTGGCGTCTTGCTCCGCCAGCTCCAAGGCCATTACCAATGCAGGCTTGGCAATCGCGGCGTCCATCGTTCCGAAAAGCTCGGGACTCTCTTTACAGAATTTAATGGCAGCGGCGCCGGATTGCTCGCTCAGCGAAACGATCAGATCGATCCAGGTGACGACCGATTCCTCGCCCAGAATAGCGAAGACATCGGGCAGGACCTCGATGGCCGCCATCGTCGCCTTACGGGAGCTTTCGCGCAACTCGGTGAGCAGTTCGAGCAGGGCCGTGCCTTGACCCGAACCAACCAGCCGCTCGGCGAGGCGCCCTGCCGACGCCCGGTCCAAGTCCGCGGCCAGCAAAGCGGTCAATTTATTTGAAAGTTCTTCCGGTGCCATGGAGAAGGCGCGATTATAGCACAACAGGATTGACTCATCTGCGATTCACGCTTAGAATGCAACCATGCCGGAACCCAGCAAGAAGAGCCTCGAGAAGATGCGGAAGTTCGTGAAGGGGTTCGCGGAGAAAAGCGGCACCACCATGCATCCCAATCCCACTGTGACGGAAGCGGTGGTCAACGGGCTCGCGGCCCACGTGGACGAATTCGGAAGGCCCCTCTGCCCCTGCAATTTCTACCCGGACAAGAAAGCGGAAGCCAAGCTACGGCGCTGGATCTGCGCCTGCGACGAGATGCAGATCTACAAGTACTGCCACTGCTTGTTGTTCGTGCGAAAAGACGGCCTTCCCATCACCGAGTACTTGCCGGAAGACCATGAAGGCAGGAAGTGCTACGGCCTGGTGACCGATCCGACTCCCGGCAAGGGACGTGCGCTCCGGCACCAGGCTCCGGCAGCCGCCGTCACCGCAGCGGCGCCCGACAAGGAAAAGCCGCCGGGCGCTAAGGATTAGAGGGATCGTGATCGTCCTCTTCCATCCCCTTGGGCATGGCATCGAGTAGATGCTCCCGCTCCTTATCTTCAGGATCGTAGAGCATCGCTTCGATCTCTTCCTGGCTCAGCGGCTTCATGATCGGCCCGACCGGTTTCAGCTTCCGTAAGGCCCGGCGTTTCGCCTCTTCGGGATCGAGCGGTTGTGAAGACTCCGGTGTCGGGTCTTCCGGTTTCGGCGTCTGATCATCGGTATCCATATCGCCTCCCCGCCTCCTCAAAACACCGCGGTGACGATTTCCCGGAGGCTGCGCTGCATGTCGGCATCATCCGTGATCGGCCGAACAATCGCCGCCTCGCAGGCCGCCTGCGGACTGACTCCCCGCTTGACCAGCTCCGCCGCATAAATCAGCAGACGCGTGCTGACTCCCTCTTCCAACCCATGGTTCTTGAGATTGCGGACTTTCTCTCCCACCGTCACCAGACCCACAGCAATTTCTTTGTCCACCCCCGCCTCGCGCTCGATGATGCGGGCTTCCAGATCCTTCGGAGGATAGGCGAACTCGATTGCCATGAACCGCTGCTTGGTGCTCTGTTTGAGGTCCTTCAGCACGCTCTGATAGCCGGGATTGTACGAGATGACGAGAAGAAAGTCGTCCACCGCCTCGATCATCTGCCCTTTCTTCTCGATCGGCAGAAGACGCCGGTCGTCGCTGAGCGGATGGATGATGACGGTCGTGTCCTTACGGGCCTCGACGATTTCATCCAGGTACACGATCGCGCCGTGCTTGACGCCCAGCGTCAGCGGCCCATCGACCCACACCGTCTCGTCGCCCTTGAGGAGGAACCGGCCGACCAGATCGGAGGCAGTCAGGTCCTCGTGGCAGGCCACGGTGATCAAAGGGCGCCCGAGCTTGAACGCCATGTGCTGGACGAACCGAGTCTTTCCGCAGCCCGTCGGCCCCTTCAGCATCACCGGCATCTTCGCCGCGGCAGCCGCCTGGAACAGTCCGATCTCGCCGTTCACCTCGGCATAGAACGGCGCGACCTTCACGCGATGTTGCTCGATCCCCTGTTCCTGTCCCTTGGCCACCAGCTTCTCTCCACAGTACTACGCTATAATATAGGATATGAGGGCGCTCCCACAACTCCGGCGTTTCGGTCCCTTCGTGGGGCTCGCTTGTGCCCTGCTCCTCCTGCCCGGCTGCGTCTCGTCCGAATTGGTGCCCACAGAGATGGAATCCCAGGTCTCCCGCGACATTGCCTTCGAGTCCCTGAAAAAGGAGCCGGACAAGTTCAAGGGACGCATGGTCGTCCTCGGCGGGAAAGTCCTCAGCGCCAGGAGGCTGAAGAACAGCACCCAGGTCGAAGTCCTGCAATTGCCGCTCGATCGCGCGGATGGGCCGATCCTGACGCTCTCCGACTCGAAAGGTCGCTTCCTGGCCTACCAGGAGGCGTTTCTTGACCCGGCCACGGTCCCGGGCGGCACGATCGTGTCCATGATCGCGGAGATCACGGGATCGAAGACCCAGCCCCTCGACGATGTCGAATACACCTACCCCACCGTGAAGATCCGCACCCTCAAAATCTGGGAAGCGGAGCGATACATGCTCTGGCCTGGACCCTACTATCCATACCCCTACCGCTACCCGTACCGCCCCTTCTATCCCTATCCCTATTGGTGGGACCCCTGGTACTGAGCGCGAGCGGGTCCTGTTTCAAAAACCTGTTTCGAAATCAAACACCTGGAAGTCGATTTTTCTTTGCCTTCAGCGTATCCTAATAGAGTTTCAAAAAGAAATATTTCCGGGCACCTGCGATAGATATCAGAAGGTGTCTTGCTTCCCGCCCTCGGAGTGATAAATAGAAGCATGTCTGACTTATCGAGCGCGCCTCCGAGGAATGCAAATAGCGTCGAACCACGTGAGCCAGTTTCGAGCAGAATAGCGCCTTGCCTGTTGTATCTTACTACTGGGATATTAAGCGGAGGCGAGATTTACAGTACCGTTATATGGGGCATATGGGGGCGACCAACTCACCCAACTGAACTCATCGCATTGATTGGCTCGCTGGTGCTGATAGTGGCTGCCTTTCGTAGCCTCTGGAGTCCGAAAAGAGCTGCATGGTTTGCTCTTTTTGCGACTCTCACTCAATGGGTCTATTTCGGTCCGTCAGTTAACTGGCTATTCCGTGAGCTATTTGTGGATGAAATACAATGGGCGCCGTCATTCTCCATATATCTGCTTTCCTCAGGACTTGTATTGGTATCAGCCCTATACTCTTTGTACGTATTACTGCAAGAACGAGTGCTGTCGCGAATAGGGCCGCTCAATTTAGGAGCAAAACGTTGGCCGGTACTAGCAACCATTGCGTACTTGACGCTGCTGGTCACTCTACCCTTCTATCCTCGTCTTTTTCCACAAGAGATAGAGGTCCTTATTGTTCAGTGGATGCCTGGTCCTGAGCCTTTGTCAGTAGGTGAACCTGCATCTAGTGTTACAAAGAAGGAGATTAAACAGAATGAAGTTGCACAATTACAATCTCTGGGACTGACCGGCCAATTAAGCGTGCGATTGGGCGAAGTTTATGGCTCAAGAGAGCGTCGTGACGAGCGTCATGCCCGTGTAGTCATTGTGATGCAACCGTGGGGAGATTCTGTAGTTGAACTATTGCAACCAAATGGATCCAATGTTCTTTATGTTCAGAAAGATAACCAGTGGTTGATGTATCCGCCTGATGTACCAACACTACACAGACTCGTTCGTATAATCCCTCGTCGGGAAAGAGAACCAACTGGAATGATTGTTCAACTTGCAATGAGCGGAGGTATTGGTCACCCCGTTCATTGGAAACTGCCTTGTACGGGTGGATGGGCCTGTTGACCAAAACGGGGTCAGGCACATTTTCCCGGAGGAAAATGAGCCAGACCCCCTCACGCTGGATTGATAATGTAGGACTCCACCAGTTTGATCGGGTGGTAGGCGAGCTTGGCGCGGCGGAGGCCCTCGAGTCCTGAATCATCCATCGTGTTGATCAGCTCATAGCCCTCCAGCTCGCGGCAGAACTCGCGAAAGACATAGGCCCCCAGTCCCTTTTCCTGCCGGTCGGCAATCTCGAACAGTACGCAGAAGGTCGACGCGTTCAGCGGATAGCCAAACGTGTACGCCGCCAGCCGCCCGTCGACTTCGGCGATGCGCCCCACCAGGCCGAGCTCGGCGGCATGGCTGATCCCTTGACGATGGGCTGATTCGGCGTCGGCGGCCAAGCGCACCGCCAGATCGGAAGCTCCATCATGTCTCACTCCCTGTTGCCAGTGCCAAAATAGTATCAAACACGCCTTTTCATCCTCAGGCCTATAGGACCGAAACGCAGGACGGAATTCCTTGACGCAGTGGTTGTACGCCACGCGTTGGCTTTTGTACCGATCGCCGCGCAACGCGACGAGGTCGGTCCGCCGATAGAGATAGTCCGGTCCCTTGGACGTCACGCGATAGCCCAACCCGCGACATTGATCGGCCAAGCTCTCCGGCGCGTTTTCAATACGGGTCAGGGCTGATGTTTTATTTCGTTGGGACAGGAACGCGAACGCCTTCGCCATCGCCGGCCCGCAGGGGTCGGAGCCAATCGGCGGCAGAGCCAGAAAACTGCCCTCTTGATTGCTGGCCATGAGACAACCATGCCCTTCCAGTTCCATCCATTCGTATTGGAAGAGACCCTGCCAAATGACATGGTAAGGAAAGGAGTACGCGGCCAGCGGGTCGCCGGGCACCGGGTGAGCGGCCAGACGCGCTTCGAACCAGCGACGGTCTTCTAGCGTGAAGGGACGGACGGAGGGGCCCCGCACGGATGCTACCGCGCCGGCGGGAGAGTGGAAGCGCGTAACGCGCGGGTGAGGCGGTCGAGACGTCTCAGGACAATCACATCATCCTGGAATGACCCTATTAATGGCTTGTTAGAAATAAATACTTTAACCGACTCTTTAGATTCAAGAAAGGCGGCGGTCCGCTCCACATAGGCCTGCGACTCGGGACTGTCCACGTTGTCGCGGATGAATGGACACTTGCTGTCCCAGCCCATCACCACCGATGCGTGGGCCTGGTCCCACATGACGGCGACCGGATAGAGACGGCAATCCAAGGGGCGATCCTCATAGATGCCGCAGTGGCCGGTCTCCGGCTGAAACGCCGGACACATGTAGCCATCTCCGTGAGGCACGACGGCAACCTTCGAGCCGGTATGGTCCGGAAAGGCGTCCGGGGGGATGCCGCGCGCGATGGCCGCCTGAATCTCCTCCTTCGTGAAATAGGGACGCAGCGCGCTGTCCCGCTCGGGAAAGCGGCAGCAGACATCGCAGGCAAAGCAGACCTTGCTGGGCACGATCTGCTCGACGACGGGCAACTCGCGGGTCTTCGGCGTTTTCATCGGTGGAATCATTGTACATCACGGCCGATCGGCATCCAACGTCCACTTGTTCCCGCGAGCCCCCCATGGTAGGATAAAGACATCCCTGAGGAAGACAGAGTGGCCTCATCACAGAGTCCCGCAAACTCTCTCGCGCGCCGGGTCCAGGATGCGCTGAACGGCATCCGTCCGGCCCTGCAGATGGACGGCGGCGATTGTGAATTGCTCGAGATTTCCCCTGAGGGCATCGCCAAGGTCCTCCTCAAGGGCGCGTGCACAGGCTGTCCGGCCTCTAGCATGACCGTGACGATGGGCATTGAGCGCCGGCTCAAGGCCAGCGTCCCCGAGATCACCAGGGTCGTGGCGGTTTAACCTGGCGTAGCAGGTGATGGATCCGACAACCGCACTGGCTGGCCACCCGCCGACCGAGTTACTTCCCGACCGCCAGCGCGAGCACAGCCGCCGAGTCCGGACCGGCCTCGTGGAAGCCGGCCTGCACGACGGCGCCACCTGGCGCATCTCGCCAACTCCCTTTCCACTTTCATCCGCTGACTTCTCCGCAATTCAATCGTTAGGCCGTCGCCTTCTCGCTTTCACACGGGCCCTGAACCGCCTGTACTACGAGAGCGTCGGCGGGATGCAGCCGACGTGGGTGGCGGAATACTTGGACCAGGGCAAGCCGTCCGATTTGATCGACTTCGCGCGGATGAACCGCTTCCGTGTTTCGCTGCCAGGCGTGATCCGCCCCGACCTGATCCTCACCGAAGACGGCCTCATGATCAGCGAACTGGACGCCGTCCCGGGCGGTATCGGACTGACCGGATGCATGGCCCAGACCTACACCGACCTCAGCTGGCCGATCGTCGGAGGACGTAACGGCATGATCGAGGGCTTCGCCCGCATGATCCGGTCCCTGCACGACAATCACCTGCCCTCGCTCGCCATCGTCGTCTCCGAAGAGGCCAAGGACTACCGGCCCGAAATGGTCTGGCTTGCAGCCCGCTTGCGGGAGGCCGGCCTGCCGGCGCAGACGGTGTCGCCTGAGGACATAACGTTCACGGAAGAAGGACTGTTCGTCGAGTCTCGCTTGATCACAACCCTCTACCGGTTCTTCGAGCTCTTCGATCTCAAAAATGTTCCGAAGGCCGAGCTGATGTTTTACGCCGTCAGGAAAGGGCGCGTGGCGCTGACGCCGCCCGCCAAGCCGTGGCTCGAAGAGAAGATGGCTTTCGCGCTCCTGCATCACCCGGGCCTCGAACTCTTCTGGCGCCGCGAGCTCGGCCAGGAGACGTTCGATTTGCTCCAGCAGTTGATGCCCCGAACCTGGATTCTGGATCCCCGCCCCATTCCCCCGCACGCCGTCATTCCCGGCCTGAACGTCGATGGGCGCAGCGTGTCCGATTGGAAGAGCCTCGCGGGACTCGGTCAGAAGGGACGCCGGTTCGTGATCAAGCCCTCGGGCTTCTCGGAGCTGGCATGGGGATCGCGCGGCGTATCGGTGGGCCATGACCTGCCACAGAAGGAATGGGCCGACGCGCTGGACCGGAGTTTAGCATCGTTCACCAAGATGCCACACATCCTCCAGGAATTCCGCAAAGGACGACGGGTGGCGGTCAGTTATCACGATCCCGTCAAGGACGAGATCGTGTCCATGCAGGGCCGAGTCCGTCTCTCTCCTTATTACTTCGTCGCCGGCGAGACGGTCGAACTGGCCGGCATCCTGGCGACGGTGTGCCCGTTGGACAAGAAGCTGATCCACGGCATGACCGACGCGGTCATGGCGCCCTGCGCACCCCCTTCCCCTACGGTGGGTGTGGGAGGGGTGCCGGCGGGGCCCCCTTCCGCTACGATGGCGGTGTCGCCTCCATGACCTTCTATCACGTCGACTGGTGCCCCGAATGCCAGATCGTGAAGCAGAAGCTGGATGAACTGAGCGTCCAGTATGAAAGCGTGATCGTGCCCGACATGCGTCCCCACCGGACGCAGGTCTACGACGTGTCGGGTCAGTACTACGTGCCCGTGCTCAAGGACGGCGACAGGGTGTTCAGCGAGACAGGGGACATCTTGTCCTATTTGGCAGCGACGTACGGCTCGAAGGCCGCGCGATCATAACTCACATCCGAGAGGTACCTCCTATGGAGACCTGGCGACAGGCCCTGGCCAAAAGCATCACCAAACCTGCGGAACTGGCCAAGCATCTGGACGTGGATCCGGACGCCATCGCTGACGTGGTGGCAGAGTACCCGATGCGCATCACCCCGATGTGGATGAAGCTCATCAAGGAGAAGGGCGATGCGTTCTGGCGCCAGGTGGTCCCCGAGCCGGACGAGCTGGCCGACGACAGCCCGGCGGACGATCCGCTCCATGAGGAGTTGGACAGTCCCGTGCCCCACTTGGTCCACCGCTACCCGGACCGCGTGCTGTTCATGGTCACCAACCAGTGCCCGATCTACTGTCGGTTCTGCACCCGCAAGCGCCTGGTGGGGAAGCCCGGCTTTCTCAAGCAGGGCGAGCTGGACCGCGTGGTGGCATATCTCCAGGCCCATACGGAAGTGCGAGACATCATCCTCTCCGGCGGCGATCCCCTCCTGCTGCCGGACAATCTGTTGGAGCGCGTCCTGAAGGCCCTGCGGACCGTGCCTCATCTGGAGATTATCCGGATCGGCTCCCGCGTGCCGGGCAGCCTGCCCGAGCGGATCACACCGGAGCTCTGCGAGATGATCAAGCCCTATCATCCGATCTACATGAACCTCCATTTCAACCATCCGGACGAGCTGACGCCGGAGGTCAAGGCCGCCTGCGGAAGGCTCGCGGACGCGGGCGTGCCGCTGGGCGCGCAGACAGTGCTGCTCAAGGGCGTCAACGACGACCCTGCCGTGATGATGCGCCTCGTACACCAGTTGCTGCTGGCGCGGGTGAAGCCCTATTACCTCTACCAGGCCGACCTGACCCGCGGGACGAACCATCTCCGTACCACGGTCGAAACAGGGTTGGAGATCATCAAGGCGTTGCAGGGCCACACGAGCGGCATGGGCGTGCCGCACTACGTGATCGACGCGCCGGGCGGTGGAGGGAAAATTCCGCTGCTGCCGGCGGACTATCTCGTCAATCTGACTCCGGAGCAGGCCACCCTCACCAACTATGAGGGGAAGACGTACACCTACCCCCAGCCGCCCCAGCCGGACGAGAACGGCAACGGCAAGCGCCGCGAGCTGCCGATGGTCGCCGCGCCGTCCACCGGCTGCGGCATGGCCGATTCGATGCTCAGGTAGCACAAGGCACGTTCGTCCCATGAGCAAACCGGCTCCCAAACGCAGGGCACGCAAACGCAATCGCGGAGTCCTGGCTTACCAGCAAATCCGCGCGCTGGTCCATGATGGGATCATCTCCGCCAAGTCCCCGGTCGAAGCCGGGCAATATCAGCCGGCGAGCCTCGACCTGCGCCTCGGCGATACCGCGTACCGTATGCTCAGCAGTTTCCTGCCGGAGCAATTACCCGTCGAACAGCGACTCGTGGTCCAGGATCTCTTCCAGAGCGACCTCGCCATGTACGAGCTCGACCTCAGAAAGAGCGCGGTCCTGGAAAAAGGCCATGTGTACCTGATCCCGCTGATGGAAGAGTTGGCCCTGCCGAGAACTCTGGCCGGCAAGACGAATCCGAAGAGCTCAACGGGCCGCGTCGACGTCTTTGCCCGCACCATCACCGATTCGCACGCGCGCTTCGATGAGATCCGGCCCGGCTACCGAGGCAAGCTCTACCTGGAGGTTGTCCCGCGGTCGTTCTCGGTGCGCGTCACGGCGGGAATGTGTCTCAATCAGCTTCGCGTGTTCAGTGCCCATCCGACGGTCGGCGACAGCGAGCTGCGGTTGCGCCATCGGACCGACCCGCTCCTGTATGATGATCGCGGCCCGCTCCCGACGAAAACTCTCGCGCTCGACGAGGGCCTCTTCCTCCGCATCAATCTGATCGGCGAGGAAGGCATCATCGGCTTCCGCGCCAAAAAGAACAGCCAAGTGCTGGACCTGTCGCGGCTTCGACACTACGATCCCACCGACTTTTGGGAGCCGATTACGCGGAACAGGCAGGAGACCCTCCTCTTGGAACCGGAGGACTTTTACATCCTCATGTCGAAGGAGCGCATCCGGATCCCGCCAGACTATGCCGCGGAAATGGTGGCCTATGAGGCCGCCTGCGGGGAGCTTCGCACCCATTACGCGGGGTTCTTCGATCCCGGCTTCGGCTACGGCGCCGGCGATCTGCGGGGGACCTCCATCGTGCTGGAGGTGCGGGCGCACGATGTGCCGTTCCTGATTCACGACGGCCAGACGTTCTTCAAAGTCTTCTTCGAGCGAATGCATGAGCGCCCTGAAAAGGTCTATGGGCAAGGCATCGGATCGTCCTACCAGTTCCAGGGCCTGACGTTGAGCAAGCAGTTCAAACCGTATCACAGCTAGGGAGAAGAGATGGACCAGCAACCCAAGCCTGACGATCGCCGGGACGAACGGGAAGAGGAAGCCGAAGGCGAGCGTCACGTCATGGCCGTCCAGAAGTTCGTCGGCTTCGTGATGATGGTGCTCGGCTGGCTGCAGCTCCTGCTGGCCGTGAGCAGCGGTTCCGAGGCCACCTCCTTTCCTTTTCTGCTCTTCTTCGCCGGCGTCGTGATCTTCATCAATGGCGCGATCGCAGCCTCGTACAAGTACTTTCTCATGGCCGCCGCCACTCTCGCGGGCCTCGCCCTGCATTACCACATCAGCTCCATCGGCTCGGCCACGCGCTGGGAGAAGGAGATCGTGGTCTACGGCACCATCATTGTGGTCGCCTACTTCATCCTCTTCGCCAAGAAACCGGTGCGACGTATTAATCCTCCTTCGCCGCCTTCGCCCCAGGCATGACCATCTCGGTCATTGTTCCCGTCCTGAACGAAGCGCTGACACTCCCCTCCACGCTAGCCCGGTTGAATCATCCGGCTTTCACGGAAGTGATCGTGGTGGACGGAGGGAGTCAGGACGAAACCCTCGCGGCTGCCGCACTCGCGGCCCCGACGGCTCGGATCCTCATCGCGCCGGTGGGGCGCGCCCGACAGATGAATGTCGGCGCGGCCGCCGCCAAGGGCACCGTGTTGTTGTTTCTCCATGCCGACACGCTGCTGCCGCCGGCGGCCGCCGACGACATCACCGCCGCCATGATCGACCCGCTGGTCGTGGGGGGGTGCTTTGACGCCCGCCTCAACCCCGATCGCGGCCTGCTCTGGATCGTCGGCCGGATGATGAGTTGGCGCGCGCGCGCGACCGGCATCGCCACCGGTGATCAAGCAATCTTCGTGCGGCGCCGTGTCTTCGAAGAGCTCGGCGGCTTTCCTGAAATTCCCTTGATGGAAGACGTCGCCTTCAGCGGGCACCTCAAGCGCGTCGGCCGGATCGCCAATTTACGCAGCTGTGTCATGACGTCCGGGCGCCGGTGGGAACGGTATGGCGTCGTGCGTACGATTCTCTTCATGTGGACGCTCCGGCTACTCTACTTCCTGGGAGTCAGCCCGCATTGGTTGAAACAGCTATACGGAGATGCGCGATGAGCACAGCTCTGATTATTTTTGCGAAGGCGCCAATCCCCGGCGAGGTCAAGACGCGCCTCTGTCCGCCGCTGGACCCGGACGAGGCGGCCTCGCTGCATGGGACGCTAGTGCTGGACGCCATCGAGCGGACAAAGGGTCTGCAGGGCATCGCGCTGTACGTCGCGGGCACGCCGGACCTCGCCCATCCGTTTTTCAAAGTGATGGAAGGGCGCTATGGGGCCCGGCTGCTGTCGCAGAGTGGGCCGGACCTCGGCAGCCGCATGAAACAGGCCATGCAGGACGCTTTCGACCAAGGGGCACAGGAGGTCTTGCTGACCGGCACGGACCTTCCCGCATTGCCCCGCGCCCATTTAATCGAAGCGCTCAAGCTGATCAAAAGCCACGATGTCGTGCTGGGTCCAACGGCGGATGGTGGCTACTATTTGATCGGCCTGCGCAAAATGACTCCGGCGCCGTTCGAAGGCATCGCCTGGAGCACGGGGGCGGTGTTTGCGGAGACAAAAAAGAAGATCGAAGCGGCGGGGCTGTCGCTGGGCCTCTTGCCGGAGTGCCGCGACCTCGATACGCTGGATGATCTCAAGGTCTTCATCGGCCTGATCGGCAAAGACCGCGCCATGACCAAACGCACCGAAGGGGCGCTCCGGCTGATCAGCGCGAGGCTGAAAGAACGCAACCTCTAACCCTCGCCCCTGGAGGGAGAGGGCCAGGGTGAGGGGAAATTAAGAGCGGGTCCTGCCCCCGCATAGCCCAGCGCAGCTGGGCGTTTCGCCGTCGAAGTCCCGGAACCCGGCTGTACGCCCCACGCTGCATCTGGGCGCCCATGCGGTGTCACCCGCTGGTCCCACTCTCCGCCACCCGCAAGTCGATTTTTCTTTGCCTTCGGCGTATCCTTCATAGGGTTTCACAAGTAATATTTCTGAACAGGCAAATTAAAGGAGGCAGGCCATGAAACGGACATACTCGTCCCTCTTACTCGCAGTACTGATCCTTGCCTCCCTTTCCACTCCCGCCCACGCTGAGATTCTCGCCATGCTGAATTATGAGACCAAGCCCGAGCAGAACGTCCGCAAAGAAGGACTAGCGGTCATTGATGTAGACCCGAAGTCCCCGACGTTTGGGAAGATGCTCATGGACATCCCTCTGCCGCCCGATCTGGTTGCACATCATATTTATTATAATCGCGATCAGAGCAAGGCCTATGTCACCGCTCTGGGTAAAAGCATCCTCCATGTTCTCGATCTCACACGCTTCCCCTACCGGATGAAGGCCGTGGAGGTCCGAGACTGCCAGGTGTTAGAGGACATAGTCTTCTCTCAAGACAATCGCACCTGGTACCTCACCTGTATGGGTTCGAGCACGGTCATCATGGGGGACGCAACGAATGACAAACCGCTCAAGACCATTAGCGCGCCACCGCCGGGACCTCCTTTCATCAGTTACCCGCACGGCATCAGCGTCCACAACGGCATCGACCGCGTCATGATCACCAGCACGGTGAAGCCATCGGATTTGGGTGATGCAGGGGAAACTGTGACGGTTCTTGAAGCCAGCACCGGAAAAGTGTTGTCAACCCACAAGGTTTCGAAGAAGCCCTCCCCTTCGAAGGCCGCGCCGGTTGAAGTCATGTTCTCCCATGCCGCGGATCCTCCAGTTGCCCACATCACGGTGATGTTCGAGGGC
>Ga0207646_10002022_pt1 | contig 24398 bp, 22 predicted proteins | sample KBSK5502metaG_FD_184343 | JGI IMG/M metagenome (GOLD analysis project Ga0207646, IMG submission 184343) | Corn, switchgrass and miscanthus rhizosphere microbial communities from Kellogg Biological Station, Michigan, USA - KBS K5-50-2 metaG... | ecosystem: Host-associated > Plants > Roots >... | reverse complement strand
CCTCACCCTCGCTTTCGGCCCGCAGGGCTGTATGGATGAGGTCAAGGGCCGCATTTTAGCTGCCTGCTGCCTTGCAGAATTGTGGGTTCTGTGTCTCAGGGGCAACAATTTGTCTACATAAGACCAGATTTTCGACGGCCCCCTTCTGGTTGCCTGAGGCTGGGGCGCACACATCCGGGTGGAATTTGAACTCGACCGCCAGCTTCTGGTAGGCCGGATTCCAGATCGGTTGATGGTCCTGGTCACGGCCCAGCACGGCGGTCTTCATATTGTCGGTGACCACGGCCCACGGCACGCCACCGATCGCTGTGAAACAAGCAACCAAACAGCGCAGTAAGATTTCCTCGCGCATATCCCGCTGGAAACTGACGAACATAAAGCGGCTGTATTTGAGCCGGGCGGCGAAGAAGTAGCGGGTCTGTCCACTCAAGTCCTCTTTCGTAAACGCCATCTCACGCATTTCCCCCCAATCAATTTGTAGGTATTCGCCGGGCAACCCTTCAAAGCGCAACGCCAAGTGGTGAGGTGATTGTTTGCGTGCCCGGCGCACTTTGCGCACGTAATCGTAGAATGCCGTTTCTCCTCCTTGATAGGGATGCTCGGCATCGGCCCGTGCCAGTTCCAGCATGCGGATCACTGACAGACCCTTGTCCAGCCAACTGGTAATTTGGGCATCAAAGACGGCAACGGCACTGCTGCGCTGACGCGTTTTGGGTTGCTTGTCCACGTCTTCACGCAGCACACGAGCAATTGTGTCGCGATGGTGCCCGGTAAATTCGGCAATCTGGACCTTGGTCCAGCCCTTCTGTTTCAGATAGTAAATCGTTGATCGTTCCATAAAGTGCAGCATCCTTTTGGCCTCCACAGTGGTTTTAGTACTGTAGAGGATACAACAGTGATGCTGTATTTTAAATCGGATTCCTGCTGAGTTTCTGGTAAATGCCCTACCATGTGGGCGATTTTTGCCCCCACATGTGAGCAGTTGTCCCGAATGATGAGCAATAGGATCATTGATCGACTGGAAAGCCCCTTGAGAGGCGAATCGCCGTGTACCGTTTTTGTAAATTTCGTGTGAGGTATCTGCCGGAAAACGACATACGAGGACAGAGCACACCCTTCTTCCAACATTCCATGGAGCCACAACACTTGAACATCGTTTACCTGCTTTGATCCTCTGTTCTTCAGCATCATCTCAAGTGCCTTGCAATACTGCCTCACGTCGCTCTTTCCTCTGTTTCTGCTATCTGGCAGATACCTCTGCGTTCAGAAGCGAGGGCGCCTGCGTTTTTTTCCTTTGACATGGAGGCTTTTTCATAGGCTTTCTGCATCGCCAGGTTCGAGCTTGTTCATCGCGGCAAGCCATAACCGCTCCAGAACATCGAACAGACGACCAGATGGATGTGCCAATGTCTCTTCAAAGATCTGCCGTAACTGAGGGGAAAGCGAGGCGATATACGTTTGTGCAAGTTCATGAGTCTGGCGATCTTCTCCTTTTTGTATCGTTTCTCGGACCTCTTGCTTCATCCCTTCGTATTGGACCCGAGCTGCGACGTCACGCACCATGTCATGAACCGGGTCCTCTGGGGGCCTCGTTTGTGTTTGCGCAAAAAACTGGGCTAAAATGATTGTGGCTGCCTCCACCTGACGCCGCTGCAGGTACAGGTCGATACAGAGCGTGTAGATCTCAAATTGTTCTTCTGTGGTGACCCAGGGTTTGAACACGAGCGTCCAGCTCTGCATGAGCGTCTCCAGCGTCCAGTTCTGCCCCAGCGTTTGGCGCTCCAACATTTGGTACAGGAAGCGGAAAGCCCGCCCATCGTCCCCTTCGGCTGCGGCTTGACGAGCATAGGCAATCACCCGCTTGTCAGCGAAAACCGAAGCAATATCCTCTTGAAGATCATCGTAGACCCAGTGATCGGGGGGCAGGGAACGTGCTTCTGACTCAAAGGCAGTGAGGAGGCGTTCTGCCTCGGAACGCTGCTGTCCCCTCAAATGTAGCTGAATCAGCTCGTGATAGGCACGGCAGCGGTCAATGCGACTACTCTGTGGCATCTGGAGCACTTGCGTGTAAAGGGGCCTGCGCTCCTCCTCCGTCCTCTCTCTAAAATTGCTGGCCTGGTCAAGGAGCTCCTTGCCTGGAGAAGCTTGCTGCTCATCATACTGTCGCGCCTGATCTCTCGCCGCCTTGCCTTCGGTCAGACGCACCTCCAGAGACGAACCAAAACTGAGATATTTGTCCGCTTCCAGATCATCTGCGATCTGGGCAATGAGCGCCTCAAAGCTGTTGGTAACAAACCTTGCCGGGTCATATTCGTGGGGCCGCAAAATCACTTGCCCCGTCCGGCCTCCCGGACCAGGTGCCAGGTCAAGGCAGAGGTACTCTCCTCCATAGCCAACCCAGAAAAAAGGGATCCACTCGGGATGCCCACGCAGCGGTTGAACCGGCCCTGGAGGTTCGTCAGAAAAGACGTTATCGTCGTCTTGATCCCATTCCTTGATCATCTCCCGAACCTGCACCATGCTCTCTAGAGGCAGCGTTCTTTCTCTCCAAGGAGGCAAGAGACACCCTCCGTTATGCAAGCGGTAGAGTGCTTTGAAATCCTCTGGGAGCCTCATCCCTAATGCAGCTTCTACTTGGATCAGTTCTTCTTCAGAGGCACCTGGGGCCAGCTCGTCTAAGAGGTCAGGGGCATGAGCCGTCAGCCAGCGTTCAATCCGTTGCCAGAGCAAAGTCATCGTTTCCATAGAGTTCCTTCCCTGTGTCTGTATATTGCCTCTCCTCCCACGTATTCTTTGCTTGTGCCCAAAAGGTGGCAATCTCGACCAAGCCGGGAGCTCTGTGAGTCAGAAAGAGAGGTGCGCTCTGTCCTCGTATGTCGTTTTCCGGCAGATACCTCACAGGAAATTTACAAAAACGGTACACGGCGATTCGCCTCTCAAGGGGCTTTCCAGTCGATCAATGATCCTATTGCTCATCATTCGGGGCAACTGCTCACATGTGGGGGCAAAAATCGCCCACATGGTAGGGCATTTACCAGTTTCTTCCCGTATTTTACAACAGGAGTTCCCGAACATGTGCTATACTGTTCGGGAACCCCTGTTCGAGGCGTTCTCCACAGTAAAGGAAGTGAGGGATGCGAGAGACACCGCCGCTCATCCTGGGTGAGGTCCTCACCTACCAGCAGGACGGCTCCCCCGTTCAGGTGACTGTCGGCTCCGCTCACTGGTACGCCTGGCTCCAGACGGCCTCTACGTTCACCTTTCAGAGTAGACACGGGCACTTCACCGCCCGCAAAGAGCAGGCCGGCAACCGGCGTGGCGAACTATACTGGCGTGCCTATCAGAAGCGCGGTGGGAGGCTTCACCGCGCCTACCTGGGTCAGTCGGAGGAACTCACGCTCGAGCGGCTGCAGTCGGTGGAGGTGGTGCTGGCGAGCAAAGAAGCAGGGGATGACTCGCTTGACGTGCCTGCTCTGGGAGTAGGAACCAGCTCGGCGGCCTCGTCTTCCTCCCGAGCGAGGTCTCATCGGCGGCAAGCCACAGGAGCATCCGGGCCACACGAAGCAGCCCACTCGACACCCTGGCTGGCCAGTCTCCCGGTGCCCCTCACAGCCTTGATCGGTCGCGAACAGGAGGTGCGGGCGATCGGTGAGCTGCTCTCACGTCCAGAGGTGCGCCTGCTTACTATCACCGGCACTGGTGGCGTTGGCAAAACGCGCCTGGCCCTGGAGGTCGCAGGCGTCTTGCGTGCCGACTTTGCCGATGGCGCCTGCTTCGTGCCGCTCGCCCCGGTCAGCGACCCCGCCCGCGTCATGGCTGCCATTGCCCAGGCACTCGGCTTGTGGGAAATCGCAGCACTCCCCCCGGAGGAGCAGGTGCAGGCCGCCCTGCGCGAGCGGCACCTGCTGCTGGTGCTGGACAACTTCGAGCAGGTGGTCCAGGGGGCACCTCAGCTCACCTCCTTGCTTGCCTCCTGTCCTCGCCTGCGCATACTCGTCACCAGCCGGGCCGCCCTCCACCTCTCCGGAGAGCACGAGTTTCCAGTCTCCCCGCTCGCGGTCCCCGATCTCACGCAGCTGCCTTCGTCTGAGACGCTCACGCAGCAGGACGCGGTGCGTCTGTTTGTGCTGCGCACGCAGGCCATCCAGCCCGCCTTTGGCGTGACCCCGGCCAATGCCCGCGCCATCGCCGAGATCTGCGTGCAGTTGGACGGTCTGCCGCTGGCCATTGAACTGGCCGCAGCGCGCAGTAAGCTCCTGCCACCCCAGGCGCTGCTCAAGCGGCTCTCCCACCGGCTCGAGGTCCTGACGGGGGGAGCACAGGACCTGCCCGCCCGCCAGCAGACGCTGCGCAACACGTTGCAGTGGAGCTACGACCTGCTGACGGAACAGGAACAGCGCCTCTTCCGCTGGCTCTCCATCTTCGTCAGCGGCTGCACGCTTGAAGCTGCCGAAGCGGTATACCAGGCGGGCGGTGATCAGGCCTCCTCAGTGCTTGAGGGAGTCGCGTCCCTGCTCGACAAGAGCCTGGTACAGCAAACGGAGCGGGAAGGTGGCGAACCTCGGCTCGTCATGCTGGAAACTATCCGCGAGTTCGGGCTAGAATGCCTCGAGCAGCAGGGCGAACTGGAAGCCGCACGGCAGGCGCACGCGCGCTACTACCTGGCGTTCGCGGAGCAAGCCGAGCCGCACCTCCTGGATTCCGAACAGCTGCGGTGGTTCGATCGGTTGGAACGGGACCTGGACAACCTGCGGGTCATCCTGCAGGCGGCCACGACAGGGGGTGTGGAGGAGCGGGAGGTGGCTCTGCGTCTGGGGGCGGCCTTACCGTTCTTCTGGATTGGACGAGGGCATCTGCATGAGGGGCGCAGCTTTCTGGAGCGACTCCTGGCAGGTGCCGGGACGATCGCAGCCCCGGTCCGCCTCAAGGCGCTTAGCGCCCTCGAAGCGATCCTCTTGAACCAGAACGACACGCGTGGCTTAGAGTCGGTCGCCGACGAAGCCCTGGCACTCGCGCGGGAACAGGGAGACCACTGGCAGATGACCCGCGCCACGATCTTTCGCGGAGTAGCCATGATGCAGGAAAGGTGTGACTATGCCCAGGCGCAGGCGTGCCTGCAGGAGGGGCTAGCCTCAGCCTCAGCCCTCGGAGATCACCTCCTCCTCGCCACTGCGCTCCTGAGCCTGGGCCGCCTGGCGTTGTACCAGCAAGACGCTCCGCGGGCGATTGCCTGGTATGAGGAGAGCCTGATCCAGTGCAGAGCCATGGGTGAGCAGTTGCTGATGAGTATGCCTCTGGTCGTCCTCGCTCAAGCCGAGTTGAGTCAGGGCCATGCCGCTCGTGCCCGCACCCTGCTGGAAGAAAGCCTGACCGTCTATCGGGCGCTTGGCAATCCCTGGTGGATCGCCGTGGTCCACAACTTGCTGGGGCAACTGGCTTTCCAGCAAGGGGAACTCAGCCAGGCGGAGGCATTCTTGACAGACAGCACCCGGCTGGCTTCCGAGGTGGGAGATCGACGCACCGTGGCGCGGTCGCGTTTGCTCCTGGGGGGTGTGGCCACACTGCGGGGGGACCATGCGGCGGCCCGCCAGTGGTATGAAGAGGGCCTGTCTACCGCCCTGGACATCGGGCACGTGAACTACATCGGCGCCGGGCTGAAAGGGCTGGGCTATGTGGCCGCGGCCCTGGGGTTGCATACCTGGGCAGCCGTACTCTGGGGAACGGCAGAGCCCCTCCGCGAGTCCCGCAGCCTCGCCATCCCACAGGCACTCTATGACCGCATGGTGGCCGTGGTGCGCAGTCAGCTGGGCGAGCCAGCCTTCGAAGAGGCCAGGGCCAGGGGGCGCACCATGACCCCCGCACAAGCGCTCGCCTCGCATGAAGCCTTCGCGCCACAGGCCACGCAGCAAGCCCAGGCAGCGCCGGGAGGCACTCCGACCGTCCCCACACGGCATTCCTCCTCTCCTGCCGGCCTGACTGCCCGCGAGATGGAGGTGCTGCATCTCGTCGCACAGGGCCTCTCCGATACACAGGTAGCCGAACAGTTGGTCATCAGTCCGCGCACGGTCAACTGGCACCTGACTTCGATCTACAGCAAGCTCGGGGTCTCCTCTCGAGCCGCGGCGACTCGCTACGCCATAGAGCATCATGTGGTGTAACACTCCCGTGCTGTTTTTCTGCTGGTCCTCTGAACCATCTCCATACGTTTGAGCTGAAAGCTCAGTCGCCTTGACGTGTAAGCACCACCCCGGTAATGCTACGGGTATCCCTCGCCATCCTCCGCTTTTGACCCGTCAAAGACTGGTAGTGACAACCGGTGATTCTACAGGTGTGCTTTTGCCTTCCACAACGTAGACTTGGAGCAGAAGGTCTTGCTCGTGAAGTGATATGAAGTTGCTCACAGAGAGACGATCCTGGCCTGGTGGATGTGTCTTGAGCGTACAGAAGGGAAGGAGGCACAAGATGTATGATCGTGTAGCAATCCAGATGGATGCAGCGCCGGCCTGGCAGTGGAAATCGACGGTCCTCAGTTCGCTGGATACTCTGTTTCACTTCCTGCGGCTCTTTCGTGCCCTGCCGCACGATCAGCTGCGGGTCTTCTCCTCTTCCGAACGCGTGGGCCTGGCGGAGCAGCTCGAGCAGGAGAACCAGGGGCTGGCATCCACGTCGGTGACGGCAGCACAATTTCTTCAGCAGCGCATGCTCCGCCCACCGGCGGTGGTGCGCAGCCTATCCGAACGGGAGGGAGGAACGGAGCGAGAGAGGGGAGCTATTGCGGTGATCAGCCCACCAGCAGTGAACGAGCGTGGCGGGGAGGGAAGCGCCCTGGAGAGCAGGGGCATGAGTGCTCTCGAGAGACGACGGCAAGAGCTAGAAAGCGGACCTGGTGGAGATCACGATCTCCCCCACAGCTTCAGCTTGCCACTCTCTTTGCCGCAAGTTCTCGCCTGGATGACCCTCCTGGCCAGGGTGCAGCGGGGCGAACTGCACCCCTAGGTCGTACTCGAGAGGAACAGCGACATCACGCAAAGATGGCATCGTAGTGCGCAACTTCGTATGGGAAGAGCGTCAGACCAGGAGGGATGTGCTCAGGCAGACACCCTCCGAACACAGCAAGGCGAAAGGCGAGGGTCATGTCCCACCTTTGCTCGCAGCCCTCGGAGTGATACACACGTTCCAGCAGGATGCATTTCTTGGTTGTGCTGCTAAACACGTCTGATGTTCCTCTGGCGAAGCTCGGGAAAATGGGTATGAAACATGTTATGGCCCCAAGTCACGCTGGAGCATTGAGAAGCCAACAGGAGGAAAACAAGATGAAGAGAAAAGTGATCCGGCAGGCCGTCGTGGGAAGCATCCTTGGAGCTCTCCTGTGTGTTGCCCTTCTGCTGGGTGTGCTCCTGTTGCTTGCCAGCGTCGCAGGGACGCATCCCTCGCAGACCGGAATTATGCTGATCGCTTCTTCTTCCCATCTTGCCTGATCCGGCAAGCGCTGGGAAGAGGAGAGCATGAGCACATGATCAAAGAAAGGAACAGCTCTATGTCACCCGAAGAGAACAAGGCGCTCGTTCGTCGTCTCATTGAGGAGGTCTGGAATCAGGGCCATCTGGCTGTCTTTGATGAGCTCTATGCCCCCGACTTCATCTTCCATGATCCTGGCCTTCCCCAGGTTCGCACCCGCGAAGAAGACAAACGATGGATCGCCGGGATCCTGGGTGCCTTCCCTGACTTTCATCTCACGATTGAGGACGTGATCGCGGAAGGAGACCAGGTGGTGGTGCGCTTGACAGCTCGTGGCACCAACACCGGTGATATCGGAGCGCCGGCGCCTCACCCTGCGACCGGCAAGCACGTCACCGTCACAGGAATCGCCATCGCCCGCTTCGCCAACGGCCAGTTCGTGGAAATCTGGCACCAGGTAGATTGGCTCGGCATGTTCCAACAACTCGGTGTTGTCCCTATGCCAGGACAAGCCAGCTAGTATCTTGCCCTGGCAAGTGGTAGCTGAAAAGTGCAGACCAGCATCGTCTGCATAGTGGATTAAGTTAATAGCGAATAGCATACAAGCTGTTCAGAAAGGAGATCACTATGTCCGTCACTCACATCCAACAGTCTATCGAGAACGTCACCACCTATTTAGCCGAACACCCTGAGGAGTGCCGTTCTACCGATCCAGCCGCCACCGCAGTGGTGGAAGAAGGACTGCGCTGTCGAGCAGAAGGGCCACACGGGGCCATGCTCGTCAGTGATATGCCCAAAGCTCTTGGCGGTGGGGGGTCAGCACCATCGCCAGGGTGGCTCTCGCGTGCCGCCCTGGCCAGCTGTGATGCGACCGTGATTGCGATGCGGGCGGCCCAAGTAGGGGTGACCCTCACCACGCTGGAAGTGACGGTGGAGAGCGAGTCAGATGACCGGGGGTTCCTGGGGATGGATGAGGCCATCCCAGCCGGGCCGCTCGGTGCCCGTACGCGTATCCGTATTGGGGCAGATGGGGTAGAACCGGAACGCCTGCGAGAGCTTGTCCACTGGGCCCAGGCCCACTCGCCAGTTGGAGACGCTCTCACTCGGGCTGTGCCGATGCAGGTGGAAGTCGAAGTGGTGTAATCAGCACCGCTGGACCTTTCGTGGCACCAACACCGGTGCTATGGTGACACCGATGCCTATTCCCGCGACTGGCAGGCAGGTGACGGTGACGGGCATCACCATCTCCCACTCGGTGGGAGGGAAGTTCCTTGAAAACTGGCACCAGGGGATATCATGGGCTTCCTGCACCAACTCGGCTTGATCCCTGCACCAGGACAGGCCAGCTAAGACGTTGCCCGGGCAATTGGTAACTGAAAAATGGAATCTCGCCTCGTTTTCAGCATGGCTGCAGGGGAGCATTGGCTACTCCAACACGGAAGCAACACTTCCCAAGCGTGAACATGCACAGAAAGGGACAAGAACCGATGTCTACACAGAATACTGACCAACAGCTTAGCGCGAGCCAGATGGTCGCCGAAGCGCGCAACACCATCACCGAAATCACCATCGCACAAGCCAGAGAGGAACTGGATCAGGGACAAGCAAGTTTGCTCCTCGATGTCAGAGAACCTGCTGAGTGGGAGAAGGGCCATATTCCAGGAGCGCTGCTGGCACCTCGTGGCATGCTGGAGTGGTATGCTGACCCAACAACACCTTATGCCAAACCAGAACTGACGACGAAGCGGGACGGTCGCATCATCGTGGCGTGTGCATCCGGCGGACGCTCGGCTCTGGCAACTGAAACACTCAAGAAGATGGGCTATACCAATGTCGTGAACATGGCCGGCGGCTTCAATGAATGGAGCAAGCAAGGCTTCCCAGTCGAGTAGGGTAGAGGGTGGCTATCATCAGTGTTCCACGAGGAAGCAGACTCATCAACTCGCTCTCGAACGGAAGCTCTCTCATGGCCCGAGCAATGTGGACACAGAAAGAGACTGAAAGAAGAGATACTCAAGCAGGATGAGAAAACCGTATCCAGCCGCGTGGGCGGAGGCCGCAGGGCAATCGACGACGCCTGATGGTCGGTGCCAGACGGAGAACGAAGTGGTGCTGGCCCTTGGATGACGATAGAGACCTCATGGCAGGAGGAAAAGCATGGGCATGACACATGATAGCCTGTCCTCCTGGCAGGCCGAAAGCGAGGGGATCGAGCTCCTCGAGGCGACGATTGGCGATCTCTTAGATCGTCGCGCTGAAGAACTTCCTACCCAGGAAGCGGTGGTCTATTCCTGTTATCCTGAGTTCGGTGAGGCGCTCAACATTCGCTGGACCTACCAGCAGTATCGTGAGCGCGCCAACGCGGTGGCAAAAGGCTTGCTGGCCCTGGGGCTGAGCAAGGGGGAGCATATTGCTGTCCTGGCGCCGAACGTGCCCGAATGGCCGCTGCTCATGTTGGGCGCTGCCAAAGCCGGGCTGGTGCTGGTGACCATCAACCCGGTGCTTCAGGCCGCAGAAGTCGAATATATCCTCAAGCAGGGCGACGTGCGTGCGCTGTTCTTCATGGCAAAGGTACGCGACTGCGATCACCTGGCCACGATTCGCGCACTCACCACTTCTGCACAGCAACACGGCGAGGTGACGAGCGAGCGGCTGCCGCGGCTTCGCTATGTGAGCCTGATGGGCATGCTTCCTGCTGGCTTGTTGGAGCAGGAAGGCTGGCGGCCCACGCTCTTGCGCGAGGTGGTTGCGGCTGGCACACCGGTGAGCAATGCGACGCTCGCCGAGCGACAAGTTTCGGTCACGCCGCCCGACCCGGCCTTCCTGATGTATACCTCCGGCACAACTGGCTTTCCGAAAGGGGCGAGACTCTCGCATTATGGCTTGGTGAACAATGCGATGGTCTACGGAAAGCGTCTGGAAGCTTTCGCCCAGCATGAAGGATTGGCAGTGCAGGACCTTCGCAGCCATGTGCCACTGCCGTTCTTTCATATTGCAGGCCTCGTGTTCGGTCTGCTCAATCCGTTCTCCCTCGGCTGTCCGATCGCTCCCTTGCTGGCTTTCGATGCGGTGAAAGCGATGCAAGTCATCAGCCAGGAGCGCTGCACAACCACCAGCGCTGTGCCCAGCATGCTCACGGCCATGTTGCAGCATCCTGACTTTGAGCAGTATGATCTCTCGTCTCTCAAAGTGGTAGTGACTGGCGCAGCTCTCGTTCCCGTCTCTCTGATCGAGCAGGTGCAAGCGCGCATTGGGGCGGATGTCTTCATCGGGTTTGGACAGACCGAGGGCGGTGTGATTACCACAACGTTAGCGGAGGATTCGTTTGAGTTGAAAGCGGCGACCGTGGGCAAACCGCTGCCCCATATCGAAGTCAAAATCATCGATGCGGCGACGGGCCAGGTGGTTCCAGTCGGAGAGCGCGGCGAGCTGTGCTATCGTGGCTTCGGGGTCATGGCAGGCTACTATCACATGCCGGAGCAGACTGCCGAGACGATTGATGCTCTTAGCTGGCTGCATTCAGGTGATCTTGCCACGATGAACGCGCAGGGCTATCTCACCATCGTGGGTCGGCTCAAAGAGATGGTGATTCGCGGCGGCGAGAACCTCTTCCCAGTAGAGATCGAGCAGTTTCTCATCCGTCATCCCAAGGTGGCTGACGTGCAGGTGGTGGGCGTGCCGGACGCCTTCTTCGGCGAAGAGCTGCTGGCCGTGATCATCCCCAAAGCGGGAGAGCAACTCATCGAGCAGGAGCTACGCGACTACTGCCAGGGACAGATCAGCCACCAGAAGATCCCGCGCTACATCCAGTTCGTGGAGAGCTATCCCCTGACGGCCAGCGGCAAGGTACAGAAGTTCATCCTGCGCGAACGAGCCATCAAGGCGTTGGGATTGGAGGAGGTGGCCAGGATCAGGACTGCCTAAGCTGTAGCCCATGTCAAGATGTTTCGAGAGGAACGTGAACCAGCTCTCCAGGCATGTTGGGAAAATTTGGGGAGACGCGCCTGGTATGCCGGGTTCATAGCTAGCACTGACATGCGTCGCACCTGATGAAATGAAAGGAGCACAATGAAATGACAGGAACAGAGAACATGAAGACCCCTATGAGCACGGGTTTAGACGAGGGAGCCATCCAGGAATTGAGAACCAGCTTACGCGGTGCGCTTCTGCGCCCTGGCGACGATAGCTATGAAGCCACCCGACGGGTCTGGAACGGCATGATCGACCGCAAACCCGCCCTCATCGTTCGCTGTGCTGGAGTCGCAGATGTCATCACCGCCGTCAATTTCGCCCGCACCAACCACCTCCTCGTCTCGGTCCGAGGGGGCGGCCACAGTGTCGCCGGCAACGCCGTCTGCGATGGTGGCCTCATGATCGACCTGTCCGAGATGAAAGGGATACAGGTCGACCCGGCCAGACGCACCGCTCGTGCGGAACCTGGCCTGACCTGGGGTGAGTTCGACCACGAGACCCAGGCTTTCGGCTTGGCAACCACCGGTGGTTTCGTCCCTACCACAGGCATTGCAGGACTCACCCTCGGCGGCGGCCTTGGTTTCCTCATGCGCCAGTGTGGCCTCACGTGCGATAACCTCCTGTCGGTCGATCTGGTCACGGCCGATGGGCAGAGGCTTTCGGCCAACGCGACCGAAAACGCCGACCTCTTCTGGGGGGTGCGAGGAGGTGGCGGGAACTTCGGCATCGTCACCTCGTTTGAGTATCGCCTCCATGCCATCGGCCCGATGGTGTTAGGAGGGCTCATCTTTCATCCCCTCCCCAGGGCCAGGGAAGCCTCCCAGTTCTACCGTGAGTTCACGAGGACCTCACCTGATCAGCTCACGACTCATCTCGCCTTCGCGACCTCGCCCGATGGTCACCCGGTCGTGGCATTCATCCCCTGCTACAGCGGCCCCCTGGAGCAAGGCGAAGAGATCATTCGGCCTCTGCGGGAATTCGGCTCCCCCGTGGCAGATATGGTTGGCCCCATGCCCTACACAGCGGTCCAAGCCCTGGGTGGTCAGTTCTACCCGCCCGGCCGGTTGAACTACTGGAAGTCGAACTTCCTAAAGGAACTGAGCAATGATGCCATCGAGACTATGATCGCCCAGTTCGCGACGGTTCCTTCCCCGTTCTCCGCGGTTGCCATCGAAGAGCTCGGCGGTGCGGTGAGTCGCGTCGGCAAGGACGAGACGGCCTTTGGGGAGCGGAGCGCGCACTACAGCCTGCTCATTACGAGCGCATGGATCGACCCGGCAGAGTCAGAAAAGCATATCCAGTGGACGCGGGACCTCTGGGAGGCGATGCAGCCATTTGAAAGCGAGACGGTCTACGTCAACTATCTAGGCACGGAGGGGGAGGATCGCATCAAAGCGGCCTACGGTGCGGCGAAGTACAAACGGCTAGTAGCACTGAAGAACAAGTACGATCCGACGAACTTTTTCCAACTCAACGCGAACATCAAGCCTACGGTGTAAGAAGTTCCAAGGAAAAGTGTGCCCGCCGTTTGCCCATGAATGACCGGATGGGAGCACTGGAAGCATGAGCGCACAGGCCGCGAGGAGATCACTGGGATACATCCATTGGCGCCTTCGCAGAGAGAAAGGGGGAGAGAGGCATGTCACCACAGGCTGCGCCGCGACGGACCCTGGAGGACATCGAACGCCTCGAACGCGTTCCGCTGGCCAGGCGACTGGCTGTCGGCAGTACCTACGCGGTGCTGCACAAAGCACTGGCGAGCAGCCCGGAGCAGCCTGCTCGCTGCTTTCTCCCGCTCGGGGATCCGTCCCAGCCGGGCGAAGCGCTCACCGCGCGTGCCTTCCTGGGGAAGGTGCATCAGACTGCCAATTTGCTGGCTGATCTGGGGATAGGCCCCCAGGATGTCATGGCCCTGCTGCTGCCCGACCTGCTCGAGAAAGAGCTGCTGCTCTGGGGTGGCCAGGCGGCCGGGATCGTCTGTCCGATCCCTCCCTGGTTGCCCACCCAGCAGGTCGTCGATCTGCTGCAAGCGGCGAAGGCGAAGGTCCTGGTGGCACCAGCGCCGGAGGTGGATCACGAGTTGTGGCAGAAGACGGAACAGGTGCGCCGGCAGGTGAAGAGCATCGCCTTGGTCCTGCAAGTGCGGGGACCGGGCAACGAACGAGAGGCTGTCTATGCCTTCAATGCCCTCGTCGAGGAGTACCCGGCTGACTGTCTCCACACCGGGCGCCAGATCGCCCCCGACGATCTGGCGGTCTGCTTCCCCGTCAGAGCCTCAACCGGCACACCTGGCCTGGTGCCGTTGACCCACGGGCATCTGCTCTACACTGCCTGGGCGCTCGGCCTCGTGACCACGCTTGCACCAGAGGATGTGCTTCTGCGTGGCCTCTCGCGCTTGTTTCAGGGGTGGTGGCCAGTGGCTGGCTCATAGGTCACCCGGGTTGATCTCCTGAAGAATCAAGTGAGAATCTCGATTCTCGCCTGTTTATCAAGAGGGCAACTACATATCGCTATCCTGCCCCTGGTAGCATCAATGTCTGTATTGCCCCTAAAAATGCGACCTTTTTCAGGCATTTCTTGGCACTTTTTCCATATATTTTGGCGCACGAGGTGCGGAATCTGGCGATGATGAGTAGTGGGAAGCAGGAAAAGAGCTCCCCACGATGCTACGCCATATTATGTGAGCGAGCCAATCCGCTGAGGGCGCTTGGCAGCGTGGCAAATTATCTGTGTGACTCACGGCAATTAATGGCTGCCAAAAACGGCATAACTTGGCCGATAAGCTGAAGTATCCAAGCTCAATGGCGCTCTCATCTGAACGGCATAACTTGGCCGAAAGTGCAAGAATCAGGCAATTCTTGGCCGAAAGTGCAAATTCCATGAATGGATTGCATCGGCTCTCGAAGCTCGCGGCTTTCGTCGAGATGACGCTTGCACCATCGGCCAGGAGACGACTTTGAGCGGAAAATTCCGTTTCGGCAGCAATCCAAAAACAGCAATTCACGCCCTTTCGGCCATTTTATGCCGTGAGTGACACTGCCTCATATGCACACAAGACGCAGTTTTTCTGCACTCAGGCAGTTTCTTAGCTGAGACAGTCATGGTATGCTCCGCGCCATACTTGGCCAGAGGATGGTAGACAGAGATTGGCTGGAACGCCTGGCGGATCACTCTGCTTGTCAGGGCATGCTGAGATGGTGTACCATGGGGGGCGAAAGGACTAATAAATGGGCAAGGGCAAAGACTCTGCTCCCGCCAGAGAGGAGTAAACGATGCAACGTGTTCCTCTTCGCGTCCAAGAAGCAGAGGTGTGGGTCACCTCGGGTTGGTTTGATCTGAGAGATGGTCAAGATATGTCTCTCGCTTTTGTCGGAGAACCCCCAGCCTGGGCTGACATAGACAACGGCTTGCAGATCCGTTGCAAGGCCGTTGACCGCTCCGTCGCGGTGCGCTTGGAAGCCTGGCTGGATGAACCCCCTGGAGACGAGGGGCAGTGGGATGAAAGGAGTGAGGTGCTGATCGATTGGACCTCCGGATGGGTTTGGCTGGGTGTCTTCGATGGAGCAGACAGAGGGCATGAGTTTTTCCTTGGTCCCCCTGCGCTTGCCACGGACTATCGTCTTCGGGTCTCTCGCCAGGCGCGGCTTGACAGTGCAGGAGCCACGGAGAACGCCGCTTGGCACGCTCAAGGTATTTCCCCTTATCGGGAGCGCTACCTGTTCCAATTTTGGCCCGTGCCACTCACCCCGGAGATGGCCGAAGACGCAGAAGCGCCTGAGACCGAGCGGGAGGGTCTTCCTTCGAGCCGGGAGAAAGCGATTCTGAGCCTCATAGCGCGAGGAAGCAGTGATCGAGAGATTGCCAGGCACCTCCACATCAGCCTGCGTGCAGTCAAAACATCCATCGCGTCCCTCCAGCAAAAATTGGAGGCGGGCGATCGGACAGCTACACTCGTCCATGCGCTCAGGCGAGGCTGGATCCGCATGGAGTGAGTGCCGAGAGGAGGAGAGAGCGAGAGAGTGGGCACACCCCTTGTCAGCCCGACCCTTCCTTATTTCCAATTGTCAGGACAAGAGGAGCGACCCGTCAGGCGTTACAGCCGGTATCTGTCTACCATCCTCTGGCCAAGTATGAGCTCCGCGCGACCCATCATTCAAGAAGGAAGATAGAATGAGAAGGAGCCAATTTACGGAACAACGTCAGATACAAACCATGGATGCAGCGCGGGAGAGGCACCACAACTCACCTCCTTACGGATGGAGGATCTTCTGGTCCGTCCTGGAGGGCATCTGCTGGCTTATCCCGGCACTTGTCTGGGCGCTGGTTTTCCATGGTCATCCTCTGCGTCTGCTCATGGGGATGTTTGTGACGACGGTCTGCGTCTATGTGATCATTCCCCTCATCCTTCGCCAAAGGGAGCGTCGCGCCTCGCAAGCAGAGCCACAGCCATCCTTGTCCTCGATTTACGAACAGGGATATCGGGAGCAAAGCGCAGGCGCGACCACGGAAATACCCGATGACAGGCCGCAGGCGCCAAAGGATACAAACCAGGAGTACGCTACGAACGGCGCGACCATGGAAATACCCGATGACAGGCCGCAGTTTCAAAGCAGATCACCATGGGAGGACGAGCAGATCGCCATCGATTATCCTGAATTACCGCCTCCATACTAGTTTTTCCCGCAAGTCATGTCGAGATCAAACCAACAGTTAGACAAGGGTTGGCACTGAAAACCGATTCGACAATTTTCCAAAAACAGCATATCTTGGCCGTCACGGCCATTTTATGCCGTGAGTCACAATCTGAGAAACAGCCAATTTTATCGGATAAATGACAAATTATGTGTCAGAAAACAAGTGCTTTATGGTCGTCTTCTGTCATTCGTCTGATATCCTGGCGCGTTTCTGCCAGTAAGCGGTTCTAGGACAATTTAAGTGTGCCTGCTTGCTTGAGGAAGCTACTCATCATGTCTCGGGAATGTAGGGGATTAAGCCTTGGCGGAAGGCGGCCTCCTGGATCTCACGTGGAGCATGACGCACATCGATAATCAGTCCATTGACCTCCAGCATCCAAATGAGGGGATTCTTGTCCACCATCGAGGGGGTTGACCAATCGGGATCCATAGGATACATGCCCAACAAATCGCGGATCTGCTTGGATTTAGCCTGCATGGTACTGGAACTCAGATCAAAGTACTCCCAGATCTGGCTGGCCGCAATGTGGGGAGTCTGGGAGGAATCGAAAAGAAAGTTCACCATACCCAGTGCATGGATGATCGCACAGGCCCAGGTGCTAACCTTACCTCGCACCAGTGGCGAAAGGCGTTTGCGACATAGGGTCGCCGTGAGTTCACGGCACAGTTGCCTATACTCGTCATTCAAGTAGGTCTGACAGAACGTGTCAGTGAGCCGGGTGATCTCATCGAACTGTGCCTGCATGTCTTTTGGGACGTGTTGTGATGGACTTCTTTTCGGCATACCTCTCTCCTTCACGTCTTCATTGTAGCGCATTAGCGCTAGAGGCGACGAATGAACTATCCGTTCGTCAGGCACAGCTGGCTGCTGCAACAGACATGGGTCTAGACGCGGTGCTGCTTGCATCATGATGTGCAGGAAGTGCAGACCTGCGGCAGGAGCGTCGTCTCTGCTCTTTGCTCAACGCTTCTGAAGCCTTTGGATGCAGCAGGACACGGCGCTGGAGTAATGGAAATCCTGCTTGTCCATAGCTGCTGCGTTTGATCCATTTGACTTTGTTGATAAAGCCCTCGACCATTCCATTGCTCCAAGGCTCTGTACAGCCATTGATAACGGCTTCTGCATCGTCAGCCAGCCCCTCTACAAAGTCTATCAATTCAGGAATGCCCGAAGCCCGTACAGCAGCTTTCCATTGCTCTAATCCAGGTTTCCCTTCTCGGTTGCGCAGAAGAGAGCCAAAGGCTTGAGCGAGGTGGGAGGCGGTTGCGGCTGTCGCATCACTCTGGCAGAGCTGGTCAATGAACGTGGTTTGGTCTGCGGTTCGCGACTTTTCAGGACGAACGATCATGAGAGCGGTATTGCGTGGCGAAGGCACTTTCTGGAGTGTGATTGCTTGTTTGGTAACCGCTTTGGTCCCATAAGGGCGCAATTGGGCCACAATCCGCTCAATTGCCCGCAGCGAACCGGTATAGCCCTGAGCCACGATCTCTTCGTATAATTCCCTGGCCGTATGACATCCCTCATTCCATCTTTTGGTCAGATACGACACATATGGATCAACCACATGATGCGTCCAGTGTCTCCTGTGCCGGCTAGGAGGCTGTTCATGTTCCAATGCTCGATAGACGCTTCGGCTTCCAACGCCGACGATCTGTGCGATGTCCTCTTTTCTATATCCAGCGCGAAACAATTTCCAGATCTTCTTATGGCGACGAACGCGCTCGGCATAGCGGCGCTTGCGTTCCTGTTCGATGGGCCGCCTCGCAGCTGTCTTGGGTGGAGAAAGCGTCTTTCCAACAAGTTGCTGTGCCGCCTTTTTGAGCACACGCTTATGGTGACCAAAGAACTTCTCCAGGGCTTCGGCGAAATTCTTCTGCAAATGAAAGCGGTCGACAACTTGTTTGGCCTGAGGAGCCCCACGAGAGGCTGCTTCGCGGAAGATTTTGCCACGGTCACGCGAGACAATCTTGACTTCGGAATGCTTTTTGAACCAGGCGGTACTCGACTCCACCGACCGCTCCGGAAGGAGACCCGCTATCCGCCGCTGTTCGAGGTCCACCAGAATGGTGCCATAGCGTGCCCCCTTCTTCCAGGCCCACTCATCAATCCCAGCCATACGAACTGAACCCTCTTTTGGAAGCGGAAGCTCTAGCACGCGACGAATGAGCGTTTTCGCCGTCGTGAGCATGGCAAGGGATACTGAGAGATTCGCTCCATCAGCCCCATTGGTGATGACTCCTATGGATTGAAGGGCCTTGATCAAACGGTCTGTCATCCGTGCATACCGACGCACCAGCCCAGCAAACGGTTCGGCAAAGATGCGTTGGGGACAGCCGTCCAATGGGCAGATCCATTTACGAACCAGCAGTTTGAGCGTGAGTCGCTGCCCGACACAAGTGAGGTCTAAAACCTTGCGGGTGTATCGGCTGTGCACACGTGAACCTGCTGTTCCGCATCTGGGACAAAAGACCGCCGATGTGGTCGCATGCAGGTAGACGGTCAGTCCCTGCGTGCTCCGCTCAACCCGATCAACGGTGAGCGTTGGAGGGAGTGCAAGAAAAGATGCGACATCCATCATAGCACCTCCAGACTGCACTTGAACATCTTCTCTAACACTTCAAGTCTACCACATGGCCGAGATTAAGGAAAGCAAGCAGGCACACTTAAATTGTCCTAGAACCCATAAGGTTTGCCGCAATTCGACACACCTAAGGTTTTTCTTGCCAGGTCTCTACTAACCTATCAAACCGTCGTTCGAGCCACAGATCGAAGTTCCAACCAGAAGGAACGTGTATCTCCTCCTCGCTTGGGATAATCCCTTCCGATAACGGGCGAGATAGAGCTTGCCCTTTGAGCCACCAAAGGATTGCCTCTTGATAATCCTCTCGATCCAAGATACCGCAGATGCCGCTGTTCTCCGCCAACAGTGCTCTGAATGCTCGATACAGTGATTGGGACTGCTCCATCAAACGGCTCATCCCATCAGTTGCTGCCACAAATCGAAACGCAACAAAGTCTCCAGGCTCTTCTTGTCTGAAATCAATGGTGAGGTAGAGATTACCAAAGTTGACATTTCCCTGCTCATCTAGTTTCCATCTGTCTGCTTGAAACATTCCCTGCTCATGCTCATCGATGCGTAGCCACAGTGCTGTATCAAATTCCAGTGAAGGAGTCTGCTCGGTATAGAACAAAGGATCAGTTTTGAAATGAGAGGTAAAAGGGATATCAATAACCGCGCCGCCAGCCAGATGTATCAAGGTATGAACACGATGAGCAGGTGACGCTTGTTGGCCGAGTGCTTGGAGCATCGTCCAGACATTTTTCCGAGGGACATACAGGTGATAGGTGAAGTCAATGCCCAATCGAAACCTCCAGTTTTTTTCTTACTCTATCATTTCCTGGAGTCAGATACCAGCAAGTGGCAAGTACTACAACATAGAAGTAACTTTGCCCTGACCCAAAAAGTGTGTTACGCTTCAGAAAAAGAAACTGAGCAGATATTGATTGAGAGGGGGAAGAAACCATGGCAAGATCGCTGGACGGCACTGCACTCCTCACCTACTTTCGTCGGCTAAAACTCTCAAAAGAGGCACAGAAACTGCTGACAGAGATTCGCACTTCTCCGCCAAGTCGAACGCCTGGAGCACGCCGAGGAAACATGCCCGTCTGGTACCCTTCCCAAAAAATGCACTGCATCATTAAGGCAGAAAGCCATAAGGTCGAATTCGCTTTTTTGTTGCAAGCCGAGCACGATGACGATGTCTTAGAGGTGTGGGACCAGCCTCCATCCATTGAGCTTGAGTATCAAGATCGGCGAGGTCGGACGCAGCGGCCACACCATACCGCAGATTACTTTCTGTTTCGGTACAAGGAAGCCGGGTGGGTAGAGTGTAAGCCGGCCCAGGAACTCATTCGCCAGGCCCGGACTCGCCCTAACCGCTACCGGCTTGATGAACACGGGAAATGGCGCTGCCCTCCTGGGGAGGCATATGCCGCAAAGCACGGTCTGTTCTACGAAGTCTACGCCTCAGATCAAATCAACTGGGCTGCGCAAGACAACTGGCTCTTTTTGGAAGATTACTATCAAAATTTGGACCGCTTGCAGGTTACTGAAGCTGATCTCAATCACCTTTCTCAGATCGTGCGTGAGCAGCCTGGCATCTTGCTTTCTGACCTCCACCTGCAAGTAGAAGGCATAAATACCGATGCCATCAATATTGCCATCGTCAGACATGCGCTCTACGTCGATCTGGCGACCTACCGGCTTACGGAACCCTGGCGGACGCCCGTTTTTCCGGCCCGATCTACTGCACGTGCCGTTGTTCATCGCCCAGACAAGCCTGCCGAGCAGATCACTTTGGCTCCTCGTGTCGCTTCCATAGCTGGCACCAGTGTCTCATGGGCAGGGCAACAATGGCACATTTCCAATGTTACATCTACCGACATTACCCTCACTTGTGAAAGGTCTGATCCATTTTCTCTGGCACGCTCGGCTTTCGATGTCTTGGTACAAGAGAGAAAGATCATTCTGCCCCGCCCTGAGACTTCTTCCAATTTTACGAAGGCCGGGCAAGAATTGCTCGACGAGGCGCGCGACGTGGATCTCGCGACGGCTCTTTTTCGCAACCGGGTCATCAACCCCGAACAGTATCACGATGACGAGCAAGCACAGATCGCTGAGCGGGCTGCAACCATTCCTGTACGAACCAAACGCTACTGGCGGCAACTGTATCGAGAAGCAGAAGAGCAGTATGGGAGCGGCTGGATTGGCCTGTTACCACACTTCACCCGCAGTGGAAGGAAATGGGAGACGAATGCCACCTCCCGCAAACTCATTCATGAGGTTCTGGAGACCCACTACGATACCGTGACGCGCAAGCCGAAACGGGGAGCCTACGGGGAGTATCTCAAACGCGCGGAGGAACAGCAGATTGCTCCCCTTTCCCCTCGCACGTTTTACCGTGAGGTCGAGTCTCACAAAGCGGCATACGATCAGATCGTTGCGCGCGAGGGAACTCGTGCCGCGTATCCATTTAAGGATTACTGGCGTGAACAAGAGCAAACCATCAGCCGACATGGGAGCTATGCCTGGGCGATGGGCCATCTGGATCACACGGAATTAAATCTGATCCTTTGTGACTCCAGGACTGGCCAGCCATTGGGAAAATGCTGGTTGACGCTGCTCATTCTCTCCCAACCCAGGCGTATTGCCGCCTACGCGCTGACCTTTGATCCTCCGAGCTATCGCTCCTGCCTCATGGTGCTTCGGCTCTGTGTGAAACGCTACGGGCGACTTCCCACAGCGATCACTGTTGATGGCGGTCCAGAATTCCAGAGCGTGTATTTTGAACAGTTACTGGCGCTCTATCAGGTACGCAAACATCAGCGCCCGGCTGCTGAGCCACGGTTTGGGTCGCCCCAGGAAAGACTGTTTGGCACGATGGAAACAGAGTTCCTGTACCATCTTCTGGGCAACACTCAGGCTACCAGAGAGCCTCGCCTGAACACGCGGGCAACTGATCCCAAACTCCAAGCAGTCTGGACACTTCCTGCATTGGCGGAGCGCGTTCAGCAATGGGCCGATGAAGAATATGAGACCATACGACATCCAGCGCTTGGTATGACTCCGAGGGAAGCATATGAACTCAGTCTGAAGCGTGATGGAGAGCGCCTTCACAAGTCCATTGAGTACGACGATGCGTTCCTGCACGCCACCTTCCCGACGACCAAAAAAGGAACCGCGAAGGTTGAGCCAGGAGTCGGTGTGAGGATGAATTACCTGGACTACTGGTGTGAAGCCATGCGTGATCCAACCGTTGAGGGAACCCAGGTGAAAGTGCGTTACAGCCCGTTTGACGTGAGCGTGGGCTACGCCTACATTGATGGCCGCTGGCGGAAATGTGATTGTCCCTACACTGAATTTGCCGGGTGCTCTGAACGCGAGCTCCAATTGCTGACCGAAGAATTGCGGAAACGAAACCGTCTGCAATATGGCAGAGAGCACATCGAAGTGACACAGAAACAACTGGCAACCTTTCGGCGGGAAAATGCCGAAATTGAGACGATCCTTCGCCAGCAACGCCATGATCGGGAAACCAGAGCAGCACTGACCGTGTTAGAGGGTGGAAAGAAAGCATCAGCATCGCCTCCCACAGAGCCTCTGAAAACGGAAGAAGAGAAGCGAGAATCGCCGTTGTCTCAGACAACGAAGAAGATCGATCCCTACAAAAATTTGCTCGTGCTCAGGCGGATCGAGCTATGACCGACGAAACGAATCAGCCAGAAGGCCAAGCACCAGCGCCTGAGTCTTTTCCACCTGAGTTGCTCGCACAACCTGTGGGAGCGCGCCTGGAATATTTTGAGCAGCGTTGTCTCATTTCACACCCTCGTCTGCAAGAAGCCTTAGAAGCCATCATCCAGGCCATCTGTCCACCAGGGGAAGGGGCAAGCGCAAGGCGGCCAGGAACGATGGTGCTTGTCATCGGCCCAAGCCGTGTAGGAAAGACGACACTCATCCGTTTGCTCGAAGAACGGCTGCTAGCCAGGACCAAAGCATTGATGGTGTCCGATCCCAGTTTCATGCCCTTTGCCAGTATTCTTGCCGTAGGAGCAGGTACCAATCGTTTCGAGTGGGCGGAGTATTACCGCGCAGTTCTGCGCGCACTCCATGATCCGTTTGTGGATGGCAAGGTGGCACGGATACGTGCCAGGGAGCTGCGCGAAGCGATGGAAACGGCGCTAAGCGTTCGCAAGCCCCTCGCCATCATTGTTGATGAAGCCCATCATCTAACAGAAGCGGCCAGGGGCAGTCGCCTCCAGAGTCAATTAAATCACCTCAAACATTTTGAGAATGCCACTGGGGTCAGTCATATCCTGGTCGGAACGTATGAAATGCGTCCCTTTCGGAAAGCAAACGCACAATTAGCTTGTCGAAGCGTGGATGTCCACTTTCCCCGCTATGATGCCACTATCGATTCTGATGCCCAAGTGTTTCAAAGTACCGTGTGGGCGTTGCAGCGACAACTTCCTGTTGAGAAAGAACCTCCCTTGGTTGATCATTGGGAATTTTTGTATGCACGCAGTATTGGCTGTATCGGGTTACTGAAAATGCACCTCAATCGAGCATTGAATCTGGCATTAACAGAGCAAGCTAAGACGGTGACACTGACACACCTGCGCAAAACTGCGCTGTCGGAAACGCGTGTCGAACTGGCTTTACGCAATGCTTTGGAAAGTGAGGCAGAGCTCACAGAATCTGACAGTGCGGATGAGCGGCTTCTCACCCTCCTGGGACTACGAGGATCTCACAGAACTCTACAAGTAAAAGCAGGGACCAATGAGCTACAGCCAGCTCCTAAGAAACAAGATCGGCCTGGGAAACGATCCCCTGGTCGAGATGCAACTGGGCAAGAACCTGACCAAGATGCGGCAAAATCTATGTCAGACGAGGAGAAAGTTGGATAAGTATGATGGCCCTCTCTTCTTCTGTGCGTATTCTCTCTTCCTGGGGAAAGCGTCAGGATATCCTTGAAAAAAACGACATTCCTGCACGCAGTCGGCTTTATCCCCTTGAACCACAAGCCCTGGGTAGCCTCTGGCAAGAAAGCTTCACGAGTTACCTCAATCGGTTGGGTTGGGCCCATCACGTCTCTCCTCGCGCGATGGTTATGCAAGAGGTCATTCCTTATCTGGACAAAACACAAGCAGTCTCACGCCAATGGATAGGCGCACTGAGTCGAGGGAGCGCGATCAATATGAACGGAGTTGGTTCACTTGCTTTGGAATGGTCTGGAACCCTTGAGCGGCTTACTCAGCGTTCTGATCTCCATATGCTCACACTTCATGGATGGATCGGGAATTTATCATCTGTCGGGCATCTTCGCACTTGTCCAGCTTGGTGTCCAATCTGTTACACTGAGTGGCAAGAGAAAGATTTGTGCATCTACCAGCCGCTTCTATGGTTGTTCAAAGTGGTAACACTATGCCCTAAACACAATCACCTACTAGAAAGCCACTGTCCTCATTGTCAGAAAAAACAATCAGTGATCGCGCTCAGAACACATCCTGGTCATTGTACGCAATGCGACCGATGGCTTGACAGTTCTCTTAATGAAAAGCCTGTTGATGGACAATATAAATGACCGACCCGCATTGCCTCATGGGAAAATCTTACCCTGACCGAAGAAAATGCCTCATGAATAATCTTACTTTGCTCAAAAAGGATTCACCTGTTGACGCATGGAATGTGGGTCATGGACTCATCGAAAATCTTA